>Ga0209510_1000840_pt1 | contig 38842 bp, 55 predicted proteins | sample BiotimSIPDNA_FD_185749 | JGI IMG/M metagenome (GOLD analysis project Ga0209510, IMG submission 185749) | Anaerobic biogas reactor microbial communites from Washington, USA - Biogas_R1 time_0 SIP DNA (SPAdes) (version 2) | ecosystem: Engineered > Bioreactor > Anaerobic > Unclassified | place...
CGAGCGGCTGCGGGAGGAGAATGCCCTGCAACACTCCCAACTATTAGAGCAGGCGATAGATGTTTTGCCTGAGCGTGATGCCGAGATCGAGCGGCTGCGGGCCCGCGTCGCGGAACTGGAGACGGAGGTGGAATCGAGCCGCAAAGTAGGCAATACACGAATAAGACAAATAAAAGTTTCGCCTGCAAAAATACGTGCGGCGATGGAAAGGGCTGCACAAAACTCAAAAACATGGGTAGTCTGGAAAGATCAAAAGTGGAAAGCGAACGACAAAGTGGAGGACAATTACGATCATGACAACCTGGCATAACCCCGGCCCCGTGACGCGCTACTGCGCGGCGTGCGGATTCCCGAAGCCGTGCGCACATGTGCGGCCCGTGTACACGCCGCCCGTGACGTTGTCCAGTGATTGCGCGTACACCTGCCATTGTCCGACGTGCGGCACGGAACTGGAAGTGATAACGCCGGACTGCGACGGCACGAGAAAGGAAAACACGCATGGCACACAAACGCATTGATTACGCCGGGTCAACCAACCCGATTTATTTCGGCGGTGAGTGGCAACCGTCACCGACGGACAAAAAAGAACAGACGATACTATCCGCCGTCATAGACAATCCCGATTTTATGAAAATGAGTGATGCGGCTTGGGACCATTGGCTGCGACACGCGAAAACGGATAACTGTATAACGCCCGTCGTTGGTGGGGCTGGCATAGGGTCAGCCCTGCCGCGACGCGGTAGGCCACGAAAGGAGGCAAGCAATGAAATGGATTAAATGCAGCGAGCGCATGCCGGAAAATGAAACAGATTGTTTATGCTATTTTCGCGGCGAATATAATGTCTGTTTTTACGACCGGCGCAAAGGAATGCAGGTCTGGCAACCAGATGACGATCAATGCCGGCATCCGTGGGTGGAAACGGACGCTACGCACTGGATGCCGCTGCCAGACCCGCCGGAGGGGGACGAATGACACACGCCGATTTCGGTGGATGTGAGACCGGCTTGCGCCAAATCCCGAACTGTGCTATAATTCCGGCATGGACGCGATCAATAAAATGCTTTCCGGCGCGGGCGGGCGGTTGACACCACTACCTGATTCAATTCACATTCCCTTTCCTTCCCTCCTTGGTTCCCGCCCGCGCTTATTTTGGATTATGCCATGATGCTGCATAAAGATTTCGCAAAGACCGGCCAAATCACCGAACATTTCGCGCTGTCTGAATTTGCCTGTAAGGGCCGCAACTGTTGTGGTGGCGCGGCCCCGATAAATTTTGAGTTGGTGTTCCTGCTCGAAAAATTGCGTGTGCTTGTGGGCGGGCCGCTGCTTATCAATTCGGGCTTTCGCTGCAAGGTCCACAACGCCCGTGTGGGCGGCGCGAAATTCAGCACGCACATGTTGGGGCTTGCGGCGGACCTGCCGACACCGCGCGGGCTGACACCCATCAAATTTGCAAACATGGCCCGCAAGGCGGGCATGCCAAACGTGATCAAATACGATTGGGGCATCCACTGTGATGTCCGTTCGTGGTAAGGAGACCAATATGACCCGAAGCATAATTACATTGGCCGTGTTAGCGTGCATGGTGTTCGCCGTCACGCTGTCCGGCTGTCATGGCGGGCAATATTCTTCCGTGCAGGAGGACGTGATACGCGCCCTGAATATGGGCGAGTCTGGCCTACTTATTGCCCTGACAATCGCGGAAGTACTGGGCGCGGACCATGACCGTATCGAGCAGGCACGCGCCGGAACCACGGAAGCATTCAACGCCGCGCATAAATTGGCGGCGATTCAAATGAATAAGTGGGACAAGGCCGAAATGCTTGCTGCGGCAGACAACATTGAGGCGGCAACAAAAGACGTGATTAGTGTTTGCCGGATTGCTGGTGTAAGTCAACCGATTTTGAGTATGGCTGAGGACAGCGCGATTCAAGCGTATAAGACGCTACGTGATGTGATCAACGCATTACCGGACAGGACCGCGCCTTTTCGTTTGTCGCAGGTGGTGGCAATCTCCGGTGAGCGGCTGTAAGGGGGAGCAGAGATGATTAAATTCTTAAGTTTGATTCCGTCGCTTTTCGGCATCATCCGGCGCGGAAAGGTGCTTGCGACGCTGGCGCAATCCAAGACCACCAAGGCCCAATACACGGCGATCCTGATAGCGGGCGTACTGCTTGCCGCTGTGGGCTATTTCTTGCCACAGGTGGCCGACAACGACGTCGCCGTCGCGCTGATTGTGTTGATTACGCCGGTGATTTCGCGGCTACTGCTATTCCGCGCAAAGCCCAACGCCGACAACGATATCGTGATGCTTGCCAAAGTCCAACAGAGTGACGAAGCGCGGGAATGGTGGGAGCCGTGGCACGATGTGCTGAGGACCGCGCGGGAATTGGGGTACGAGCGCGGCGTGGACTACGACGGCTATGTATGGGACGTGACCACGGGCGAGCGCACGGGCGAAACGATACGGATACAGGGTGAGGACGTGGGCAGCGGGCCGCTGGGAAAATTATTCGCGGACAAGTTCGGCACGAAAAACGACGTCGAGGTATGCGCGGATAACACCGATAGAGAGGGGCGATGAACGCATGGCGGAATATAACCATGAGTTGTGTGTCAAGTTACACGCGGATATTGAGCACCGGCTGGAGCGGGGAGACCAGACCATGAACGCGATTTATAAACTTTTGCGCGGGAATGGGGAGGTTGGACTGGTCACGCGATTGGACCGGCTGGAGCAGATGTACACGCGCAACCAGTCATTGTTATGGCGATTCCTGACACCCGCGCTGCCGCTGATTTACGGGGCGATTGTGGCCGGGCTCGTGATGTATTTGCAGAGTTAAAAATGGAGATTTAGGGGGACATTGAAACTGTCACCAAAACAGAGGGCGTTCGTTACTGAGTACCTGAAAGATTTCAACGGAACTCAGGCCGCTATCCGTGCGGGGTACAGCAAAAGAACGGCTAATGTCCAGGCCGCCCAGCTCTTAACAAAACTTAACATTCAAAAGAGCATCCGGGAAGCCCAAGAAAAGGCCGCGAAAAAGGCCACGCTTACTCGGGAACGGGCACTGGAAATCTTGAACGAGATTGCAGAAAACAAGGCCACGGCGACGGGCAACCGAATCAACGCCTTGGCACAGGCGGGGAAGTTTGAAGGCTGGGAGGCTGATAAGCGGATGCGCCTTGAGGTAGAGGGAACGATTTTATTGCCGCCGGGGGATCCATTACATAGCGGCAAGGGGCTTAAAAAAGTACATGCAGACACTAACTGAAAAAATAACCGACTTGCGGTGCTTCCCGGACTGGGTGATTCCCGATTACCGGGGCCTCCTCTACGACCAGTCCCGCTTCCTGGTCCTGGTCGGCGGCGCGGGGTCTGGCAAGTCGTTTTTCAGCGCGCAGAAATGCGTGTATCGGTGTCTGGCACAACCCGGCGTTCGCGGGCTTGCAGCGCGTAAAGTGGGCCGCACGATCAAGGCGTCCTGCTCGGACCAGATAATGGCCGTGTTGCGGCATATGGGCCTTGCACATGAGGCGCGGCAGATTCAGACTACTGGCGACATCCATTTCCGCAACGGGTCGGTGATCCTCATGACCGGCCTGGATGACGTGGAAAAAATAAAGTCTATTACGGACATCGAGTTCGTTTGGGGCGAAGAGGCCTCTGAGTTTAGCGAGGGGGACATAGATCAACTTAATCTTCGGTTGCGCACCCCTGGCTTATATAGTCAAATGATGCTTTCACTTAACCCCGTCGGTGGCAGCAACTCTCCGATCAAGCGCCGGTTCTTTGACCGCTACAACCCGGAGGCCTCTGTTTACGTTTCCACGATCGACAACAACCCGACACTTGACGAAGCCTACACCGACAGCATAGAGCGGCTCGCGGAAAGTAATCCGACGCTATACGCGATCTACCGCAAGGGCGAATGGGCGGTAAACACGGAAGATCTTATTTTCAGTAATATGGTCATCCTGCCGGCGGATAAATGGCCTCGCTGGAAAGATTGCGATGAACACTATTACGGCCTTGACTTCGGGTACAACAACCCGTCTGCATGCGTGGAAGTGGGCATCAAGGACGGCGCGGACTATTACCTGTCCGAGGTGCTGTACAAGCGCGGGCTGACCAACACGGACCTGATTGAGGCCCTAAAGCGGGAAGAGGTTAATTCGGCCATTGAGATCATCGCGGACAGCGCGGAGCCGGACCGGATACAGGAAATCAACGACGCGGATTATTGGTGCACACCCCAGGACAAGGCCCCGCACAGCGTCCGGCAGGGGATCAGCCTGATGCAATCCGGGCGGCTGTTTGTCCACGAGGAAAGCACGAACCTGATCAAGGAATTGCAGGAGTATCGCTGGAAGCGGGGCAAAGATGATATACTTTTGGACGAGCCGGTGAAGTACGCTGATCACTTGATTGACGCGGCCCGGGGCGTGATATTCCGCGCATTCAAGGACAAAGGCCAGTCCGCCGAGGTAGCGGTTGCATCGTATGACTACAGGCCCGCATAGGGGGAAAATATATGGCGGTACGCAAAAAACTTAATACGCAATACTTTCTGGACGCCACAAGGCCCAGCGGGTGGAAGCCGTTTTCTTTGGGGAAAAGTGTTGCCTCGAAACTGGTCACGCTTGGAAACAAGTATAGCGGGGCCGATTACAAGGGCATGAATCTCGTACAGACCGTGGTGGAAGCCCGTGCGGCATTTATTGCCGGTGCAGGTCTGTCGGTCAAGGAAGTGGATGACGCGCGGCAAAAGGCCACAAACGATACGGGCGAAGTATCAGAGGAAATGCGCATTGTCCAGGAAACAATCAAGTGGAACAACCTTGACCGGGAAATGCTGTACTCCTACGCGATCGAGGCCGAACTTGAAGGCCGCCTGTTATTCCTGATTGAGCGGGCCGAAAGCGATACCAACGAGGTGCCGGATGGCGCCTACAATCTGCGACACTTGCCTTGGGCCCAATACCGCTACAGCGTCAAAATGAAGGACACGGATAAGTCCTTGATTGACCATATCGAATATCAGGGCGACAACGGCAAGACCGTGAATCTCAAGCCGGGCGAATTTGTGTATAAGACTTTCGGGAGCGGCCGGTATCACGACCTGAACGGCGCACTCCCCCGCGCGGCGTGCTGCTTGGAGGATATCGAGGCGGCGCATTGCGCGCGGAATGACCTTCGCGAAAGCAATCACCTTTTTGCCCACCCGACGCCGGTATTCAAGGTGTCGACGAAAAACGACGTTGCCCCGCTTCAGAAAGCCCTGCAGGACGCGGAATGGAAAATCGGCACCATGCTCTGCACGAATGCTGAATTTTCCATTGTGGGCGTGGACACCGGCGGAACGGCCGTACTGCTTGACGAAATCAAGGCCACAACGCAGCGCATAAGTGGGTCTACAGGCGTGCCTATATTTTTCTTGGGATACACGGAGGCGCTCACTAATCGCAGCACCGCCTGGGCGATCCTAGAGGCCCTGGACGTGAATGTGCGGGGTGAACGGGCGAGAATGGAGACGTTGTTCAATGAAATCATTTACGCCGTGATCAACCAGCGCAACGACGAAACAGGCGGCAACCTGGACCCGCAGGCCATAGCGGCGACCATCCCGGCCCCGTGGATTATCCAGCAGCAATACACCGAGGTAGCCGATCATCTACTGCAATTATACCGGGAGGGGGCCTTGTCGCTTCGGACCCTACTTTCGACGGTGTGCCATGTCAAAGACGTGGATAAGGAAATCAGGTCCATTGCCGCCGAAGCGTTGAGCATGAAGACGCAGACGCGCGGCGAGGGAACTGCCGGCGCGGACCTTCGCCCTGCCGTGGAAGGCCTGATAGACGGCATTGGCGACGCGGTAATCAAGTACCTGGGCGATAACCTGACACGGGAGGTATTGCAGGCATGACCCCCAAGCGCCGTAAATTTATGGAAAAGGCCGTGCAAGAGATCCTCGACGGCAAGGCCGTGGGCGACCTTATGCGCCATATGGAAGAGGACCTGTACAAGGAAATCATCAAGGCCTACATCGGCGAAGACCTGGACCCCGAGAGTGAATTTGCCAAGGCGGCCCGCGACAAGGCTTCACAACGCGCGGCTGTAGTCGTGGCGGGCGCCGTGCGCAATCAGGTGGGCGTTATCCTGGAGCACATCGAAATCCCGCTCATGGATGACGGCAAACGACTTGGCGAAATCGTGTTTGACCTCATGGAGCCGTATGGTGGTCTGGATAAATCACAGGCGAAGAAGATCGCCGAACTGGAGCGATACTACAGGTCAAAGGCGGAGGGAACGATCGGAAAACACCGGGAGCAACTTTTGAAAGCCAACGAGAAATACCGGGGTGAGCGCATCGGCAAGATATTGGACGAAGAGGTATTCCACGTCAACAAGGCGGGGGCCTATGCGACAGCTGCCGATCTTGGATTTGTGGCAAAACGGTCCATCCATGCCAATGATGCGCTTGTGTGTCCCGTCTGCATCGAGAACGCGGCGGTGGGCTGGATACCGATCGACAGCGAATACCCCAGCGGCGAATTGAATCCGCCATTTCATCCGCATTGCCGCTGCGACGAAGTGTATGCCGATGAAGCCACACTGAGGGCTGAACAGGAGGCCGCTGCATGAAGACTTCCATAGACCTGCTTTACCTTCGCCCTGGCGAAATCTCGAAAGAGGAAGTTGCCGCGATTGTGGGCGAAAAGAAAATGACTGCTTTGAAGGCCGAATACGAGCACCCGGACCTTCGCTGTTTCGTCATTGCACACGAGGGCACCGCCGAGGGCAAACTGGTGGACGACAGCCGCACGGTGATTCTGTCGTACCTCAAGCGGACCATCCGCGAATTATACCGCGCTATTCAGACGGGCCTCCCGGCCTTTTTCCGTCACACGGGCGGCAACAATGTGGACCGGCTGCCGATCGGCGAAGTGGTGGGCAAACAACTCAAAGAAGATGCCAACGGCGATATGTACACCCTGGCTGTATTCCTGATTTACCCGGAATACAAGGATTTGACGCTGGACATTGCGTCCGTTGAATCGAATCTGGTTATTGATCGGGACCAATACGGCAACCCGGAGATTGTGAGTGTAGAAGAGGTTTCGGCGGTTGCGCTTTCGACAAGCGCCCTGGAAGAGCCCGGGTTTCCGAATGCCCGGTTGCTGGCCGCCTTTTCTTATTTCGCAGACAAAAAGGATCACAAAATGGATTTGACCCTTGAACAGGTCAAGAACTGGTTGAGCGAAAACGCGGCGCGTCCGTCCGACATTTTCTCCGTGGTGGAAATCTGCCGGGACGCGGAGGTGGACAAGGAAATCAACCAGCGGCTGCAAACGAAACACGAGCACGCCCGGCGGCTGGAGACCAAACTGGCCGACATAGAGAAAGAACGCGCCGATGAAAAGTCGGACCTGCAAAAGCAGATCGAAGACTATCAGCGGCGGCTCATTGATGCGACGGCTGCGGGCATGATCACCACGAGCCTTGCTGAGGTGGAAGATGCCAAGATGCGCGGCATCGTGGAAAAGAAACTACAGGCGGCCCTGCCGAAAGCGCTGGAAGGCATCACGGACCCGGACAGGGTGCGTGAGGCGATCAAGGCGCAACAGGCGGCGGTCCTGGCCGAAATCGAAGAACTGAAAACGGTGCTGGCACCGCCTCCGGAGGAAAAGCCGAAGCCGGTGGACCGCAAGGATCGACAGCCTGCACCCAAACCCGGGCCGGACAGGGTGGTTGATGATAACCCCCTCGTTCCAGCCCACAACATCATATAGGGAATCCACGTCATGGTAGACGTTTCGAATCACTCCACTTACCGCATTTCGGGCAAACGCGGCGATAGCATTTTACTGGGACACAAGCCCGCGCCCCAGCGTGATAACGGCGGTGTGATGGTCACGCCGTCGAAACCACAAGGGGACGCGCCCCAAGAAGAGGCCGCCCCGAAAGCAAAGGAGATCAAAAATAAATGATCAATGACTTGACGTTAAACACAAACCTCGTCAAGTTGCGCAGTGATGTGTGGTCCGCAATGACGGTCATATGTACGGCCGGTTGTGATGCCGGCGACTTTGTCCGACCCTCTGCGGGGGCGGTTATTGTCGGTGTTGCGCCCGAGGCGATCGCAGCCGGAGAAAGCGGAACCATCATCTACAAGGCTGAGGCTATTGTCCTGCCCTGTGATTTATCCGAGAATGTCGTCGCGGGGACGCTCCTGTCGTTCCTTGACGGCAAACTCGTGAATTTCGGGGAGGGCGACGTCACCTGCGCAATCGCACGAGAAGCGGCCACGACGGCCAGTACGGAGGTCGAGGTCGACCTTTTTGGCTTCACGATGGACGATGGGGAGGAGGGCACCTGATGAATAATTTCAACGTCTGCAAGTGGGATAAGGCCGACTTCCGCACGCCGGAAGGTTCGGCGCTCATCACCGACGCTGTGAATAAGTTCATGGCCCTGCCTCGCAAGAAACGCGACAAACTGGCGCTGGAACAGTTCACCACGCGCGGCGATTTCCCGACGGATGCGTATCCGTTTCTGGAAGTGCTACGCCGTGACGTTCCGGCGGACATGGGCTGGACGGCCATTTTCAAGCCGCTTGACTTCACCGTTGGCGATGGCGCCGCAGGTGAGGCCGGGTTTGATGTGATGGCGAAAGGCTCCGGCGTGGTGCTGGCAGAGGTGCCCACAGGCCAGAAGGCGAAAGTCTATCAAGCCCAGGGTGATAGCATTCGCGTGCCGTTTGTGTTGTACGGCGGCGCGATCAACTATCACCGGACCCTGATTAAGGACGGCCGCTGGTGGGACCTGGACGACACGTTCCTCGAACTGCGGAACGCGTACTACACGGCGCTCGCCTCGGCGCATTATGCGCTGGTAGACGCGACCGCCGCGACCTACAACGTCGCGTGGCAGGCCCCGACGCCCGCCGCGCTGGCGAACACGGACTACAACTACGTTGCAAGCCGTGACGCCAACACGATCAATGCCGCGATCCTGCAGATCATCGACAACGCCAACAAGTGGGCGGGCATCGGCAAGGACACGCCTTATGTCGTGCTTGCCCCGCTGGCGCTGGCGAACCGGCTGAAACGGGCGCTCGGTATCGACACCTACGGCAACCGGCTCGTGGACTTCAACGTGCAGCTCGTGACTACCGAAAACCTGGCCGCGTCCAACGTATTCTACGTGGCGCCGTACCAGGCCGCCGGGCGTTCGGGCATGCGCTCGGACTATGAGATCGAGTTCTCCCGCGAGGTGCTGGCCTATGCGGAAACCGCTGTGGCGTGGTCGCGTTTCGGCGCGGCTATCCTGTCCGAGGCGGTTATCGCTCGCTGCGCAACTGCGTAACCTTGATGTATGACGGGGGTGGGGCATTGGGCCTCACCCCCACACCTGAAACCTTTAGGGGAACAGAGACATGGCGACCTTGCCCGCAACAATAACGGATGCCGGATTCCTTTCCTATCTGGGGGCCTGCTATCCGACTCCCTCCACCACCTTGACGGATGCCGGGGCTACTGCATTGCGCACGCGCGTGCTTACCACGGCTTACGTCCAACTGGCCGCGAAATTCGACGTTGACGGGGCACCCGCTGCAAGCGTTCAGGATGCCACGTATGCACAAGCCCTATTTTTGTACAATGGCGGCACGGCAATGTTGAAGCGGGCCAGCTTGCGCGCCCAGGGCGTCATTTCGGCGGGGATTGTCAAGGAAACTTACAGCGAAGCGGACGCGGGCATCTGTCCCGAAGCGGCCGCGCTCTTGCAGGAATACGCAGCGGGCACAACGTGTGCCCTCGTGCAACGAGAACGGGAAATGTACGACGAATGAACAAGGAGACTTCATATGTGGCGTTTATTGGTAATTGCGGCCTGTCTTTTGGCCTTGACGGGGTGCCCCATGCAAATCACAACGATTGAACAACTGCAACTTATCGGCAACGATCCGGCGTACCCGCTTGACGGCGATTACGAACTGGCGAATGATATCGACGCCTCGGCCACGGCAACGTGGAACGGCGGCGCTGGGTTTGAGCCGATAGGGTCGCCCGAATCGCCGTTCACAGGCACACTTGACGGGCAGGGATTTGGTGTGACGGATTTGTATATTAACAGGCCAAGCGCCAATTATGTAGGGCTGGTCGGGTACAACTCTGGAACGATCACGAACTGCTACGCGACGGGCGCGGTGACGGGAGAAGGTGAAGTTGGCGGTCTGGTCGGGGGCAACGTCAGCACGATCACAAACTGCTACGCGACGGGCGCGGTGACGGGAACATACGCCGTTGGCGGTTTGGTGGGGTGGAACTTCGGCACAGTGACAAACTGCTACGCGACGGGCGCGGTGACGGGCAGCGACCCCGAAGTTGGCGGTCTGGTCGGGCATAACGCTGGCACAGTGACAAACTGCTACGCGACGGGCGCGGTGACGGGGGCCATCACCGTTGGCGGGCTGGTCGGTGTCAACAGCGGAACGGTCACCTCCTCTTACTACGACAGCGAAACCTCCGGCCAGTCGGACACGGGCAAGGGCGATCCGAAAACCACAGCGGAAATGAAGTCACAAACGACGTTTGTTGGTTGGGACTTTGATGAGGTTTGGGGCATCGACGCCGAAATAAACGACGGGTATCCATACCTGCTCTCTGAGCCTGCCAGAATGACCGTGTCACCAGTTGATTTTGTTACTGGCGGAGAGGCGAACTCGATTACATTCAACATTATCACTACCGCAGAATGGGCGGTCGCATCTGATTCCGCATGGGCCGTTGTCAGCCCTGCAACTGGCAGCGGTAACACAACAATAACGGTCGCCTGCACAGCCAATACAGGCGACGCACGGGATGCAATAATCACGGTGACGGGTGTATACACAGACCCTGAGTTTATTGAGATTACTGTGACGCAGGTGGCGTTCGCAGAGCCCGAGATATTTCCTCCGCCGCCTCTTCAACCGGCAAACTTGCCTGCATCGTCTGTTGCTTCGGTCTATTACGACGAATACGTGACGCTATACCGTCAATCCAGATTGAATGATGAGAACGAGCCCGAGTATACGCCGTATACGCTCTTATGCCGCCTTGACCGCAAAACGCACCGCATCACGGACGGCAGCGGCCTACAGGTCACCTGCAGCCATGTCATGCTCTGCGATACGGAAATCGACCCGGTCACGGATTACATCGTTACCGCCGCACTGGACAAACTTATCCCGAAAGAGGTACTCGAGCACAAGGACTTTGCCGCGCAACATTACGAGGTGTGGTTGGTATGAAATTCGTCCAGATTTCCATACGCCTGAACGAATTGGGCAAACGCATGGCGCAACGGCTGCCAGAGGCCACAAAAGCACTTGCGGAAAAGATCGTTGACAACACCGACAATGTGGAGCCTACCACGCCTGTCGATACCGGGGCCTTGATAGCATCAAAACAGATCAACTATCCCGCGCCGAACCATGCACAGATCACGTATGGTGGCGAAAGCGCGCCGTATGCGGGCGTGGTGCATGAGGGCTTTCCACATTTGCCGGGGCCGATCAACTGGACACGGCCGGGAAGTGGTCCATTTTTCTTTCAACGGAAACTGACCGACAAAAGCCTACACGCGGAATACATGCGCCGCGTGATGGACGCGCTGAAAGGGGTGCTCCGTGATTAATTCGCTGGCCGGATATATCCTCGATAAGTGCACCGTCTCCCCTGCCCTTTCGCGCGGGACGAATTTCTTTGTGGGCTTTGCCCCGGACATCACGGCGGTGCATAACCAGCCGATCATCACGATCTTACGACAGGTTGACGGCCAGTACGAGGCCAACCCGAGCCAATCGGTAAGCACGCACATTTTCAGACTTCAATTCCTCGGTGATTCGTATTTCACCACCGCGAGGTACGCAAAACTATTAACAGAGCAGATTCGGAACGTCTGGGGGGCACAAATCACGGACGCGAGCGACACGGATTACGTCTACCACTGTGGAAATCTCGCCGTGACGGCCCCCGTATACCTGATGCAGGATTCCAAAGGGAGGCACGCGTTTGTTGCGAGCCTCAGTTACCTCTGCCAGAGAATTCTGGCGGTAGAAGGAACCTGAATCTATGGCAATCCCGCTTAACGTCGGCCCAATGCACTTCGTTCTTGACGGCGAAGACATGCCCCCGACTCAAGGCGGCAGCACCTTGAACTTCACGTTTGAAACGCTCAACAGCATGGCCGACATCACCGGCAATTTCCCCCGCGCGCAGTATTACGTCGGGGGCAGCGCCACGATTACGGCCAACTTCACCGAATTGGATATGGATGATGTACTTGCCTTGTTCCCGTCTGTGGACGAGGCGACGAAGTCTGTCCGCATCCCGATCGGCGCGAATGCTGAAGATGACGCCGTGGACTTGATCATGCGGCCGATCATCGAGGGCGAAGTGAGCAGCGATGACACCCTGGCGATTTACGCGCCGAAGGTGATCATGAAGCCCAACTTCAATGTGAGTTTCTCACTGTCGCAACAGCGCATTTGGACGGTGGACTTCGTTGTCTTGCCGTACGATCCGCTTAAATTCGACTTCACGATGCTGGTGTTCGGCGCGGTGTCCTATACGCCGCCCGGCACCTAAACCGAAATCAACCGGCGGGGGTGTCGCGTGATGCCCCCGCCACAACCCAAACCAGAGAGGAATATATGCTCGAGTACAAGCCCGAAAAGAAAATGGCCAGCCTGTTTGAACCGTTCGGCGTGTGGATCAAGGGAAAGCGATATGAGGTCAAGACGCTTACCTTCGCGATTTATGACACGCTGCAAAAGATCGCGGACGGCGCACCCAACGAGGAAACGCTTTCGGCTTTCGCCATTGCGATCATGGGCGACGAGGAATACGCAGCCACCTCCCCGCATAACCCGCTTGAATTGCAGATGCTGGCCATGTGGATGTTTAAGGAATTCTTTGGACCTATGGCCGACAAATTCAAGGATGCCAAAGAGGAGAAGGAAAAAAACGCCGGAAAGACGCCCGCCTGATTTTTGCGAATATCGCACGGGCGTTCCCGGGGCTGATGTCGTATTCGGAAATGCTCGCGGGCGATTGGCGGGACATAATTGAATGGCACGAGCTGGCGGTGAAGGTGCTTGTGAACGAGCCTGGCATACAGGGGCTATTGAGCAGCCTGCCATGGGCGGATGCGGACGGACGGGAAAAGATAATGGACAAGGCCATAAAACAGAACGTTTTGCTGGGCGAAGATGCGGAGCCTAAAAAAGACCCGGACCATCAAACCAAAGAAGAATACTTGCAGAAAATGGCCCTCCTGCGCGGCATGCAGGGCGGCAAGGGAAGGATAAAATTCAACCATGGACTTTAATCTCGGAACGATCGGCGCGGATGTTGTCCTTGAAAAGGGCCATTGGGACAAGGGTATAGCGTCTTTGTCGCAGGACGAACAGAAGGCCGCCGGAACATTTCAGGCGATAGAAGGCCACGCGCTTGCCGTGTCTGCCGCCATGGCGGCGGCCGGAGCGGCGATGCTGAAGACGGTCAAGGCTGGGATAGATAAGTTTGTCCAATATCAGGACGCGCTGGATACCTTCGCGATCGTTTTCGGCGATTACAAAAAGCAGTCTATGGAATTCGCCGATTCGCTGTCTGAATCCTCCCGCCGCTCGAAAACTGAAATCATGGGTATGATGGGCGAATTTCAAACGATGCTTATGGGTATGGGCATGGCGAGAAAAGATGCGCTGGAATTCTCCCGCGAATTCTCCCAGATGTCCGTAGACCTTGCCGCGTTCTGGAACCGCCCGCTTGATGAGGGCGTATTCGCGTTTCAGTCTGCATTGTATGGCCGCACGTTGTCTTTGCGGAGAATGGGCCTTGCTGTGACGGACGGCATGCTGAAAGAAAAGGCCCTGTCGATGGGCTACGCTGACCAGAAAGGCGAAGCCACGCAACTCGGGAAAGCGATTGCTATACTCGCACTGTCGAAGGAGCGATTGTCCTTTGTGGAGGGAAATGCGGTCCGAAGCGCGTTTATGTTCAGGGAGGCACAGAATGCGCTCAAGAAGGAGATCGGCAATGTGGGCGTCGAGATCGGAAAGCACATCTCGGAATTCCTGCAGCCCTATTATGAGATGCTGACAAAGGTGCTCGGACGGCTCAAGGAATTTATGCAGGCCTACCCGGCATTGGCGAAGGTGATGTCGTTGTCCATGGGTGCAGGCGGACTTATGGCGGCAGGCGCAGCCGGGAAAGGCGCTTGGGGTTGGCTTTCGCAATTCGGCGGTGGCGCTGCGATGGGCGCGGGTGCGGCTGTAGGCGCCAGCGCAATGGGTGGAGCGGCGCAACTTAAGGAGGCCATAGCCCAGGGCGTTACGCAGGCCGCACAGTATGCTTCCGCTCGCGGCATGGTGGAGCGCGTCGGCAGGCCTACACAATGGATCACCCCGGAAATTATGCCGGGGGCCGCTCCATTCCCGTCCATGTCGGAACGCATGGCGGCATTCTGGCGGCTTGACCCGCGCCGTGCGCTTGGGGGCGGTGTGCCGCTGCTGGAAGGCCCTACAACCGCGCTTGCCATGCGCACGTCTGTTGTTACGGCTGCGGGCTCTCCGGCGCTGTCCGGGGCCGCTGGCGGCGTTATGGCGGGGCTCATGCAAACCTTTGGACGGTTCAAGGAAAGCATGGCCGCGTTCCCGGCGTTTTTCCGCGCCAACATGAGGCAACTAAGCGCGGCTCTTGCGCCTGTGCTTGCACTTGCTAAGCCTCTTGCGGCTGCTGCGGCCGCGCTGTACGGTGTACAGAAACTGAGCGAATCGCTGCAGGCCGAAGAAGTACAGAAAATGTTTAATGGTCTCAAGGAAGGTTTCGTTGAGATCACAAAATCCTTAAAAACCCTGCTTGGATCAAGGCTGTTTGACGCGTTAACCCTGAACCTCAGGACGCTTGCGACTGTTGTAGCCGAAGTAATTGACATGGCCAGAAACCCATTAAACAAGGGGCGTCAAATCGGCGAATGGTATGGGCAAATGACAAGCGATCAAGAAGGTCGCTCGTATCTCTTACGCCCGATTGCATTTTGGCGGGACTTCTCGGACAACTTGCAAAAAGCGCAGGATGCCATGGCACAGGAGAAGGGTGCACAAAAAGTTATAGAGATGTGGAAGCGCCTTGAGCGCGAAACGAGCGACGCTATCGGCGAATTGGGCGAGGCTGCGACAGAATTTATTGACGGGGCAACAGCCGAAATCAAGGGCATAAAAATAAACTACCGCCCTGAACTGGCCCTGTTCTCCGATTTTACCGAGCAGTTTAAGGAAGTTCTCAAAACAGACGACCCTCTCGTAATGCAAGGCTTCGCCCAAGAAATGCAAGAGGCATACCGTGAACTGGACGGCGATATGCAGGCCCGGTTCCGGTTGAAAATGCGGCAATACGACGAAGCCCTGAAGCCGGAAGAATCGTTCTATTTGTCCGAGGTCATGAAAACCGTTGAACGGCCGGACCTCGAAAAAGAACAAGAGGCGGCACAAGAACTGTTCCGATCCGCTTTCGAGGCGGCCAAAGAGGGCGCACGTAAGGCGGCAGGTATTACGGATGCGGTGAAGCAATTAGTTGAAACCATCATCGAGCGCGTAAAGAAAACTAAAGAGGAATTTGCGAGCAAGATCGACGGCCTCATGCAGGACATCGGCGCCACCTGGGGCGAAATGCGGGACGCGCAAAACATGGTTGCTGATTACGAATGGGCGCGGTATGACCGGCAGATGCAAGTCGGTGAAGGGCGCGAGGCGACGGGCGGCAGCGGGGGCATTGTGGCCTCCGCATTGAATCGCGCCATGGGCGGCATTGAGCGGCCGTCTTCGCAATCTCCGCAAGAGCGGGAACTGCAATCCATCCGTGAGGCGCAATTCCGCAGCGTGGAACTGCAAGGGCGGCTGGTGCAACTGCAGGAACAGCTGAACTTCCTGCTTGGGGGCGGCGGCGGCGTAATGGAAATGGCAAGATTATAAGGGGGACTTATGGCGTGGTACGACGAAGTAGACCTTGAGGACGGTGAACAAATCCTCGGCATCGGCAAGGACAAAAACACCTTCTCAATTGTAGGCCCGAACAAGGTCACGGACGGGACGTATTTTGTCCGCATTGTGTGTCAACAGGCGGCCAGGGCGTGCGTGATTGCGAAGGATTATTTTTACCGTTGGCTCTGGCAGTACCAAAGCCTGGGCACGTATAGTGCGTCAGATCACTGGAAACTGAACTCCATCCCGATCCAGTTTACCGCGCAATCCATTGACACTATGAATGTCGGTGTGCTGTGGGAGGTGACGGTTCGACTTGTGGAATATGCGCAGGCGATGAATGATCCGTCCTTTGAGGGCTATCTTAACGGCATGGCCACGGGCGGCATGATACAAACATCGCAAGACATCAACGGCACGCCGATCATCCTGCAGTACAAATACCCCGCCGATCACCCGCGCAGGCCGGATGAACTGCTTACCTGCATGGGCAACTTTTCGGCCGACACGTCGTTTGTCACGTTGCGCCTGCCGCTGATTCGGTACATGACCTATCCCCTTGCGGGTCTTGCGTTGATCAATTTCGTTAATTCCTCGGAGTGGTTTGGCTTTGCGGCGCGGTCGGCAAAGATCAACAACGTGGTGTTTCGTGGCCTATACACGCCCACGGGACGCACCGGAGCGGACCTATACAAGCACTACTACCTTTTCGAGTTCGAGGTGATTTGCACCTGGTCCACATGGGACAAACTGGTTGAGGTAATCGACCCGGAAACGGGCCGCCCGCCGGTTGGCTTGGGTACTGTGGACAGCCTGCAGGAGGGCTGTACCTATCCCGGCACGCGGCTGGTGGAGGTGAACGAGGAATACGATTTCAACCTGTTGTGGCCGCAATGGAGCGGCATATCTTTCCAAGACATGATAGACGCAGAATTTCCGGTAGGGACATAATGAACGAGCGTGAAGCACAGATGATCCGCGAATACGTGACGAGGAAACTTGTACCAGGTTCGGGCATCGCCATAAACAAGGTGGGCGACAACCTTGTCATATCTGCTATCGGCCCGCCCCCCATCGCTTTGCCTGCCAGTGGCGGCGAAACATGGAGTTATGTTCTTGAACTGCCGGACTACCCGGAGAGCGGAAAGAAATTAGTTTTTTGGTGCGGCGAAGATACGGGTGTGCTTTTGTTCGGTGAAGCGGGCACGGGCGACGATCAATTCTGGGAATGCGTGTACCCGCAAAAACGGTGGTATTGCAAGCACAAGTATACCGCTGAAGTGGGCGTTCCTATCACGATGGGCGGGGGCACATGAGGCACGATGAATTACCAGATCGCTGGGTAATCCGCTTCCGTGACGGCGTCAAGGACAAAGACGCCGCAAAGATATTGAAGGAGCACGGCCACAAGGCGACGCGGAAATGCCATGTCGCCCAGGGGAAACAAAAGCGCGGGCGCGGCCATAAGTTTGAACTGCGCGACATCACCGAACAGAAAGCGGATAAACTCCGCAAGCGTGGGGAAATCATCCTTGTTGAAAAGTCGGTACGCTGCGGCCTGTTTTCCACGGTCCCAAATGACACGCGCTGGTCCGAACAATGGGCGCTGAATCCGTCCGCAACGGTGGGCGGCAGTCCTGTCACCGGCCACGCTTACGGGCCTACAGGCTGGGACTATGACACCGGGGGTACAATCGTTGTCGCCGTGGTGGATACGGGCGTTGACTACACACACCCGGACCTTGCCGCGAATATGTGGGATGACGGCTACGGGCATATCGGGCATTCGTTCACACCTTCGGGCGAAAGCAACGACGGGGCCCCGCCTGTAGGCCCGGACGGCGCCATGTACCACGGTACCCATGTGGCCGGCATTATCGGCGCGGTGGGCAACAACGCGGCGGGCATTGCGGGTGTGTGTTGGACCTGCAAGATTATGCCGATACAGGTTTTTTACTGGTACTACGACTCATGGGGCAATGTCAACTGGACGCTTGACACGGTGGACGCGGCCGATGCCGTGGAATGGGCGGTTGACAACGGCGCGAAAGTAATCAATCACTCATGGGGCGGTGGCGGGAACTCGCCGTTGCATCTTGTCGAAGCCTGGGAATATGCCGCTGACAATGACGTGACATGTGTTTGCGCTTCCGGCAATTATGGGCTGCCAAATGACATTTGGACTATGAAGCCGTCCGACATCAAGACCGAAAACAATATTGTGGTCAACAGCAACACACACGCGAATGAGATGAGTTTTTTTACCGACTACGGCATTGCGTCAACTCATATATTCGCGCCCGGCGGCAACGCTTACGGATCCACGGATGAACAAAACATTCTGTCCACCATGCCGGACGGGGAATACGCAAAACTTGCAGGCACATCCATGGCGGCCCCGCACGTCACGGGGGCCATTGCGCTTGCTCGCACCTACTACGATCCGGCAAACGGACATCTGCCTAACTCATGGGTGCGGCGTCTTCTGGCAGGCTGCATCCGGCCCGCTGAAGATTATTTCATGACATCCGCGTATGGCGGCCGCCTTGACCTTGAGCGGCTCCTATACCACATTACCACGGGGCAAGGCATTCACCTTGAAAGTGTCTCCGATATTTCTATTCAGCCGGACTTGGATGATCCATCGAAGAGCGTGTTGACCTGGACCAATCCCGGCATGGCCGGATTCCTTGAGGTGTATATTACAAAACAGGAGGGGCAATTCCCGGAACCGCGGATCGGAAGTTTGCCGCCTGTATCAATGGTATATGAGGGCACGGACGAAACGTGTGAGGATACGGGAGTCGAGGCGGGTGTTATTTACGGGTACAAATTCGAGACGGTGTACTTAATAGGAGGCGCGCTAAAATGGGCATTGCCTGTTTACGTCCGGCATCTGGCCGGATGGGCGCCGTTCGTGTGTCCTGTCGCCCCATCCAACTTTGAATTCATTTGTGACTATTGGGATGAGACCTGGTATCCCATTGAGGGCGTGCCGCTTTTTGAATGCCATAACCTGGCGCAACTGTGGCGGGCCGTGACCAGCAAAAATATGACGGCGGAAGTGAATCAGATCGCGGGCCTGCCGTTCACATTTCGCCCTGGGGCCCTCTTCCGGCATTACGACGTGGTGGACACCTACCCATTTCCGACAGTGCCTGTTGACCCGCAACCGACACATTGCGGTAAGCACGAAATAATCAAGCACGGGGCCATATTTATCGAAGACCTGGTCAAGAACGTGCAATTCCTGCTAGGCGGATTCACGCTCACTTCTCGGAAATGGCCGGAACGCGGACTTATGGTCTACCGCTGGCTGGATTATTACTACTACGTCACCACGGGCAAGGTGAGGGCCTGGACTCCCGGCGACAGCAATATTTTGAACTGGACTTCGGAGGATTGCAAGGACCGGGAGAAGTGGCAGGACATCCTTTCCGATTGCCGCCACGCACTCCACAATATGCGCGTGTTATTCACCGGCATCCCGCCGTGGAACACGTTTTTTACGGAGCTGATTTTAGATACGGATGATTCGCTTCCGGCCACCATCGACGGGGAAACGCACACCACGGAAGATTACGATATTCCCTGGAGCGCGGGCGTTGAATACCATGCCGATCCTGAACTGGAAGCGACCGCGCCCGTACCGATTGAAATTGGGCCTCTTGGAATTTTTCGATGGATGGCCCTATGGGTGCAAAGCGTTGCCGGCGGCGTGTGGGCCATGGTTGACCAGCATATCCCGCGCTATCACCTTGAGCGGGAATCCTGGACCTGTAACCTGTACCGCTACGAGAAGGCTATGTTTGCCGACTGGGAAGACGTGAGTAGCCTTGAGGACGAATTCGAACCGGACTACGACAGTCCGACCTATGGAACGGCCAGCCAGGTGCAATTTGCCGATGTGCCAAAATTCGGGGTTGAAGTTCCTGTCGGCTGGACTTGGGATGATATGCAGACGCTCATGAAAGGGCCTCTGGCTCCAGCGAGTTATGTCAAAACGCAGCGGCGCACCATAATCATAACCAACGGTATCTTGCAGTGCGGCCAGAATTGGGACTGGGAAAACGAGCCGGTAGTTTTTGATGTGTGGTTATTAATTCAGGCCATCGAGTCCTTTAATGTGGCCTCCGAATGGTCATTACAAAGCCCGCCCGCAGGCGAAAGTTACAATGCGATCCCCGACATCTTCCCGGACGACGATGAATGCGGGTATGTCGAAATCACCGTATATCTGCCCACCATTATGGGTGGCGGCTCGGTGTCCTATCAGTTCAATCCGACGCAACTGTACCACCAGGGCGGCATGCAAATTAAACTCGGTTCGTTTGTCGTGGATGATCCGAATGATCTTAGGCATGAATTCCGGCAAGAGGTGGAAATGCCGCACGACACATTGCCGGCCTATAATCTTTGTCGCGTGGATGAACGGGAACAAACAGTCTACACGGACTGGTGGGGTGAAGCGTGGAGCGGCCAGGAGAACCTGCATGATTGGGCCTTGGACATCGAAGCGCCCGAACCAGTGGCACACAAACTGGTAAACCGTTACTGCGTGATGCGCTGCGGGGGCGTGTTGTCGCGGATACATATTACCTCGCACTGGCCGGTCCCTGCACAATTAAATTGCCCGTATGTGCCAGACCTTCGGGGCATGCACATTACCGACGATTTTACGGCCATGGAAGACGTTGCCGATAAGGTGGGCCTCGATGTGTCCGCCGCGCTCGATGACAGCACGGAATACCAGGAACACTACGAAGCAAACAGCACGTTCCGCGTGATCAATCAGGTTCCGGTCCAGGGGATGCTCGCTTATACGGGCAACCCGAATGCGCCGTCAATCGGCCCGAATACGATCAAGTACACCGTGTCCGCTTATGAGGGCGACACGGAAACGACCGTGATACCCAAAGTTGTCGGTATGACCGTAGAGGAAGCAGAGGCTTATCTTGCGGCGAATTTCCCGGACTGGACTATTGATTCCGGGGAATGGGTGCAAGAGGAAACGGGCACAGACCCTGTAACGGGCGACCCGGTGTATACCGACGTTTGGCACTCTCACCTCACGTACCAGCTGTGCAATCACCGTTATCCCGGCCAGATCACGGGCCAGAACCCGGACTGGCGCATCCGTCAACCGCGCTTCCGCGTCGGGGGTGGAAACGTGCTTTCCGTATCTGTATCCGCAGGATTTACGCAGGGCGCGGCCATGTGTAAGAGATTTGTGGGCCGCAACATCAATGACGCGGATGTACAGGCGGATATTCAGGCCCTTTACGATTACGATCCGGCCACGCCGATTTCTACAACCTATCAAATCCTGCTCGATTCCGACAGGCCAACAGGCACGATCATGGCACAAAGCCCGCCAAAATACAGCGTATTCCCGCGTAAGAATCCGGGCAACCTTAAATTGCTTGTCGCCGTGAAATGGGACGAAGAGACGCCAAAGCAGACGCCGCCCTATGACTGGCCGGATTTGCGGGGAATGACACTGGCCGAGGCACAGGCTGAATGTGCCGGCAAGTACACCGTGTCCGCCCATGGCCGCGTGTACAGTCAACGCGCCGCCGGCCTAATTGTGAGCCAATCGCCCCGCCCGATCTACAAGACGGCGTTCAGCCCGGAGGTGATTTACGTGTGCATATCGGCCGGGCTGTTTAACTGTGACGACCTGTTGAGGTGCGAAACGAAACCATGACCGATCCAGCAACAATAGATTTGTCCAGTGTGGTGTTGCCGCAAAACGTCAACATGCCCTGGGTGATCCGCACCATGCGCCGCCTCGGAATCGAAAATCGTGGCGTGTGTCGCCTCTGGTGCTACAAGGAGTTTTTTATGGCCTATCCTGATTTTTTGGAGCCGGTGCTAAAGTTTTTAGAAAACACCACGACCGGCAACCCATCGTTGGTGGTGCTGCACTTGCGCATTGCTGATCTTATTAATGACGAGTACGCGGAAAATTTCATCGCAAACGACACGACAACGCCTTACCTTACGCGTGCCCATTGCGCGCATTATCTTTTATCATATTATGGGGAATATTTTCAGCCGCTTGCGGAATCATTGCCGCATCCGATAAAAGGGGTGCCTGTGTATATGGGCGTATTGCCGCCCGTCGGAGGGGGAACATGAGCATTTACGACCATCCTGTATTTGAGCCGAAAAAACAGGGACGGCTCACAATCCTGATTTGCACGCCTGACAGTCAAAGCCCGCGTTTCGTTCGGTGCTATGAGTCCCTGTGCTCAACCACGCGCGGCATGGCCTACGACCTGATGATTCACGACAATCGGCGCAACCTTGAATTCAGCCACCAGACAGAAATCAACCGGGCTCTGGATATTTCGCCCGGCCCGCTGCTTACGATTGATGATGACGTTGTTTTGTCCGGCGACTGGTTACCCGCGATGTTGGCGCAACTGGGGCCGGGCGTGGGTATTATCAGCCCGTCAAGCACTGACACAATGGGGCGCATCCGTTCGCGCGGCGCAACGTTCCGGCGCAACGGATCGGCGGCATTGTATCGAGGCGAAATCAGCGCGCCGATATATGTTCCGTGTGTTGGCTCGTGTTGTTCTCTGATCAATACGGGCGCCCTTGCGGGAATGCGGTACTCGCATGACTACAAAAAATATTGCTTTGACCCGGACATGTCTTTTCGTCTATGGGAGCGCGGCCTGTCCACGGTTGTCATACCGGAGAAAATCATACATGACAGCGGCGGGACTATGCGGGATTTAGGAATCGACCGTGAGCCTTACATGAGGCACGACGAGGAAGTATTCCGCAAAAAGTGGATTGATTCGGGGCGGCTTGATGAACTGTATGAACGCCATGCGCATTTGTGGCCGGAAGGATTACAAAAAATATTATGACTTACCGAGACGAAACGGGAATGAAGTTGATGCGGCCGGAAGGGACTCATTACGTATCCGGCCTGATTGACTGGATACAGGCGATACCGGAGATTAACCGGGGGACTATTGTGGAGGTAGGCTCGTGGTGCGGGGAAAGCGCCGTGATCTTCGCAAAGTATTTTAAGATGGTCATTTGTGTGGATTCGTGGCAGGGCTATGACGAACAATTCCAAGTTTTCAAGAAGCGCATCAAGCCACTCAATAACGTAATCTGGCACCGCCTTCCGTCCGTACGGGCCGCAAAAATCTATCTGGACAAAAGTATCGACGGCGCATACATCGACGCGGGGCACACATACCGGGACGTATTGACTGATACGCACGCATGGCGGCGCAAGTGCACCGCGTTCATCGGTGGGCATGATTATAAGGATAATAACGGCGTGCGCAAGGCCGTTGATGTTACGTTTAGGGGCGTTAAGATTTTCGAGGATACGTCATGGCTGTACCTGATCGACTGATTCTTGTCGCTGTCACGAGGGGCTATAAGGATGTGGCGGCGTTGACCTTTCCTAAAATCCGCGCGTTTGCTGCCCGTTGCGGCGCGGAATTGGGTCTGCTCGCCGATACGCCGGAATGGTGCAAGCATGGGAAATATAGGATATTCGAGGCAGGTAAGGCGGAAGCGCGGCGGATTGTTTGCGCGGACGCGGACTTATTGTTTCGCAACAAAGCGCCGGATATTTTCGAGATGTACCCGGAAGGAAATTACATGCTCGATGAGGGCGCATATCGGGGGCATCCCTTTGAGGCGCACAGGCGCGAAGTGGAGGAATATCTGGTTGAGGCGGGAATGCCTGTCCCGCAATGGCCAAAGCGTGAATGGTGGAATCCAGGGCTCTGCATTCTTGACGGTGACGCGGCGCGGGAAATATTCCGGCTGCCCCCTTGGGACATCACAGAAAAACTGTTCACAGTCCGCGGCGGCCGCGTTGTGAAGAACATGCCTATCGTGAATGCGAACATTGCGCTTTCCGGCGTCGAGGTCCGTCCGATAGACCCGCGCTGGAATGTGTTTATGTCGGCCACACCGGACCTGCTTAAATCCGCTTATTGCTGGCATTGCGCGTGTAGTGAGGTCGCCGCAAACAGGCCAGAATCTAAAATGCAGATCATCCGAAACGTGTGCACAAAATACAGGGAGCCGTTGAATCATTTGCGCGTACATTGCGTTATAGGCCGCGATCAAAAAAACTGGATTTTAGGCCGCATGTGGAAAGCGATACAGGAGACGGCGCCAGAGGGGGCAATTTGCACGGACGGGGAGCGCCCGCTGAATCAGGCAGGCGTGATCAATTATTACAATCCGTACCGTGTATATCGCAAAAAAACACAAGGCCATGACGTGGTGTTTTGCACGCACCCCGAGATTCCGGCCACTTGGGCGCGCGCAACACGGGAAGCGGACCATATAATCGTGATGGCCGAAAAGTGGAAGCAATACATTATTGAGCACGGCACACCGGAGCACAAGATCACGCACATCCCGCCCGGCGTGGACGGCTGGTTTTTGGATCCACGCCTCCGCATATTTAATCCGTGTAAAATGCCGGACGGATCGTATGGGGCAAGGAAGGGCCGTGGATTATGGCAACGCCTCTGTGCGGAGCCATGGTTGGAGTGTATCTGCTCTGGCGGGGCCATGTCCGAGGCCGAATTACGCCTACAATACCTTGCCTGCGATGTGGTGGCGTCCACCGCCGTGCCTGACTACGGGGGCGAAGGCGGCCCCATGTCGTGCAAGGAAGGGCTGGCCTTGTGTAAGCCAACGGTGATGCCTGCCGGCATTGGCCTGGTGGACGAGCACGCGGATCACCCGTGCCTGTTGCGGTATCCGGCCGGGGACTATTGCGCGCTGATCGAAACCCTGAAGCCGCTATATCACGCCAAAGTCAACGGCAAAATGGCGGCGGCGGATTGGACATGGGAGGCCTGGGGCAAAGCGCACTGGGAGGTATTCGCGCAATTCCCGGCCGTGCCGCAAGCGGAACCTTATGCACCCGTGCCCAGGCGAAGGCGGACAGGGCTGCGATTTAGCGCGCCCGCGAAATAGGCACTGCACCTGTAATCCAGATTACAAACTTTCGCGCGAACCAACAAATAAAACTTGTCAGTTCGCGCGTTTTTTGTTGCCCGCGCGCGTTTCGCCCAATGTTTACAGGCTTTTTTGCACGAAAAAAAATAAGTGAAAAAGACTTGACTTTGTATAAAATTTATGGTATACTGATTATAGAATTTGAAAGGGAATACAAAATGTGCAAACACAATCAGACGGCAGACAACGGACGGTCGAACGGCAAGTACAAGGGCGTGTGCATCCGCCCTGACCTTCGCCTCGCTATCTACCTGCGTGATCGTTTTACTTGCCTGTACTGCTGCAGGGATTTGCACGACGCTGCCCCCACCGATGTCACGCTGGACCATCTGGTCCCCGATTCGAAGGGCGGCAGCAACGATCCGCGCAACCTGATCACCGCCTGCCGCTCCTGCAATTGCAGCCGCCAGGACAAGCCGCTCAGCCGTTTCGCGGGACCGGAAGCGCGCGCGCACATCGCGCGCAATCGTGCGCGCAGCATCGCGAAATATCGCAGACTGGCGAAGGCAATCATCGCGGGCGAGTCAGACGACCCGCGCAAATAATTTAACCGCCCCCACGGGGCAAACAGAAAGGGAAAGAAAATGAAAATGACGCGCGTAAAAATTGAGACGACAAACACGATCCACGGATGTCTGGAGCAGGGCGGGGTGTGCGGACTAATCGAGAGTTATCCCGCCGACGAGGTCGCCAAATACCTGACGGATTGGGCGGACCTGCTGGACGAGGAGACGGGCATGCTGGACGGGACGTATGGCGATGCCGAGACCGGCTATTGTGCGATCGGCGACGTGTTGCGCGAGCGTGCCGCCGGGCGGCATGTCATCCGGCGCGGGACTATTATCGAGTAGCAGAGCGGCGGGGCGGCAGCCCCGTTAATGCGCCCCGGGCATAGGGTCCGGGCTGGTCGCAAGTCCAGGAACACATCGCCCCGCGCGGGGCAAAACAGAAAGGGAAAGAACATGAGCGAAAAATCTGAAATGGCGGAAATGCTGCAAAGTAACGGAATTAGGTATGCTGGCGATTGCGCAGACGACAGCGCGGCGGACTGGCTCGAGCACGATTTTTCTGTGCAGTCGGCGGCCTCCTGGTGTGAGATCGGCTGTTGGGACGCCGCGACGGCGTACCGGCTTGCGCTCGCTGGACTGACCCCCGAGCAGGTGCAGGAGGCCACACAGCGCCTAATCGACGCCTGCGACGATCCCGCCGAAACATATACAGATGGGGATCCTGTGTATTCAGCCTGCAATCACGATATCAACGTGGACGTGATCGTTGCGGCCTGCCAGTCCTAGCACCCCACGCGGCCCGGCGCGCAACGTGCCCGCTCCCGGGATAGGGCGGGCAGAAGATAAGGAGAGAGACGATGAAAAGAAAATATCAAAGCGGGATTAGCGCCGGATATCAAAGATATTGGGTGCTGTTTTGCTTAGCAACAGCGCGGCCCTTTGACCACGCGCACGGCGACAATCATGAGTTTATTTCCTGGATAAACAAGCAGCACAAGGAATTTGAGCCAGACGAATTTAATCGGCTACACAAAGATTATCCACGAAACTTTACGGCGCACATGTTGAATAAAATACAATTTCAGGAGGCCAACTAATGGACACCAAACAAACCCTACTAACCCTCTTGTCCTCCACCACCGAGCCGCGCTGGACCATCAGCGCCATAGCCCGCGCCGCCGTATTTTCCAGCACCGCGACTGTAATCCAGATTACAAACTTTCGCGCGAACCAACAAATAAAACTTGTCAGTTCGCGCGTTTTTTGTTGCCCGCGCGCGTTTCGCCCAATGTTTACGGGCTTTTTGCACGAAAAAAATAAGTGAAAAAAGACTTGACTTTGTATAAAATCTATGCTACAATAACTATAGAATTTGAATGAGCGCAACCGAAGAAAGGGATTGAAAATGGATACCACAAGAAAATACAGGAAAGTAAAGAACGGAAAAACTACCGGATACATGAAATATGTAGAGCACTTTGAAGAGTGGGTCGTGTACAACATGCGCAGCGAAAAAGCAAAACACTACAGGGATTTTGACAAAGCCTATTCAGCGCTTTGGAAAATAAAAGGCGACATTGAATTTTCTTAATTTAATCCACGCGGCCCGGCGCGCAACGAGCCCGCTCCCGGGACTGGGCGGGCGATGAAAAGGAGAGATATGAGACCATCAATCGAACACATTGAGCATTGCCGGCATTTCGCCGAGCAACACACTGGCGCGCATACGATGGTGTGGCGCGTGTACCACAGCCCTTACCGCCCGTTTGCGTTTTGCGCTGCCGGCAAAGCGGTGACCGACGCCGGCGGGGTGTATTGCGATGACGTGGCGTTTGTGCCGGCGGCGCTTGTGGATGCCGACCGGCTCGACATAGTGGAGATATAACCATGGACACTAAATCCACCCTGCTCGCCCTCCTCGCCTCCGCCACCGAGCCGCGCTGGTCCATCAGCGCCATAGCCCGCGCTGCCGGCGTCCCGTGGTGGGCCGTCCGTCGCTACGTGCGGGAGCCCGGCGCGGGGCTGCGGGAGGAATACCAGGCGCGGCTGGATAAGTTCGCGCGGGAGGTAAAGTGATGAAAGAATCTGTCTACGATTGCAGCGGCCCGGACGGGCGCGCGAATGTGTTGCCGCTTGCCGATGGACGCTGGGCCGTGTACCACTGGCAACGTATGCGCCTATATGTTGAGGGCGTGTTTTCTGATGTGGAGGACGCGAAAAAATGGGCGCGCGCGGTGACGGGCTGCAAGCATGGCAATGATACATAATCGCCGTTTCGCCCTGTGTTTACAGGCATTTCACGCGTGTGAAATTTATCTTTACATTGCGTGAAATTTGTGATACAATCCGTTTAGTTTGAAGATTGCAACCCAAAACAAGGAAAGGACACCATGAAAACATTGCGCGAAAGACGAACCGAAGCGGGCCTGACACTGGAGCAGGTCCGCGACGCGACCGGGCTAAGCCTGGGCCTGCTGTCCGGCATGGAGACCGGCCTGAAAACGATCACCGAGCGTAGCGCGCGCCTGATTGCTCCCGTGCTGGGGCTGAAAAAATGGCACGTGCTGGTACGGGAGGACAAATCATGACCACCCTTGAGCAGACATGGACAGACGCGCTTGAATGGCGCGAACGCCTGAAATATTGGGCGGCACAAAAAGACGAACACGAACGCCTCGACGGGCTGGTAGTCCACCGGGACAGGCCGGACGACGGCGTGCCGCGTAAGCGCGTGGCGATTGTCGTCAAAAACTGGGAAAGGGAAACACGATGAACAAAACACGCATTGACGGCGGCGACATGGACCGCCACATCACACAGTATCCCGAAGCGGGGCGGTACAGCGATTCGATAGCGGAGGCCATAGACCGCATGGAGGACGCCACCGACGCATGGGTGAGAGAGAACCTGGAATCGTTCCGTGTGCTGAGGAATGACTGGATGCGCAAGATGATGGACACGTGGGACGACAACACGAGCGCATATTTCGACGCGGATTATTTGCCGTATTGCGAAATTGATGACCTATTCAAAACAGCCAAGAAAATGGCACAGGAGGACTAAACGTGAGTTTCAAAGCAGCAACAAAAAAACAACTCAAACTCCGCATGGGCATTGTAGCCCCGGCGGGCGCGGGTAAGACGTATACCGCCCTCGCCGTTGCGCGGGGGCTGGTAGGGCCGGAAGGCCGGATCGCTTTAATTGACACCGAACACCGGAGCGCGGAAAAGTACGCGGACCTGTTTACCTTCGACGTGGATTACCTGTCTGACGATTGCGCCCCAGCGCGGTACGTGGAGAAAATACACGACGCGGCGAAGGCGGGATACGATTGCCTGATTATCGACTCGCTCACCCATGCGTGGGCGGGGCCGGGCGGCGCGCTGGAGATGGTGGACAACGCGGCGCGCATGGCGAAGGGCAACTCGTATGTGGCATGGCGCAACGTGACGCCGGAACATAACAGGCTCGTTGCCGCGATGCTGTCCACACCGATGCACCTGATCGCCACGTTGCGCGCAAAAACGGAGTATGTGCTGGAGACCGTAGGCGGTAAACAGGTACCGCGCAAAGTCGGCATGGCCCCGATTCAACGGGAGGGCATGGATTATGAGTTTGATGTAGTGGCCGATATGGATCACGATCACGCGCTGTTGATCACTAAAACGCGCTGTGCGGCCGTGGACGGAAAGACATGGATTAAGCCGGGCGGCGACGGTGAACTGGTCGAAAAGTTGCGCGTGTGGCTTGACGGCGGTGAGCGCGTGGAGGTGGAGCCGGAAGTGCCTGTCGAACAGAACGCTGGCGAGAAATCGCTTGATGATGCGGCAGCACGAAAGAACATGATCAGCGAAATTTCCAGCGCAAAACGGACGCTTGGTTGGGACAAAAAGGGGATGGACGCGTTTGTTAAGATGACCATCGGCGCAGGCAAAACCTGCGACACCGCCACTGATGCGGATCTGAATACTATGGTGCAAGCCATGGCCGCGCAAATCGAAAGCAAAGAACGCGGCGTTATGGATTTTAACGCCACGATTGGCAAACCAAAAACTAAACAGGAGAGCAAGGCATGAGCGAACACTTATCATGGGACGGACAAATCAAAAACGATGGGCAGGACTTGTTGCCGGAAGGTGAATACGATTTTGTTGTGACGAAGGTCGACAAAACGATAAGTCAAAGCAGTGGCGCGCCGATGGCTGTTGTCACACTACAGGCGTATGGGCCTGATGACGCGGTCGTGACCGTGTACGACTACCTTGTGTTGACGCGTGCCGCCGAATGGAAGTTGTCGGCATTCTTCCGGGCACTCGGCATGAAAAAACACGGCGAGCCTTTCGTCATGAATTGGGACGCCGTTGAAGGCAAGACCGGCCGCGCTGAATTCTACGTTGACGAATTCGAGAAACAGGACGGCAGCAAGGCGAAGAACAACAAGGTGCAACGGTACCTGGACAAAGACACCACCGCCGCGCCGACGCCCGCGCCTTCCACCCCGACCCCCGACGACGACATACCGTTCTAGGCTTTCGCCGCAATTTCGCGGCACCCCGGCGGGCGGGTCACCTTGTACCGGGCTCGCCCGCCGGGTAACCAAAACAAGGAAAAGAAAGGAAGCAAAGATGATCGAAAATACAAAGGCGAAATTGTATTTCGCGGGCGAACCAACAGCGCACGACGTGCAGGCGATCCGGGACGCATTCCCGGACTTGAAGCCGGGCGATATTGTGCGGTATGACGCGCTGGAAAATATTATTGGCAAACAGCGCAGCAGCAACCGATGGCATACAGTGGTGGCAAAATGGCGGCGCCGCATCGAGGTAGACGACAATCTTATGACGCGCGCTGTAACAGGCGTCGGCTACGAGGTTCTTGATGCGAAAGGCCGGATTGCCGTAAGCGCGAATCAGTATCACCACGGAATCCGGCGCATCGTCACGGCAAGCATCCGCGCGAACGCCACGGACCCCGACGAACTAGACGACGCAGGCCGCCATACCCGCGCGTTTGTGATTGCGCAGGGCGCATCCATAAAACTGGCGCGGCGTGTCAGTCCAAAGCGCGTTAAATTGCCGGAATAGCATGCGAGTAAACTGACAGTTGAATCATGGAACACGGCATGGCTAGGCTTGGCACGGCATGGCCAGGCATGGCAAGGAACACGGCGCGGCATGGCGAGGCCGGGCACGGCGCGGCATGGCCAGGCGAGGCTAGGCAAGGCAAGGAACACGGCGCGGCATGGCGAGGCCGGGCACGGCGCGGCATGGCCAGGCGAGGCCTGGCAAGGAACAAGGCTTGGCGAGGCCAGGCGTGGCCGGGCGGGGCAAGGCAAGGAACAAGGCGAGGCCTGGCAAGGAACAAGGCTTGGCGAGGCCAGGCATGGCAAGGCCGGGCAAGGCAAGGAACAAGGCGCGTGTAGGCAAAGGGCCGAACGCGATGAAAAAACAACGCGGCATAAGTCGCAAGAAAGGGAATGAATATGAAGAGATACCAAATCACAATCAGCGGAGAAACGCCACTGCTCCAACACAACGATAACCTGTCATTCGACGGCGTTATGAAACAGTGGGCGCTGGATCCGGCAAACAAGAAAAACAGTGTTGCGGGTGACGACCGTTCCCCGGCGTTCCGCTGGATCGGTTACCTGTACCGCTGGGGCAACAACGTGGTTATCCCGTCGGACAATCTGATGACCATGTTCCGCGAAGGCGGCACGAAATGCCCGACTGGTAAAGGTCAGCAGACTTTCAAGGCGATGACTCAGTCCGGAATTGTTGTGGACGAGGCGCACTGGATTTTGGAAAATGGCAAGGGCGCGGCTTATGACGTCACGGGCCTTGACGATCTCGTAACTGTGGAGGAATTTGACGAGCACGCCGAATGGGCGAAACAGCGCGGTTTTGAATTGTTTTCGAAGCGGGCCAAGATCGGCAACGCAAAACATGTTCGCGTGCGGCCCCGCTTCGATTCGTGGCGCGCAACCGGAACCATTACGGTTTTGGAGGCGAAGATCACTAAGGACGTGTTGACAAACATCCTCACGTTTGCCGGGTGCTATTCCGGCTTGTGTGACTGGCGGCCCAGTTCTCCAAAATCTCCCGGTAGTTTTGGGCGATTCAGCGCGACGATCAAAACAGTTTAATCGCAAGGAACGCGGCCTGGCAAGGCGCGGCATGGCAAGGCGTGGCGCGGCAAGGCAAGGAACACGGCATGGCGAGGCACGGCAAGGCAAGGCGCGGCCAGGCAAGGCATGGCAAGGACGGCGGGAGTCTTAGCAAGGCTCCCGCCAATAATAACAACACAGGAAAGGGAAACTCATGAAAGCAATCGGCTTCGACGCGGCGCGTAACAGCACCGGCTACGCGTACCGCAATGGCACGATATGGGTGACGGGCACGTTCAATATTTACGACTACGCCAAAATCGTTGAAGTAATCAAACACGCCTGCCAGGACGGTTGCACACACGCGGCGGTAGAAGTCCCATTCTATGGCCGCAACATATCTACGCTGTTATCGTTGCGGGACGCGGCAAGCCGGATATCACAACGATGTGAAGACGCCGGCCTGTTGAGAGCAGATGTCCGCGCTATCACGTGGCAATCAGCGTGTGGCATCACCCGCAAGCGCGGCGACACGAAGGTACAGGCCGCGTCCATTGCGCGGCTTATCGGCGCAGAGCCGTACCTGAGCGCGGACGAAAACGACGCGGTGCTGTTGTGCGATTTCGCTGAACGAAACGCGGGCGTGCTTGAGTGGCACGGGCTGGGCGGAAAGGTGGTGAAGAAATGAGCGACTATAAAACATTCCTTGACCGGAAAACGCACATCAAAAACGAACACGGCTTCGCCCCTGTGTGGATGCCGGACCTGCTATTCCCGTTTCAACAATCCCTCACCGAATGGGCGATACAGAAGGGACGCGCGGCCATATTCGCCGATTGTGGTTTGGGTAAAACTTTGATGCAACTCACGTGGGCTGAAAACGTGGCGCGTAAAACCGGCGGGCGCGTGCTGATTTTAACGCCGCTTGCCGTCTCGTTCCAGACTGTGCGAGAGGGTGAGAAGATCGGCGTTGAGGTGGCCCATCGCCGCGAAGGCATCAAGCCAGGTGACCGGATTGTGGTAACCAACTACGAGCGGTTGCACTACTTCAACGAGGATGACTTTCAGGGCGTTGTGTGCGATGAAAGCAGCATCCTGAAAAACTTTGACGGAAAGACAAAAGACGCGGTTACGGACTTTATGCGGAAACGGCCCTACCGCCTGTTATGCACCGCCACGGCCGCGCCAAATGACTATATTGAACTTGGCACATCTTCCGAGGCCTTGGGTGTGATGGGTTATATCGACATGCTGAAATCATTTTTCAAGAGTGCCGATAACACATACGCTCATGGTGGTTCCGGTGGCGCAGGCGCGCGGCGATTCAACAAAAACCCATTCGGCGGCAAGTTCAGGTTTCGCGGTCATGCGGAGCGGGATTTTTGGCGGTGGGTATGCTCATGGGCGCGGGCGATGCGTAAACCGTCCGACCTTGGTTTTGATGACGGTGAGTTCAGGTTGACGGATCTGAATGTTAATGAGCACTTTGTGGAATCACGCATCAAACCGGAAGGCTACCTGTTTGACATCCCAGCCTTTGGCTTGAAAGAAGAACGGGACGAACTCAAACGCACAGTACCGGAACGCTGTGAAATGGCAGCGGCACTGATTAACGCGCATAAGCGGCCCGCTATCGCGTGGTGTCACCTGAATAACGAGGGGCACCTGTTGGAGAAACTGATTCCCGATGCTGTGGAAATTGAAGGCAGCGATACAGAAGAAAAGAAAGAGGAAACGTTTAACGCCTTCGCATCCGGTCAAATCAGGGTACTCGTAACAAAACCAAAGATAGCCGGATTCGGCCTGAACTGGCAGCATTGCGCGAATCAGGTTTATTTCCCGTCGCACAGTTACGAGCAATATTACCAGGCTGTCCGGCGGTGTTGGAGGTATGGACAAAAGAACCCTGTGACGGTTGACCTTATCGCCACGGAAGGACAGGCGCTCGTGCTGGATAACCTCAAGCGGAAAATGGTTGCCGCCGAAAAAATGTTTGAGCAACTCGTCGCGCTGATGCGTGATGAATTAGAAATCAAGAGAGTCAACGACTACACCAAAAAGGAAAGGGTACCGACATGGCTGTGAGACACCAAACGATAACCGACAACTACGCCCTGTATAACGGGGACTGCATAGAGGTTATGCAGGGGCTTCCAGACGGCGCGGTGGATATGTCCATCTACTCCCCGCCGTTTTGCGGGCTGTACAATTATTCGAGCGATGAACGGGACTTGTCCAACTGTAAGGATTACAAGGAATTTTTCGAGCACTACGAATATGTGGTAAGCGAAATCTTCCGGCTTACGAAACCCGGCCGCCTAACCGCTGTGCACTGCATGGACATCCCACGCGCGGGCGCGAATACGGGCGGCGGGCTGATCGACTTCACGGGCGACATTATCCGGCTCCATGAGAAACTTAACTTCCGCTACACGGCGCGGTATGCGGTGTGGAAAGAACCGCTAGGAGTCCGCAATCGCACAATGGCGAAAGGCTTGGCGCATCAACAGATCGTTGTAGATTCCTCTTTGTGCGATGTCGCATCCGCCGATTATCTTGTTATCTTCCGTAAGAAAGGAGACAATCAAACGCCTATCGCACACCCGCAAGGACTGACGCGCTATGCAGGGGAAAGGCAGATGCCACAAGAGGCGTTAGAGTTTAAGGGTTGGACCGGGAAGCAGATCGAAAACCGTTTCTCACACTGGATATGGAGACAGTACGCCTCTGCGTTTTGGGATGATGTGCGGATCGACCGCGTGTTGCCGTACAAGGAATCCCGTGACCCCGATGATGAACGCCATGTCCACCCCCTCCAACTCGACGTTATCGAGCGGGCCTGTGTGCTCTGGAGCAACCCCGGCGAAGTGGTGCTCACCCCATTTATGGGCGTCGGTAGCGAATGCTATGGGGCCGTGATGAACGGGCGCAAGGCGCTTGGCATTGAATTGAAGCCGTCGTACTATAAACAGGCCGTGCGCAACCTCGAAAGCCTGAAAGATATCAAGGCCGAAACGGGAGTTTTGCTGTAATGGTTCGCTTAACCGAATTGTTTCAACCCCGGCGTGTGCGGTATAATGGGCGCATGCTGTCGATACTACATAACCTTAATCAAGCAATTTTAGCCCTCCGTGGATACTCACCTAACAGTGTGGTATCGGCAGCACACGGAGGGCTATTTCTGTTTGCATGGGGGGCACCATGAATTATCGTATTCGCAACTGGCACGAGTTTCAGCACTTCAAAGACAGGATGCCGCCGTGGATCAAATTGCACAAAAGAATTTTGGATCAGCGTGATATCAACGTGATATCAGACCGATCCTTCCGTGTGTTAATTGGTCTTTGGCTGCTTGCTTCCGAAGACAAGAAAATGCAGGGCGGACTACCGGAAATTGCAGACATTTCGTTCCGTTTACGCATGCCTGAAAGGGACTTACTTAAGGCATTGCAGGAACTTACACATTTCTTGGAATGCGATGATATCAACGCGATATCAACGCGATATCAAGTTGATGAGCCAGAGACAGAGACAGAGACATATACAGAGACAGAGGGAGAGACAGAGACAAAGACGCGCGTGCGCGCTAAGGCGAGCGCGAATACCACCGACAACTTTACCGCGTTCTGGCAAGCCTACCCGCGCCGCGTGGCGAAGGGCGCGGCACAGACCGCATGGAAGAAAATGAACTGCGACAAGATACCGCTGCAAACTTTCCTTGACGCAATCGACCGCGCCAAACGCAGCGCGCAATGGAAAAAAGACAACGGCCAGTTCATTCCGCATCCGGCCACATGGCTGAATCAGCGACGATGGGAAGACGAGCCGGAAGCCGCAAAAGACATTTACGGAAAGGACGTGGAAAATGACGCCGATTATGACCCGTTTGGATGATACAGACATTCAGCCGCTGATTGTTTTCCGCAACAATCAACTTAAGTGCTGGCGACCCATGAAGGCAGGACAAAAACCGCTACTTGCACAAGACGGGTGGCTGGACTTTGGTGACGGTATGCCGATCGTATCTTACGACTACAAGCAGCCCATACTTGAGTTGGTGCGGGAGGATGGCAGTCACTTTTTTTGGGAGCAGGGTAAACGGTGCAAGGGGCACCCGGTAGGCATGTGCGATAGACCGCCGGAACGCAAATGGGAGGATTACTGCTGGTATTGCGCGCAAAAAATCGAGAAGGAAAGTATGCGCGAAAAATATCAGGAACGGTCGATGGAACTTGTCGAAGAACTTATCGGCGTCGGCGCACTCCCCGGCTTTTTTCGCACGTGGACACCGCCTGCGCTGACACAAGAACAGGCCGTGGCGGTGATGTCCGCACAGGACCATAACGGCTGTGTGTGGATACACGGCGACCGTGGACGCGGCAAGACAGTGACGGGCTACACACTGTTGCATAACGCGCTGCAACGGTGTAGGCGCGTGGCGTATGCGGATGCGGGTGTGTTGACCGAGGCGCGGCGTGACAGCGCGTTACGGGCGACGCTTGGCCGTGTGGACTTGTTGATGGTCGACGATATTGAGAAAGGCAATCTCAGCGAATGGGGCGTTGAAATCCTTCATTCGATTTTCGACAAGCGGCATGAGCCAAGATTGCGGACTATCGTTACCAGCGAGCACGCCGCTTGGCAAGTCAATCAACTTTTGAAAACGGCGTGCAACGGACGGTATGGAAATTCGACTATTGAGCGGCTGAATTTCCCAAAGTGCAAATGTTTGGCGATTGAGTTGACCGGAGAAAACTTAAGGAGGACGTCATGAAAAAAACAACAGACGAAAGCGCAGAGAAATACAGGCAGGCATGTTTGGTGTTGCGGAGCGCGCTTGTCTCAGCGTGGGAGGACATCAGCGCGCTAGATCCGACAGGCCACCGAGGCGAACTTGCACGGTGTTTTATCGACCGCGCCCTACTGAAAGCCGAAGCGATTATAGAGGAGGATAAATCATGACCACCATCGAAAAACTAAACGCCGTGATTGACAGCAATGTGCACCAAATCCTCGACCCGCTGGCCGTGCAAGCGGCACAGGCGGCGATAGCGGAGATTGAAACGCTATCCCGCGCCCTGGAGTTGGCGTGCAAGGTACTAGCCGAGCAATACGGCTGCATGATCCACACATACTGCCCGTGGATAGATGATGATTCGATAGATTGCAACGAATGTTTGAGGCGATACCTGCTGGCGCAGGCCGAACAGGAAAGGGATGAAGGATGAAACACAAACTAATAGCAGAGATTGCGGGGTACGCCTACGCAACGATAGACCTGTACGCCGCGACGCATTCCGAATTCCATCGCGGCCAGATGTTGGCGTACATCAACACGCTGGACGCTGTCGGTGGTAGGGCGGCAAAGCGGCTGCAAGTCAAACTAAAACACGTGTATAACGACTGGGTAGACGCGCTTAACAAGGAGGCCGCGCAATGACCTGCCGCACCTGCACGCGCCGGACGCGGCGAATAGAAACACAACCAAGGAAAGGACCAAATCATGAAACGAAACCCTGACGCCAAGTGCGGGACGTGCCCGTACTGGCACCAAAACCCTAAGAGCACATGCGGCAACTGCCAGGCAGTGAGCTGGACTTGCATCGAAAAACTGGACACCGAATGGTGTGGCCAACACCCCCACTTCTGGGAGGCGGAGACCGAAGCCGAGCCGGACGTGACGAACTGCGAGTCGCCCGCGCTTGAGGAAATTGCACGGCTATTAAATGAGGGCGAGGACGCGGAGGCGTTGAAAGAGTTTCGCCGGATGCACGGGCTGATAAATCAGTTTGTGTGCACAAATTGCGGAAACATATCAAGCAGCACTGGCCATGGCTTTGCGTGTCGAGAATGCGGTGGTGAATTGACCGCGCGCGTGGTAATCGAGCAAGAGGAGGACACGCAATGGTAGACATAAAAATAATTATCGTTGCAGTCGGCCTATATCTGATAACTAAGGGGTGTTTGCACAAAGACACAGGGTTGTTTGATTTTGACGGTGCACTGCTGATTATTGCCGGATTCCTTGTGTGGATCGGATTAGGGCTATTTATGCTCGGACAATATTTTGGAGGACTATAAATGATCACACCCGAACTTATCGCCAAGTTCCGCATCGCATTGGATTACATAGATGCGTTGGGCTTGCATGGTCGTCATGTTGGCGATTTAATCAACCACGCCCCCGCGCTGCTTGACGAAATCGAGCGGCTGCGGGAGGAGAATGCCCTGCAACACTCCCAACTATTAGAGCAGGCGATAGATGTTTTGCCTGAGCGTGATGCCGAGATCGAGCGGCTGCGCGCCCGCGTCGCGGAACTGGAGGCGGAACGCGACGAACAGAACACCGTGTTGAGGGAAGCCACACAAAAATTAGTGGAACTGAATGTCGAAAACGCGGAACTGGAGGCGGAGGTCGAGTCGAGCCGCCGCGCCCGCGTCGATGGACTGGAGGCGAAGGTAGATTATAAAATATGCAGCAACTGCAAGTATGAAGAGCTTCAGTCCACACTAGAGCCGTGCGCCAGTTGCGTCGGCGAAGAATACCCAGGCTGGGAACCCAAGGAGTACACACAATGACCATTTCCGCACCCTCACGAAAATGGCACAACCCCGGCCCCGTGACGCGCTACTGTCCGTCGTGCGGCCACCCGAAGCCGTGCGCGCATGTGCGGCCAGTCTACACGCCGCCCGTGACACTGTCCAGCGATTGCGCGTACACCTGCCACTGCCCGACATGCGGGGCTGAGTTGGAAGCCATCACGCCGGACTGCGACGGCACGAGAAAGGAAAACACACATGGCACACCGACGAATTGACTACGCCGCCGGGTCAACCAACCCGATCTATTTCGGCGGCGAATGGCAACCGTCGCCGACGGACAAAAAAGAACAGGCGATACTTGCCGACGTGATAGACAACCACGATTTTCTGAAAATGACAGACGAGCAATGGGACGCATGGCTAAGACATGCTACAACGGATAACTGTATAACGCCCGTCGTTGGTGGGGCTGGCATAGGGTCAGCCCTGCCGCGACGCGGTAGGCCACGGAAGGACGCAAGCAATGAAATGGATTAAATGCAGCGAGCGGATGCCGGAAAAAGAAGGGAGGGTGTTGGTGTGGCATGGCAAATCCAGTTGCTGGGACATCATTGAGTGGACGGGCACA
>Ga0209510_1000841_pt1 | contig 38789 bp, 41 predicted proteins | sample BiotimSIPDNA_FD_185749 | JGI IMG/M metagenome (GOLD analysis project Ga0209510, IMG submission 185749) | Anaerobic biogas reactor microbial communites from Washington, USA - Biogas_R1 time_0 SIP DNA (SPAdes) (version 2) | ecosystem: Engineered > Bioreactor > Anaerobic > Unclassified | place...
TTCCCTGTGTGCATCACCAGGGAATTTTTGATTAAAAGGCTGGTTTAACCGGGGTGGCACCGCGGATTGCTGACACATTCGTCCCCAGTGGATGGGTGTGTTTGATTTAACGGCTAAACCGAGGAGAATTGCCATGAAAGACCATAACCAAACCCGCTTTCAACTAAACGAAAGTAATATTCCGCGTTTCTGGTATAACATGAACGCTGATAGTCCAGTTGCTCCCACACCTGTTTTCGACCCTGCTACCAAGGAGCCGATCACCAAGGACGCTCTTGAAGCCCTTTTTCCACTTCCTATTATCGAACAGGAAACAACAATGGAGCGTTATGTTCCCATTCCTGAAGAAGTGCGTGAGATCTATAAGCTGTATCGTCCGACTCCATTGATAAGAGCTCGCCGACTGGAAAAAGCACTGGATACCCCCGCTCACATCTACTACAAATACGAGGGAGAATCCCCAGCAGGTTCCCACAAAATGAATTCTGCTATTCCCCAGGCGTATTTCAACAAAATCAGTGGAACTCATGCAATGACTACTGAAACTGGCGCAGGACAATGGGGAAGTGCTTTGGCAATGGCGTGCAAGATGTTTGATATAGATCTGGAAGTCTTTATGGTCAATGCCTCCTACCTGGGAAAGCCCTATCGCCGCGTAATCATGGAAACCTACGGAGCACAAATCTTCGCCAGTCCTTCTCCAAGGACTAAATCCGGACAATACTATCTGGAAAAACGACCGGATCACCCTGGTTCGCTTGGCATTGCCATCTCAGAAGCAGTTGAAGTGGCAGTGGAATCCCGAGGAAGTAAAAAGTATGGTCTGGGGTCTGTGCTTAATCATGTTATGCTGCATCAAACCGTGATTGGAGAAGAAGCCCTCAAACAAATGGATTTGGCTGGTGAATATCCGGATGTTGTCATCGGTTGTGTAGGAGGCGGGTCTAATTTTGCCGGGCTGGTTTTTCCTTTTGTCCGCGAAAAATTAAAAGGAAACCAAAATACTCGTTTCGTAGCTGTTGAACCGACAGCGACACCCAGCTTGACCAGGGGTATCTACGGATTTGATTATGGAGACAGTGCAGGCATCGTGCCGATTATCAAAATGTATACTCTAGGAAGCGATTTCATTCCCGACCCAATTCACGCCGGAGGGCTCAGATATCATGGTATGTCGCCAATAGTAAGCGGACTGTATGAAGCCGGGATACTTGAGGCTGTGGCGGTGGAACAGCGCAGCATCTTTGAGGCTGCCATCAAGTTCGCACAGTCTGAAGGAATTTTGCCGGCACCTGAATCTGCCCACGCCATCCGGACTGCAATTGACGAGGCTTTGGACGCTCGTGAGAAGGGCGAACACCGTGTGATCCTCTTCAATCTCTCGGGGCACGGATTTCTAGACCTTTCGGCGTATGATAATTACTTACATAATGGAATGATCAATGGCAAACCCCCGGAAGAGGGGTTGGAAGGAATTGCCGCCCGCCTTCCAAATGTAAAAATGTAAATCGAGATTTTGATATAGGCTTTTATCATAAATGGTCGGGATTATGGCGATTTTATAGGCCATCAGATAGAAAATTACAGATAGAAAATTACTTGACAAAATCACTCAACAGTTGATATACTCATTCTCCGCGTCTCATGTAAACAGAGACGCTTAATTACGTAAGTTGGAAGGGTAGTGCCATGAATCATGCAGAATTATTGAAATCTGTACAAGCTGAAAAGAATGAAAACATTCCTGATCTTTTCCCTGGCGATAACGTCAGTGTCCATATGAAAATTAAAGAAGGCGACCGCGAGCGTATCCAGGAGTTCAAAGGCGTGGTCTTATATGTGCGTGGAAATGGCAATGATGCCACCTTCACCGTTCGTCGGGTTGCCAGCAATGGTATCGGCGTTGAACGCACCTTCCTGTTCAATTCGCCCCGCATCGCCAAAGTTGTGGTCGAACGCCACAACCGGGTTCGCCGTGCAAGGCTCTACTTCCTGCGCGAACGTACCGGCAAGAGCGCCCGCTTGAAGCAGCGTTTTTAATTTCAAACCAGAGGACAAATTGTTCTTCCAAAAAGCCTGTTTCCGATGATTACGGAGGGGCTTTTTGATTTAACCAGGAGGAAATGAATGAGCAAACCAATCATTGGCATTCCAGCAGGACACATTGTAAACAAAAGTGGTGTGAAGGTTTATCAAAGTCCATGGATGGACGTGAACGCCATTCTGGCTGCAGGCGGATTGCCAGTCTTACTCCCGGCTGCTCTGCCTTTGGATGAAATACCGGCATTGGTGGCTCAATATGACGGTTTTTATTTATCTGGTGGGGGTGACATCAACCCGGAAGTTTATGGTGAAGAGAGCCACGAGCGGGTTTATGGCGTAAACCCCGAACGCGATGACTTTGAACTTGCCTTTGTTCGACAGATTATTTTGCAAGACAAACCGTTATTAACAGTTTGCAGGGGCACACAGATGTTGAATGTTGCTTGTGGAGGCACGCTTTATGTCGATATCGCCAGCCATATCCCCGGCGCAAAAAAACACGATTGGTGGCCATACTACAAGCGCAATAAACTGGTTCATGATGTCTCGGTTACAGCTGGATCACGGTTTGCGAAAATTATGGAAACTCCTGTTTTGCATACTAACAGCCTTCATCATCAATCCATCAACCGGGTTGGTGATGGATTACAGAGTGTCGCTTTTGCGTCAGATGGTGTGATTGAAGCTTTGGAACACCCTGATAAACGATTTATTTTTGGGGTCCAGTGGCATCCTGAGTGGCTGCAAGACCAACAGCCAATGCGTGCCATCTACCAAGAATTTGTCAGGGCTTGCCAGGAAGATAATGGAACTCAAGGATAAAGACCTCACGCTCAGAAAGGCTGTAGCGACAGATACCCACCAACTAACCGAATGGTGGAACGATGGTCGGGTGATGGAGCATGCCGGGTTTCCTAATGGTCTCGGTATCACTGAAGAAGAAACCCAACGATCGATAGAGAATGCTGATCGAAAGAATATGACCCTCTTGATCATCGAGGTGGAAAACAAGCCTGTTGGGGAATGCAACTTCCGCCTGATGGGTGAACAGGCAGAGATCGGGATAAAAGTGTGTGATCAGTCTTACCAAAACCGCGGTTTTGGACGCAGAGCTCTGAAACTGATGATCAGCCATGTGTTCAATCATCCGGAGATTACGAAGGTCATCCTTGACACCAACATCAAGAATAAGCGATCTCAGCATGTTTATCGGGAGCTTGGCTTCAAACTTGTCGACATGCGTATTGATGCCTGGCAAGACCAGCTTGGCGCATGGCAAACCGCTTTAGACTTTGAGTTGTTGCGCGAAGATTTCAGCTTTATTGATCAATAATTCGCTAATGAGCAAGCTATAATTGAGGCATGTCCAACAAACCATCTGCACCAATAGGCATTTACGATTCAGGCGTTGGCGGTCTTACCGTTTTGCGTGCTGTGCGCAGCCTTCTGCCTGATGAAGATTTGATCTACTTCGCAGACCAGGCAAATGTGCCCTATGGCAACCGCAGCCTGAACGAAGTGCGTGGGTTAGCGGAAGGGGCTGCCAGTTTTTTTATAAGTCAGGGCGCAAAGCTGATCGTGATTGCCTGCAACACGGCATCGGCAGCTGCGTTGAAGCATTTGCGCGGTCTTTTCCCTGATTATCCCTTTGTGGGGATGGAGCCTGCGGTCAAACCTGCAGCCGAACAAACTCTCAGTGGCAAAGTCGGCGTGCTGGCAACACCTTCCACATTTCAAGGGGAATTGTACGCTTCGGTTGTGGAACGCTTTGCCCACGATGTGCAGCTTTACCAGGCAACCTGCCCGGGTTTGGTGCAACAGATTGAGAACGGTCATCTTAACACACCCCAGACACGCAAGATTCTGGAAGATGCACTCGAACCAATGCTTCAGGAGGGGGTCGATACGCTGGTGATGGGCTGCACGCACTTCCCGTTCGTGATCCCACTGATCAGCGAAATTGCAGGTGGTAAGGTTAACGTTATTGACCCTGCACCGGCAATTGCCAGGCAGGTGAAGCGGGTTTTGGAAACACGTGGGCTGCTCACGAAACGCATAAGAGCGGGGAAAATGGTGTTTTTGACCAGCGGAGATGCTGAAAAGATGCAAGTGCTTTTGCCAAAGTTGATCGCGGTGGAGGCAGAAGTAGAGCAACTGCTCTGGGAAGGCGGCACTCTTCGAGTGTTGTGATTCTGAGCGAAACGAAGTCGCATAGGTCGGAAGTTCTGCAAACTACCCTCTGTCTTATCATCCTTAACGAAACTAAGCTGTATAAGTTGAAAATTCCGAAAATGATCCGTGTTATGTCATCCTGAGCGAAGCGAAGGATCTTCTCGCAAATCCAACAAGGTCCTTACTCTGTCAAAAATTATGCTCAGGATGACATAATATAATGAATAACACCAATAATTTATTGACAATCAATAAATTGTTTGCTATACTGCTCTGAATCAACTGTCAATTTGTTCTGGTTGAAGGAGGTTTAGAGTTGAAAACTCGAATACAAACCGTAATTGTGGAGGCAGGTGTTGTGCTTGCTATGCTCTTCACCTTTGCTATAGGCGCATACCTGGTGCCCTTTTCTCATGAGGTGGCAGGGGCGAATCCAACCATCACCTACATGCGGGGGCCGGTGCTTCTCATGGCATGGGCGATTTTGGCTTGTGCATTGGCAGCGCTGGTGATGGCTTTTTTGCTCCTGGAGCGAATCCGTAAAAACCGGATATTTGAGCAAAATTCTGTGAGCCTGTTGAAAGAAATCGGTATTTGTGCCCTGGCGGCCATTGTTCCAATGGTAGTTTTGATCATTTACACAAGCGCACACGTGGCTGGTTCGATTACAAACCTGTGGGTAATGCTTGGCATCTTTGCCATGGTCATCGCGGCGGTTTTCTTCTTCCTGATCGCGGCTCTTTTCCAAAGAGCGGTTGATTACAAAGAAGAAGTTGATCTGACGGTGTGAGGCTGCCATGGCGATAATAATCAATCTGGATGTTGAATTAGCAAAGAAAAAAATGAGCCTGACCGAGCTCTCTGAGAAGGTCGGCATCACAATGAGCAACTTATCAATCCTGAAAACTGGCAAAGCGAGGGCAATTCGCTTTTCGACACTTGAGGCAATTTGCGAAGTATTGCAGTGTCAGCCAGGCGATATTTTGGAGTTCAGACCTTAGCTCAGGGTTGAGTCTTGCCTCATCAAAGATACTGACAGAGACTTCGAGCATCAGGTCTTCGTCAACCATCTGGGTGAGACAGGACATCATCCCCGTTTTGTATACTTACAGTCCCGTAGTCAATTTTGTTTCAGAGTAGACTTATTGATGAAAGGCAGGTAAGAATGATAGAAGCAATTAAACACCGAAGAAGTATTCGCAAATTCGAAAACAAACCAGTAGAAGACGAAAAATTGAACAAAATCCTCGAAGCTGCCAGGCTGGCTCCTTCGGGAAACAACCGTCAACCCTGGTTCTTTATCATTGTTAAAGACGATATCGTTAAACAGGAACTGGCTGTGGCAACCAGCAACCAGATATGGCTCGCCCATGCGCCGCTTGTTATCGTGGCAGTGGCAGATTTAGTTGCCCGAGGTGAGGGTTTTACCGGCATGTATATTGATGAAGATTCGGGTTTAGCTGATGTGAAGAGCATCATTCGCGATACCACCATCCCGATAACGCAAATTCTTCTGGAGGTTGATAATCAGGGGTTGGGCGCGTGTTGGTGCGGAGCGTTCAAGCAAAAAGATGTACGACCGGTTTTGGGAATTCCTGGAGATAAATATGTTTTGGCGGTGATCCCGGTTGGTTATCCTGCTGAGGAGCCCAAAGCAAAACCGCGCAAGGCGATGGAAGAGATCATCAAGTACGAGCGCTGGTAAGGGGTTGAATATACCTGTCTCCGGACCGTATATGGTTTCATGGAATCGGGGTAATTAAATAGCTCATATAAACAAATTACTCATGTAACAATGCCATCGCGAAGGCAGCTTGCCAGGTAATGATTTGAACCTGGTTTTTCTGCAAGGCATTGAGCAACTGTTCTGGTGTGAATAAATGCAATTCTTGTTCTTCCAGATCGTCAGAGACATGGGTCTTATCTGTGTGAGTGGCATTGAGAGCCAGGAAATAATGTCCCCTTCCATTACCCCGATTGGCATCGGTCATAAAATTCCCTAATTCAATCCACTCTTCAGCGACATACCCCGTTTCTTCCAAAAGCTCGCGTTGAGCAGCAGCTAATGGGTCTTCCCCGTCTTTCATATAACCACCAACAGGGGCTAAAGTCGTCCCAAGGGCGGCATATTTGGTTTGTTCGAAAACAAGGAAGCGATGTTGACAATCCTGGGCAACAACGATGATAAAGTCAGGTGTGTCGATCCAAATCCAGTCGTCGATTGTCTGACCGTTGGGTAATTCAATTTGATGAGCTTCCAAACGGATCCAGGGTTCTTGATTAAACACCTCAGTACACTTGTTTGTTTTCCATAATCGCATTTTAATATCCTACACTAAGTCAGCAAACCTTAACCCGAGATCGTTGGGGTTTACCTTCAGGTCAGAAAAATTCTCGAAACTCAAATCACGAAACTTCCGTCCTGTGTTCTGGTTAAAGGCATTCAATAACGCGCTATAACTAAGATTAATGCGCGCATCCCAGTCAAAACCAAAAATCCCGGCTGCCTGGCGCAGCTGGGCAGGGCTTTCGCCCTCCAATTCAACAAACAAACCAAAGGGCATCTCATCCACCGAGATTACCAGGCTATCAATTTGGTAATTGGCGCGATACTTCTCATACATCATAACCACCTGGTAACCCAATGCCTCAAGAAGGCGTTTTGTCCCCTCAAAGTCTGAGACGACCACCTCGATCTCTTTGCGCAGGAGCACATCTTCTTCCAGGACCCCCGGACCTTTGAAGGTGAGCCGTGACTGATTGTCCTGCCGCAGTCGCAGCACCTGTTTCCGGGAAACCAGGTGTCCATCCGGCAAATCGAAACGAAGATTTTTTTCATACACTCGTTCCTGAATACAAGTCAGCCCCAATTCGGCGATTTTTCGCAATAGTGGAGCCTGGTCCCTGAGCAAAAATTTGACCTCAATCTCCCTGTCCATCAGCAGTCTCCTTTTTAGATATCAGATAGGTATAACAGGCTAAGAGCGCCAACCCGAGCAGGTGGAAAACAAGGGTAAGATAAGGTGGGTTTACTCTTTGATCGGGATGCCACAATATAAAAAATTGAAACCAGTAAATCAGGACATTAAAACCAATCGCTAACCAGCTGAGCCAAATCTTCCGTTCATCACGATTCCGTAAACCAATGTATGCAAATCCATTCAGGACCAGCTTCACCAAGCCAGTGACGATCAGATAGGTCGGAAGCCAACCGAGCAGGTCCAGCTCAATAATCGTCCCTTTTTGTTGAAAAGCATTCAAGAGTTGCATAAAGCCGCTGGCAACTCCAAATGCAGTGATCCACATGATCACATAACGCAGGGCGTAGGTAGCAAATCCAGGATTTTTAACTGAAGGTCTCTCTTCAAACATTTTCTGACCCACTCTCCTCATAATCACTCAGGTAGCCCAAATTCGCCAATGCTTGCCTGACCGGAACCTGACCTCCAGGTTTGATTGTCACAGCCGTAGGGCTTAGAGCCTCTCCCAGCCAACGCCCGGCAGCAGAACCGCGCAGGGCATGCAGCATTTCAGGGTCGGCAAGCCGCAGCACGATCACATGCTCAATTCTCGCTTGCCCGCCGTCGCTTTCCCAACGCTTTATTGCTTCATAAAGTATCGGAGGCAACCCATCCTGTGCGCTCTTACGCAGCAGTGTTACCAGGTGTCGGGGGAGCAATCCTTGTTTTTGTGCCTGGTTAAGCGAATCAGGGGTGAGCTGATAACTAAATTCGTCTGACCCAATCAAGCCCCAATCGGCAAAACGAGAGATCTGGTAACGCAAGATCAAAGGTGACCGATCGGTCATGTCGATTTTCCCCGTTGAACTGACGCTTAACTCGCTTTTTTCAGGTTTTCCGTTTGAGTCAACCGCAGGTTGTTTCTCAACATAAAAACCAGGTTCCAGGCGGAACCAAATCCCGCCTGTCTCAGTTTTGATACTTTGCCCGGCTCCAAGCAAGGGCAGCATCCCGGTCACAATAAAGCGGATAAAGGCACCTTCAACATCTGCCCAACTTTCAAGCCCATCCAGCAAAATTTCGGGATTGTCGACCCTCACTACATTCCAGCTGAAATATTGTTCTTGCTGACGCAAAAAATCCGGGTTGGTCTGCCTGAAAGCCTCCAGCAGTTCATCGAGTGAAAACCAGGTCTCCACCGCTTGCTCAGAGAGAAAGCTGATTAGACTTTGCCTTGCTTTGCGGGTGTCGATCGATTCATCACTCTCAACACGCAGATCTGGAATGAAATCGAATTCGTTGAATGTAGTGGCATTTAACCATTGTTCCTGCAACCAGGGCATAGCTCTGTTTCGGGGCATTTCGAGAAGCAGCCTGGCAAGCTCGGTTGGTTCATTATTGGGGTCCAAAACTGAAACTGCCCGCAGCAGTGTTGCAACCATCTCCCAGTGTCCCGGGCTCTGCATAGTTTTTGCAAGCTGCTTTTCAGGTTTTTCAAAACGCAGGGCAGCCAGAAGTGTGCATACATCTTCAAGGATCGGGCTGACCTTAAATGCCTCCTCATGGGTAAATACCTGAGGGCTGAGCCTGATAGGTCTGCTGTGATCCTGGGCAACATCCGGAAGGAAAGGGAGAAACTCATCAGGCAGATATGCCATTTCCTGCAAATCGTCACCCTCACGCAAGAAATCACGCCCGATCAAACCGCGGTACCACAAGGTTTCGCTGATCGAAACAGGAAACAACCAGGGCTGCTCCTTTTTACGCCGGGCAGGTCCCATCGCTCGGATCTCTCCGTAACGATGGCTGAAATTCGACCAGTTCATCTGCCCCCGGCTTGCTTTTAACTCCAGGAGAGCGGTCTGGGCAAGCTCGGGTAAAGTGTCATAAATGGTTTGGAAACTCTCAAGGTCTGCCAGGTTAAGCTCAAGCACCAGGCGCATACTTTCTTTGCTGTCAGCCTGCATATCGACAGCCCAAAAAAGAGCAATCTGCTCTAATTGATCAGGGTCAAAAGCACGTAAACTGGTGGCGAGTCCGGGCATCTTAATGCGAGTATACATCAAATAGCGGTAGTTCACCAAACCGCAGGTTCACATCTTTCACAAAGCCCCCGACGCCTTGTATAGATTGGATTATTGGATTTTTATGGAACGGATTCCATCAATTTCTGAGATTTGCTCCAGCAGATGCTCCACGCTTTCGTCTCGATTAAACCGGGCAGCGACTTCTATCCGCAGGTGTTTTTCCTTTACGCTTTTCTTCACCGAAAAACTGATGACCTGTTCAGCAATCTCTGACATGGTTTTGCGCACCTCTAATAGTGCCCCTTTCCGTTCGTTGATATCAACAACAAAGTTTCGGATGATATTAATTCGAACGAAACGTTTTTCAAAAACATCCACCAACGAAAGAACAATTATGAGAACTATGGTGGTAATCGCCGAGACAGCATAATAACCCGCCCCTACTGCCATTCCAACGATCGCCATCGTCCACATGGTTGTAGCGGTAGTGAGACCTTTCACGTTGAAACCGGAGCGTAAAATTGCTCCTGCACCGAGAAAACCAATTCCCGAAACAACCTGCGCCGCTATGCGGGTTGGGTCACTACCTCCTTCAAAGGCGATGTTGATCGAAAGTATCATTGCCAGGCAGGCTCCAACCACAAGGATCATGTGAGTGCGCAGCCCGGCAGGCTGACTGACCCGTTCTCTGTCGAAACCGATGATGCCACCAAACACCAGGGATAATCCGATGCGGATGAGCATGTCGGGCAAAGGAATAGCTTCCATCTCGATAACTCTCCATAACTAGTGAATTACTGTAACTAAATATTTTATCATGGTTGTTAATCGGTGAAAATTGCGCGTTGATTTAGTGTTGATTTAGTTGCTTACGTGTCAAGCTTATATCATCTGGTTTTATTCAGTGTATACTCAGTTGAAACTAAACGACATATGAATGGAGAAAACTTATGAAAAAGTTAGCATTGGTTATAGTGGTGATGATGTTTGTGGTGACATCCTGTTCCATGCCCAAATTGGTCAAAGTAACAGATGCCCCCGATCCAACAGCGACTCTCGATCCAACAGCGACCCCCGAACCAACAGCGACCATGATGCCTGTTGTTACTGATGATCCCGTAATTAAAGAAGAAGTTACACCAGAACCCCTTGAACACGAACCGTTGGTTTTGCTTCGCGAAGAATTCTCCACAGATGATGGCACATGGAATACAGGCAGATGGGCTGATAATGTTGGAGAGGATGAAATTGTTGACGGCGAATACCGGATTTCAGTTAACATTCCAGATTATATGCTTTGGAGTGAGACGTTTGAAGTTGGAACCAGCGATGTTGTTATGACGGCAGTAACACGCTTAGAAGCTGGTTCTGATGAAAATGGGCAAGGTTTTGTCTGTCGATATAATGACCGGGACAATTTTTACATGTTGTTTATTGGTAATGACGGTTGGTATACAGTAGGCAAGTTTGTTGATGATGTTTACACAAACCTCGAATCAGATTGGGCGCCGGATGGTGTGATTGACCCTGAAAATAATTTCTTAATGGCAATCTGCTCTGGATCGACAATTGGATTATCGGTTAATGGAACCTTGCTTACCAGCGTGGAAGATAGCTCTCATCCCGAAGGTGAGGTTGGATTGTATGCCCGTTCCTATGATCATGGCGAAATCACGATCGCTTTTGACGACTTCGTCGTATATTCAAACGAAGATGATTCTGGCCCCTTCTTTCCGGATGTTCCCCAGGGTTACTTTTCAGACGGAACCTTGGTTTTTTGGGAAGATTTTGAAGATAGTAGTGGTCCTTGGAAGTTAGGTGAGTTCCAGCAAGTTACATTCGAAATAATCCAAGGAAGGTTGTCTTACGCAATGAAAAAGGATCGGTGGATAACCTGGGATGTTACAACCGAGCTCGATGTGGCTGATGTGCGAATGGAAGCGAATTTTAGCAATGATGCCAGCACAATTGACAACTTTCAGGGGTTTGTTTGTAGATATCAGGATAGTAACAATTTTTACCAGCTTACTTTTGGCAATGATGGCTTTTTACGCATCGGGCTTCACAGAAATGGAGAATGGGAACATCTGATTAGCGAATTTGGTAATCGTGACTATATTGATTCATCATTCAATTATGTTGAAGCCACCTGTATTGGTAACGAGCTAAGCCTGTATGTCAACGGTTACCTGATGGCGCAAGTGACAGACCCAAATTCCAGGTTTTCATCTGGTGATGTCGGTCTCATTGTAGGAACATCAGAGGACCCAAATGTGATCATCAGTATTGACGATTTTGCGGTCTATTCGATTAAATAAAGCTAGAGAATTGTTGAGGTGAATTAAAAAATCCAAATCATATACATCTTAGTTGAATTAATGCGAGTAACCTTTTAAATGAACATGCCGGTGATGCGTGTGTCTGCGTATTCAATACATCAGAGTATAATTATCTAATATGAACATCAAAGAATTTGTTCAGGATTCAGCAGCGATTAAAGCTGGTTTATGGATGGGGAAGAATTTTTCACTCTCCACACTGCGGAGCTTGGCAAAGACTATTGGCAAGATTGTCGCTTCCCGACAATCCAGCAACCTGGTTCGTAACATTAAAGCCAATCAATGGGTGATCAGCGGAGAAAAGCTTAATAAAGAAGAGCTACAACAACAGACCGAGCGGATTTTAATTTCGCAGGTCACATCTTTGGCTGAATATTTCTATTATTATCAACACCCTGAGGAAGGGAAGGGCTTGATTCGTCTCACTCCTGAAGCAGAGATAGCCTTTGGAAACATTCGCGATCACAAGGTTCCTACTTTTATCCTCGGTCCTCATATTGGAAACTATGATTTCTTCATGATGGCTCTGAGCTGGTTGAATGTACCCCTTTATGTACTCACTTATCCCAACCCCAACAATGCCTATAAAGAACAAAATAAGCTCCGTGCAGCTGTTGGGTTAGAGGTTCATCCCATTTCATTAACTTCCTTTCGAAATGCCAAACAGGCTCTAAAAGATGGCAAAGCGCTGGCTACCGGTATTGACAGACCCCTCCTCAACCCTGAAGACGCCAAGTATAAGCCCGTCACTTTTGGCCGCCCAGCCGCTATCCCAACCTTCTATACCCGTCTTTGCCTTGATACCGGCGCAATTGCGCGCGTGGCGTGTGGTGCCCGACAACCTGATGGGACCTTTGTAATCGATGCCTCTGAACCTATCATAATGGAGTCTCATTCCGACCTGGTAGAAGAAAACCTGATCAATACCGAAAAGGTCTTGAAGCCGACAGAAGATTTTATCCGGGAATATTCAACTGACTGGTCCATGTTCTATCCGCTCTGGCCTGAAGTTTTCCCTTTGATTGAAAATTTACTATAAGAGGTTTTATGACAAACGAAAATGATGGAGCAAAACTCGACAAAAGGACAAATGATATTCTGCTTGGTCCATTAGAGCGCCCAGCCTTGCAATTTTTTGCCCGCAATATGCCTGCCTGGGTCAACTCAGATATGTTGACTGTTTTGGGATTAATTGGCTCGTTATTAGCAGGTTTTTCATATTCAATGATAGGCCGTGGCGAAGTTAAGGGCAACCCGTGGCTTTTTGTAGCCAGCCTGGGCTTTATCATCAACTGGTTTGGAGATAGCCTGGACGGCACTCTGGCACGCTATCGCAAGCACGAACGCCCAAATTTTGGTTATTATACCGACCATGCAATTGATGGAATAACCTCCCTGATCATCTTCGGCGGTATTGGTCTTTCGGGTATCGTCCGTTTCGATATCGCAATGCTTGCGCTTTCTTGCTGGCTGTTGTTGATGATCCAGGTATATCTCAAGACCCACGTCACCGGCGTGTTTGAGATGACCAGTATCGGCGTTGGTCCCACAGAAGTGCGTCTGTTGGCAATCATCCTCAACACGGTGCTTTATTTTACAGGTATTGGTGGCACCATCTGGCCACTTCAGATCAATAAAGTTGCTTACGATCTCAACATTGGCAGCATTGTTGTCGCGGTATTGGCACTCGCATTCCTGGTCTATTACAGCTACCAGGTTTTACGCACTGCGATCATCCTGGCAGCATCAGATGAAGCACGTTTGGTCAAGCGCAAGGAAAAAGAAGCCCGAAAAGCAGAGAAGGCGTTAATTAAGTCTCAAAAAAAAGCGGAAAAAAAGGGTCTTGAACCAATTATTGATGGTTCAATGATGGAAGACTAATTGTCTTAACCTAACGTTTTATATTTGTTCATTTCAATCCAGGTGAAGGATTTTCTTTCACCTGTTTGCTATAATCATTGATATAACAAGAACAGGATCGTGACATGGCAAAAATTCGTGCAGTTTTTACCGATATAGACAACACTTTAACCAGCCCAATAACCCATGAGATTCCCCAAAGTGCGGTTCGTGCCCTTGAGTTGGCGCGGAAAAATGGAATTCTGGTTGTTGCCGCAACCGGTAGAAATTTGATAGGCAGTTTGATTTGAAACATTTTGGGCTGATTTAGCTTTATTGAACTGACCTGGAGGAGGAAACGATGAAAATAATACATAACATATCTGAATGTCTTACTATGGCGGGAGGACCGCGTCGGGGCAGCGCCATGTCAAACCCGGGGATAATCCAGGATGCTGCTATTGTCATTGACGGGGAAGTTATTGCGGATCTTGGCAGGTCGGATGATCTGTTGGATAAATATCAGGATGCTGAACGGATTGATGCAGTAGGTCGAGCCGTTGTCCCTGGATTTGTTGACCCACACACACACCTGGTTTGGGTTGGTGACAGGGCAAACGAGTTTGAAATGCGTCTGCAGGGAAAGACATACATGGAAATCATGGCAGCCGGAGGAGGGATTCTGGCAACCCTGACCGCAACCCGACAAGCAGATGTCGAGGCGATGGTTGCTCAATCGCGGGAGAGGGCAGAGCGCGCCTTTCGTTACGGAACCACGACAATGGAAGTAAAAACCGGTTATGGGCTGGACCTTGAGACCGAGTTCAGACAACTGGAGTCGATCTTGCGCCTGAATAATCTTGGACCTCTGGAACTGGTTCCGACTTATATGGGAGCCCATGCCATTCCGAAAGACTTCCCGGGAGGGACGGCTGGATATACCGACTGGATTTGCGAAGAGGCTCTGCCCAAAACGAAAATGTGGTGGCAGAATCATGCACCAGGAAAGCCTTTGCCGTTCAACGACGTGTTTTGTGAGCAAGGTGTCTTTGAAATTGAAGAAACCCGGCGAATCTTATTGCGTGGTGAGGAACTGGGTTTCAGAAGCAAACTGCACGCAGATGAGTTTGTGAACCTGGGTGGGGCAAGCCTGGCAGCTGAAATTGGGGCGATTTCAGCAGATCACCTGGTGAAAACTTCCCCAGAGGATATCAAACGCCTGGCAGCTTCTGAAACCGTGGCGGTCTCGTTGCCGGGGACGCCATTTGGGTTGGGGCAGCAGGAGTATACCCCTGCAAGGGCTATCATCAAAGCTGGAGGATATCTGGCGCTGGCAACCGACCTCAACCCGGGCACAACCTGGAACGAATCAATGCAATTTATCCAGGCACTGGCATGCAGATATATGAAGCTCACTCCTTCCGAAGCACTGGCAGCAGCCACGATTAATGCTGCCAAGGCTGTGGGGTTGGAGGACAAAGTGGGCTCAATTGAAGTCGGTAAACAAGCAGATTTGTTGGTGTTGGATGTTTCTGATTATCGCCATCTGACCTACAGGTATGGCACAAACCTGGTTGCTGAAGTCTTTAAAAAAGGCAAACGTTACGTTAATTGAGGTGCTATGAGCATTGATCCTGAAGAAGCAAGAAGCTGGTATGAAGGTGCGGATGAAGTACACAATTTTGAGCATGTTTTGCGGGTAGAAAAGATGGCAAAGCGTATAGCTCAGGCTGAGGGGGCAGATCTTGAGATCGTGGAGGCAGCCGCATATTTGCACGACTCGCGCGGAGCCAGCCCCGAAGACTCAACTGGAGCCAGAAAAGAGCATCATATCACCTCAGCTGAGTTTGCCGGTAAAATCCTGGCGAGCAGAGGTTGGACTCTGGAACGAATTGAAGCGGTCCAACACTGTATCCGTGCCCATCGATTTCGTCATGATGGGGAGAGACCTGAAACACTTGAGGCTAAATGTCTGTTCGATGCTGATAAATTGGATGTGTTGGGCGCGGTTGGGGCAGCTCGAACCATCGCTTACGCGGTTTTGGCAGGACAACCGGTCTTGAGCGAACCCTCGCTGAAGTTCCTGGAAACCGGGAAAAAAGAGCCAGGCGAACAGCACAGCTCTTATCATGAATATCTGTTTAAATTACGAAAAGTTAAAAATCAACTGTTTACCAAGACAGGATGTGCAATTGCTGAAGAACGGGATGCCTTTTTAACAGAATTCTATGAACGACTGCTTGCAGAATATCGCGGCGAACGCTGAAAACCTATTCGCTTTGCCTGGATAATCTAATAACTTTGATGATCAGGATCCCATCCAGATAGCTGACTTTCATTTTCTCAAAAATAACTGGTTGAGATTGTATTGATCACATTAATTGTCTTCTGAAATTTGAGTCGATACATCCGATTTTCTCTTCTCAATGGCGTTTCTACCAGCTTCGATCAACGGAACCAATACAGCAGCAATAAAACCACCAGAAAAACCGTTGTTATACAAGTTTAGTCCCGCATGAAGCGGTAACACCTGGCTCACCACGGCAATGTGTAGATAACCGGCAAGTACCCCAGCAAACACTCCAAACCCACCTGTCATTGGAGCCAAAGTAGTGCCAAACAGAATAGGCACTATCGCACCGGTTGTTTGCAGGTCTCTATGAAGCAAACAGGCAATGGTCGACCCCAGCATCACAGGGATGCAATTCCGTGGATGTTTTCCCAGCGCGCCAAACCCTGCTACGGTCATCATCGCACCAGCGATTGGTCCGTTAACCGGGCCACGTATAATCAGAACATAGGCTAATGAAAGAAAGCCCATCACACCCATGTTGATCAGAGCCAGGCCACTGCCGTGCATTACTACGAAATCTGAAAGCGAGCGCCCGCTTTCAGCGAGAAGTTTAGGATAATCGCGTAAGCTCCACTTATTCAAAATCAGCCCAAATAAGAAAAAACTGAAGAAAATGCTGGAAACTAAAATGATCAGTTGCGTCCGGTGTTGTGTGTCAATAATGCTGACCGGTTCGACTTCAACCCCGTTAATTCGCAAAATTGCTACCGCGATCAACCCGATTACCCCTGCAGTGAAGCCCAGATTATAGAGGTTGTAGCCCTGATGAAATCGCAAAAAAGAGCTGGAAAGAGGGGGGAGCACCATTCCGATAATTAATCCTGTCTGAATAGCCAGGGTCAGGCTCAAAGCAGGTTCGAGATCAATCCCAAAGCCAATGTAACTGACCAACGGACCGATAGCGGTGCCCATGAAAGCATGCAGCAGAAAGGTTCGCATAGGTATTTTTTCTAATCGTGAATAGAGAGCTACCCCTAATACAATTGGTATGGTGTTAAAGAGATTTGTGCCAAAAAAGGCAAAACCTGCTGTTGTTATGAGTGCAGCGAGCAACGGTCCAGTGATAGGTGCATTCGAGAAATGGATGATCATCAGCTCGAAAAGCAACACCAGGGCAACATTCACGAGTGTCACTCCGAAACCTCCCGTTGCCACAAAATCAGTGAACAAATGGCAGGTGGTAGTGTTGATGCGCACTAACCCCTGAAACAGATTCCCGGGATTCGTGGTGAAAAAAGCGATCGCAATCAACACCAACGCCATCGCTAAGAAAAAAAGCATCTTCAATTTATGATTATTTTGGATTTTCAGGTCAGAAGGCAAGTAATCGCTCCGTTTTATTTTGTTGCGCAGGCAATGCAGGGGTCGAAGGCGCGCACAACCCTTCCAACCGCCCGACCAAGTTCACTATCGATACCATCCACGCTGACATAGCGTTTTGCAGCCACCATCAACGCGCGGCGAATGGCGAGCATGTTGTGTACGGTGGGGATGACGAAATCCGCGGTTTTGATCAAACCGTTTTCAACTTCATAATGGTGAAGCAATGGTCCGCGTGGGGCTTCGACTAATCCATATCCGACTCCATCACGAGGTGTGTAACCAACTTCGGTTTCGCCATGCTCGAGGTCTTTTTCAAGCATTTTACGGGCTTTTTCAAGCGCAAAGACGAGTTCAATCCCGCGACAAATGTCGAAAAACATGATGGCGTGAGCAGGTCTGCCAAAAGTCTCAACAAAGCGTTTTAAAAACAAATCTGCTTTGGGTGTGCCAAATGAGTTGGTCAGGTTAATCCGTGCCAGGCTGTTAGCACGCATTATTTCTTCCCTGAAGCTGCTTATTCCAGCATAGGAGTAATCGCTGTCTTCAACCTGCAGATATGATTCATATTCATGCGGATTGAAATTTTGACATTCCCGACCTTCCGGACACATTAAACGCAAGCGTTTACTGTTTAGCCTGAAGTCGTCTGCTTCGGTTGATGCAAGATAATAGGTGGGTTCGTCATCTCCCCAGGAGCCTATCCGATCACCCATTTTTAGCGACATATCCCAATAGGTATCAACCATTTCGCCAGCGACTGGAAGCAACTCGTCGATAGTTTTAATCATCTCGTCGGCTTTGGAGCGAGGGATACCGCTTGTCACACCACCAATGGTGGTTTTAATCGGATGGATAAATTGACCACCTGCCAGGCTGATCAGGTCGGTGCCAATTTTTCGAATCCGCAGCGCCATTTGTGCCAGCGAAAACTGGCGCGCTTTGCCTTCTTCAGATTCGGATAATTCGAAAAGCGAGCTGGCATTAACGCGGTCGGGCATGGTAAATATGAAAAGAGAGGTAGCCTGGTTCTGGATTAACTGTCCCAGGAGCAAGACCTCGCGAATCTCTTCTGCGAGCGGTGGCGGAACAACCCCGAAAAGGTTTTCGAGTGCCTTTACAGACGCAACCTGGTGAGCTGTGGAGCAAACACCACAAATTCTTGGAACAATAACGGTGATTTGTTCGGCAGGAACACCGCGGACATAATGACCGAAACCGCGCATTTCCATCGCCTGGAAATCTGCCCGGAAAACTTCATCATCATGAATATCGATCACAACACGGGCATGCCCTTCAATCCGACTGAGTGGGTAAGTAATAGTAGTCATCAGATAAATTTATCCTTGGTACGTAATGGCAGGGTTTCGTCCTGAGTGTAATCAGTGAATTGGTCGAGGAAGAGTGAAAGCCAGGGAGACTCGAGAGCTTCATTTATTTCTTCTTCGGGGATATCGGTCATGCGCGTGAATACTTTTCGCAAGTTGTCGAGCACAAAGCTGGACTCCTTGTTGAGGTATGGGTTTGCTGGTCCGCGGCAGCCAACACAAGCATGCCCCGGGCGGGTGCAAAGCGCTCCGCAGCCACCCCGTGTAGAGGTGCCTACGCAGAAATAACCTTGATTTACCAGGCAGATATCAGGAAGGGTCACGCCACTGCGCATCCCGGTGATTGTGGTTGGACGCATGTCCTGCAGTTTCTTTCGACCACACTCCTGGCAGACGATGGATGCGATTTTCACTCCCTCGATATCTTTCAAAGCGGTCATAAACAACTCTGGTGTCGGGGGACAACCAGGCAGATAAAGGTCCACAGTAACATATTTATCCAGTGGATAGCCGTGAGGCAACATATCCGGCATCCTCAGCCTATGTGAGGACTGCACAAAAGATTCGCGCGCTGGATGATCATCACGAATTTGGGCGACACCACCTGAAAGGGCGCAGGTGCCGACAGCGATCAGCTTTTTTGCTCTCGACCGACCTTTCAGCAGATTATGAATGTCTTCATCGGTGCGCACCCCGCCTGAAACCAACAAAACCTCAACATCATCGGGGATTTTATTGGTTGTTACAACCAGGGGCATATATACCAGGTTGACATTATTGATCCACTCTTCAGAATTTAGAAGAGAAACTTCACAACCCGAACAACCTGAAAGTTGAAGAACTGCGAACTTTGGAAGTTCTTTGTTGTTTTCCATCTGTTGCTCCATTCCACAGAAATTTTGGAATAATCCACTTATTATAGTAGATAATCCACAGCATATCGATATGCTTTCCACCAGTTATCCACAAAGAGAACATTTCCGACCATAATTTATAGAATTAAAAGCAATAACCTTCGGGCTCGGGTAGAATAGATGGATGTAAAAATGAAACAGATGGAGAACCAATGCAACCTACCCTTGAACAAGTAATTAACTGGACTACTGAAGCCGGCGAAATTGCCAAAAAGATGCAATCTCAAGATATTGAAAAACACTACAAAGCCCCAACAGAACTGGTAACAGCTGCTGATACCGCTGTTGAAGAATTTTTGTTAAAAAAGATACGGGAACAGTTCCCGTATCACTCGATCAATGCTGAAGAAAGCGGCGAACTGCTGCAGGACAGCGACCACGAGTGGTTTGTCGACCCAATTGACGGGACGCTCAACTATTCACACGGTTTACCACTTTATTCCGTCTCGGTTGCTTATGCCTATCGCGGCGAACTTCAGATCGGCGTTATCTGCTGCCCCGGGCAGCGGGAAACCTATTGGGCATCAAAAGGCGATGGCGCTTACTTGAATGGAGAGCGAATCCATGTTTCTTCTATCGATGATATTCAAGAATCGTTATTGATTACAGGTTTCCGAAAGAAACATTTTGATACTCCCAAATCTAACCTTCCAAACTTTGCCCGTCTCTCCCAGGATGTACAAACCATCCGGCGAATAGGGTCTGCTGCCATGGATATGGTATATGTAGCTTGTGGAAGAGCAGAAGGTTTCTGGGAAATGTCGCTCAATCCCTGGGATGTAGCTGCTGGGATTCTGATCATCCGTGAGGCTGGTGGCATTGTAGATAGTTTGTATGGTGATGGGGAGCTGCTTCGGGGGAGCATTAAGATTTTAGGTGCCAACCCAAAAATATTCCCACAATTGCGGGAAATCTTGCTTGAAGTCAAACCGGAAATTTCGGAGTAGACACTGGTAAACTTAGCCAGTGATAATGGTGTAATCAAAAAACAAAAATAAATTGAGGATCAGCAGTTGACCAATTATTACGTGAAACCAAATTTAGCCAATCTGCTCCTATTTTTTGTATTTTGTTTATAATTTCATTAATAATTATTGAGGTATAAATTTGTGGAATTTATCCAACAAGCATTAGAAAACCCAGCTTTACTGGTGACAGTCGTCCTGACGATTGGAGTAATCCTGGTAAATGGTTGGACAGACGCTCCCAATGCCATTGCCACGTGTATTTCAACCCGGGCGATCAAACCAAATCACGCAATTATCATGGCGGCTGTTTTTAATTTTCTCGGTGTTTTTGTTATGACCTTGATCACAAAAAATGTTGCCATGACAATCAGTAATATGGTTGATTTTGGAGACAATTTTCAAGAAAGCTCGCTTGCTTTGAGTGGAGCCCTTGCGTCTATTGTGATCTGGGCGACGGCTGCCTGGTATTTTGGCATTCCGACATCTGAAAGCCATGCGTTAATTGCTGGTCTGACCGGGGCAGCAGTGGCACATCACAACAATTTCCAGGGAGTCAATCCGGCAGAATGGTCAAAGGTTATCCTTGGGCTGTTCTTATCCACTATCGGCGGGTTCGTATTAGGTTGGGGGATTTCCAAACTGATTGAAAAGATCTTTAAATATCATGACAGAAGAAAGACGAACCGAAGTTTTAAAAACGCTCAGATCGGTGGAGCGGCTGCGATGGCTTTCATGCATGGTGCCCAGGATGGACAAAAATTTATTGGCGTTTTCCTGATCGGGATTGCCATGGCACGGGGGCAGGCAGTTTCAGTGGATATGGCGATACCGTTGGGATTGATGCTATTTTGTTCAGCCATCATGGCTTTGGGGACCTCTATCGGTGGCTATAAAATTATCAAGGCAGTCGGTATGGATATGGTCAAATTAGAAGCTCATCAGGGTTTTAGCGCTGATCTTGCAGCAGCGATCACCCTGCTTGTGGCAACCCTCTATCAAGGTCTGCCGGTTTCGACTACCCACACAAAAACGACAGCAATCATGGGCGTAGGAGCGGCAAAACGACTGCGTGCGGTTAACTGGACTGTGGTTAAAGAAATTGTGCTGGCATGGGTTCTGACCTTTCCAGGCTGTGGTTTGTTAGGTTTCCTGGTGACCAAATTACTGATTCACCTCTTCGGTTAAGGAGATATGATGGCAAGAAAAAGAAAAGATAATAACTATTTTAATATGTTTCGCGATGTCGCTGCTGATGCAATCAAGGCGGCACACCTCTTGGAGAAGACGGTAAAGAATTACAACCCTGAAGAGATTGAAGAACTGAATAAAACCGTGCACGAGATCGAGCATGCTGCAGACCAGAAGAAACACGAAATGATGAAGCTTCTCATTTCCGAGTTTATCACTCCGATTGAACGAGAAGATATCGCCAACCTGGCTCATTTGCTTGACAATGTGCTGGACAGCATCGAAGAGGTCTTCCAGCTGTTTTATATGTATCACGTCCACACTATTCGTCCGGAGGGCGTGGACTTTGTGGATCTGATCGTGCGCAGCACCGAGGCGATGAAAGCTTGCTTTGATGAGTTTGAAAATTTCCGCAAATCAGATTTAATAACCAGTAAGATCGTAGAAGTGAATGTGATCGAAGAACTGGCTGATGATTTATATATCAAGGCAGTCAGAGACATTTTCACTGAGGAAAAAGACGCCATTCAGATCATGACCTGGATGCGGATCTTTGATCGTTTCGAAAAGATTTGTGATGAATGTGAACACGTGGCTGAAACGATCGGCTCTGTGATTCTGAAAAATTCCTGACCGATACGTACATCATAAGCTCAAAATCGATATTGGTAATAAACAGACCATTTCGCAAAAAAACAGGATGACATTGTTTTGTCATCCTGATTCATTTAAAACCTTAAGACCACGATTTTTTACCACACATAGTGTGCACAAAAACGGAATATCAGAATTTAGATCTGATAAGTCCGCAGTTCTTACACCTTCGTTATCGATACAAAGATAAACGGGCGGCGTTTGGTCTCCTCATTCAGGAACGAGATGCTAAGGTTTTGAATTTCCTTTTGCATGTTTTTTGAAGGAGAGGTGGTCAGCCTGATAATCCGCTTTTGGAGCTCATCAAACAATTCTTTTGATTCATCTTGTGAGATAAAGCCGCGGCTCAGGATTTCGACATCTTTATAAGTGCCGTTATCCTTATCCAGGAAGAGATTGACCAAAACCACACCATCCTGGCTTAGCAATTCGCGGTCGCGCATGGTTGTGCGATCCACATCGCCAACGCCAGTGCCATCAACAAAGACATATCCTCCTGGAATGCGTTCACCAAGCTTCATCTCTCCGTGTTTTAATTCGATCACCCGTCCGTTTTCCACAAGAGCAATCTGACGTTCGTCCATGCCGATTTCCATCGCAAGCCGTTTGTGCTGGCGCAGCATGCGCAGTTCTCCATGAATGGGGATCAGATAGCGTGGTCGCACCAGGTGAAGAAGGAGCTTCATTTCTTCCTGGCTGGCATGACCCGATACATGCACGTCTTCAATAGCCGAGTAGACTACTTCAGCGCCTTTTTCCATTAGTCGGTTCACCGCGCGGTAGACCGCCTCCTCGTTTCCAGGAATGGGATGAGCTGAGATAACTACGGTGTCACCTGCCTGGATAGAAAACTGGCGGTTGGTTCCATTGGCAAGCCGACCCAAAATAGAGGTTGGTTCTCCCTGTGAACCCGTAACCAAAAGGACAACTTTGCTTTCCGGCATTGAGAGAGCGACATCTATTGATACCACCTGGCTCTCATCATAGCGCAGATAACCCAGCTCTTTGGCTATGCGGGCATTTTCTATCATGCTGAAGCCAGTGAAACACACTTTGCGGTTGTGTTCTTTTGATACATCGAGTACTTGCTGCATGCGCGAAATCAGGCTGGCAAAGGTTGCAATGATGATCCGCCCTGTTGCCTGCTGAAAAACTCGTTTAAAACCCGCTTCTACCACCCGTTCAGATTGCGTCCAGCCAGGAACTTCGGCATTGGTAGAATCGGAAAGCAGGGCGAGCGTGCCCCGGCTTGAAAATTCAGCCAGTTTCCAATAATCAGTAGGCAATCCATCAACGGGGGTGTGGTCAAACTTATAATCGCCGGTGTGGACCACTAACCCAGCTGGGGTGTCGATCCCGATACCGAGCCCATCAGGAACCGAATGACAGACATGAAAAAAATCCACCTTGAAAGGGCCGATCTGGATCGTTTCGCCGGCGTGAACATCGATCAGGCTAACCTCTTTTGTGAAACTGCGTCTGTTAAGTTTGTTTTTAATCAAGCCATTTGTCAGTGGAGCAGAATAGACTGGAGCATCAACATGCTCGAGAAGGTGTCCAATTGCTCCGGAATGGTCTTCGTGTGCGTGGGTGACGATAATTCCAACAACCTGGTTGGCGCGTTGTTTTACATAATCAAAATCGGGGATGATATAGTCGATCCCGATCATATCGTTATCCGGAAACATCATGCCTGCATCGACAATGAGAATCTGGTGTTCATATTCATAGACGGTCATATTTTTTCCAACCTCACCAAGACCGCCAAGTGGGATGATTTTTAGTTTTTTATCTTTCATTTAGTTTCCTGTTATTTAAATATATTAACCGGTTTCAAACCGGAATTAGTGTCAAAAAGTATGGTTTACAAACAAGCGAAATGGCTCATTTTCCCCCTGAAAGTATAGCATAAGCATCAGACCAAGGGCAATGTGTGCGTAGAAGTTGGTGAAACAGAACTAGTGCAGAACTAATGTGTTTTGCTTGACACTACCTGCAATTTTGCCTATAATAAGCACTTGCCTTCCCTGGTAGCTCAATTGGCAGAGCGGGCGGCTGTTAACCGCTAGGTTAGAGGTTCGAGTCCTCTCCGGGGAGCTGATAAAGGAAACCTTTGGGAAACCAGAGGTCTTTTTTTTCAACTGGCTGTGCTATAATTGCAGCCACAAAATGGTCCTGTAGCTCAATTGGCAGAGCAAGCGCCTCTTAAGCGTTAGGTTCTCGGTTCGAGTCCGAGCAGGATCATTTTTACTTTTAAATTCACAGTTAGCTTCTTGGTTCGGTACTGGTAAACCAGCAGGCTGCGCGCTCCGAGCAGGATCATTTTTACTTTTTAATTCACAGTTAGCTTCTCGGTTCGGTACTGGTGAACCAGCAGGCTGCGCGCTCCGAGCAGGATCATTTTTCTGTTTAACTCCTCGTCAGGTTCCCGGTTCCACGTCCCACACAGTCGGGAGGCTGCGCGCTCCGAGTAGGTTCATTTTTACTTTTTAATTCACAGTTAGCTTCTCGGTTCGGTACTGGTGAACCAGCAGGCTGCGCGCTCCGAGCAGGATCATTTTTACTTTTTAATTCACAGTTAGCTTCTCGGTTCGGTACTGGTGAACCAGCAGGCTGCGCACTCCGAGCAGGATCATTATTTTGAATTCAATTTATTGTTGTATTATTGATCGAGAGGTTAGCATGCAAAAGGCTAAAGATAGCCAGCAAACATGTTTTTGTTACAATCAAACAACGTTTTGTAGCTTTGTGCTTGCCAGTATGAAGAGGAATAATCATGCAAAATAATCAACCTGATACAGTTGACAACAATACTCCCAAAGCACTCTACCTCAACCGCCGTGAGTTTCTGCGGGCGATGGGCATCACCTCAGCAGCTCTCCTCATGGCAGCCTGCGAACCAGGCAGACCGGGAACAACCGGAACTGGATCGGACCAGGACATCATTACGGCAAAAGATGACGCTTTTGATTATGTGAACTTTTACGAGTTTTCACTCTCTAAGTATGGCGTTGCTGAGCGCGCTGATTCTTTCCAAACTTCGCCCTGGCAGATTCAAATTGATGGACTGGTCGCCAAACCACAAACAATCGAACTGGAAGAGCTGCTTGAGCGGTATAACATCGAAGAATACATTTATCGTATGCGCTGTGTGGAAGGTTGGTCGATGGTTTTGCCCTGGCAGGGTTTTAAGCTCAGCAAGCTTTTGGAAGATGTCGAACCGCTTTCCGAAGCACGTTATGTGCAGTTTCAATCAGTTTACCGCCCCGATGAAATGCCTGGGCAGGTTTCGCTGAGCAACTATCCCTGGCCTTATTCAGAGGGTTTACGTCTTGACGAAGCCAGGCACGGGCTTACCATCCTGGCAACCGGACTATATGGTGAACCACTCAGCAAACAAAACGGAGCCCCGATTCGTTTGGTGGTGCCCTGGAAGTATGGATTTAAGAGCATCAAGTCTGTCGCTCGCATCAGCCTGGTAGCTGAAGAACCGCCAACCCTCTGGCAGAGCCTGGCAGCGCACGAATATGGCTTTTATGCCAACGTAAACCCGGCTGTAGATCATCCACGCTGGAGCCAGGCAACTGAGATCCGCATCGGCGAAAGCCAACGCCGCCCGACACTTCTTTTCAACGGCTATGACGAGGTGGCTGACTTGTATGAGGGCATGGATTTGACAGAAAAGTATTAGTTCCAAACTGGATCGTTTTCAAATTTCTGGTTTTGCAACCTCCGTCGGTGGAATATCTGTTAAACTCAAAGCAGAGGTTTGTGTGAAAAAAGTGCTCGTCTTATACAATTCCAAAACCGGCTTTTCTCAACGTTACGCCGAATGGATCGCTGAAGACCTGCAGTGTGAGCTGGTCAGTCTGACTGAATTCGATAAGCAATCACTGTCAGAATACCGGCTGATTGTATATGGCGCTGGTCTCTATGCAGGGCAGATCAATGGCATCAGCAAAATTAAACAATGGATGGAAGCCTTTCCTGATAAAACCTGGGTAGTGTTTGCCACCGGCGCAACCCCAACCAAAGAATCTTACGAGGAACTTATTTTCAAAACCAACTTTCGCCAGGGCGAAGTCAGACCAGCTCATTTCTACTACCTCATCGCTGGCATTAATTATGAAAAAATGAGCCTGAAAGACCGCTTGTTGATGAAATTCTTTTCTGTTATGGACGCAAGAAAACGCAAGATGTCCCGAGCCAGGCAGACTTCAATCGATCTCACCAACCGTTCTTATATTGAAGCGTTGCTGCGTTACGTGAGACTGAAAGCAAGGTAAACATGAAACTTGATCATCTCGCCCTTTATGTGGAAGATCTGGAAAAAATGAAGGATTTTTACGTGCGTTATTTTGATGCCAAACCCAACCAGAAATACCATAATCCACACACAGGTCTGCAAACCTACTTTCTCAGCTTTGATAACGGCGCCTGCCTCGAGATCATGCAGCGACCAGACATGAGCCCCCGCTCTTCGGAGGAACACCCTCTCAGCTACGTGCATATCGCTTTCAATCTCGGCTCTTCTGAACTGGTCAACCAAGTCACTAAAACTCTTGAGGAGGACGGAGTGCCCTTGCTAAAGGGACCGCGCATGACCTGTGATGGTTATTACAAAAGCGTTCTCACTGACCCAGAGGTCAACCTGATCGAACTGGTTGCCTGAATAAATCTAAAAGAAGCCAGCTTACAAAGCAACAGATAACTGAGCCCGTCTTCAAACCCACCCCAACAGGACGGACCTGGCAGCCTGGATTAATATCCTGGCATTTCCATATACGAATTCAAATTGTTGTCCAAATTAACTTATAATATCTTCATCAAAGAAACGAGGAAACTATGTGCAAATCATCCAGTTGGTTTATGGGAGCCTTGTTAGGCAGTTTGGTTGGCAGTACATTGGTCTTGCTTCTGACCCCTTATTCGGGAGAAGAACTGAGAGCCCGCATCAAGGATTATATCGATAACGTTGAGAATGAAGTCCACCAGGCTGGTGTTGAAAAACGGCTTGAACTGGAAACCCAGCTCGAACAACTACGTTCAGGTAAGGAATAAAAAGTTATTCGTCAATGATACCTGCCCGGTTCTGAAAAGAAACCGGTCATTAAAACGTTAAAACCCGGATCAGATTTTTGTGCCTGGTTTATGGTTATTGAACAGGTGACTGGTTAGGTGATTGTGTTGGATAGATCACATTTGGCAAGGTCGGTGTGGGGGCAATTGGAACGACCGGTGTCGGGTTGACCAGCAAGTCTTCCACCCTCGGTGCAGCTTCTGCCGGCATTGTTGAGACCTCATCTACATATTCGATACCAGTGCGGCAAGCCGGCTGCAAATTGTAAGACACATTTTCCCAGGTTAGAGTATTGCCGTTGTTGATAGTTCGCTGGATGGCGTTGCCCAGGCAGCCTACCCCGCTGGTGTAATTAAGCAGTGTAAACTTCCACAAATCTTCGTAGCTAATTACCTGTCCTGGCTGTTTACCGGTGTTGTTATAAACAATTTGCCGCACTTGTTCACAATTTGCCAGGATGCTGCGCGCAAAGATGCTGATGCTGAAATTCGCCTGGACCAGGTCGATTCCCACCGGGCAATCAGGGCACGCGGCATTTACTTTTTGCACCAACGCTCCCCGCAGCATCTCCTGCTGATCAATATCAAGGTTCCCAAACCCGCGCTGACAGGTGCCTTCGCTTAATATAAGCGGACAAAACTGGCTATAAAAGCTCGGGTTCCAAAGCAAAACGGCATCCGCGCCCACATCACTAAGGTGTCCAAGACCAGCTTCATATACCTTCTCATAAATCCCGGGCCAAAACTGGCTTTCGCGGCTGAAGATGTTTTTCATTAATTGCGCTGGCACTCCGGTTTGGTTGGCAACCTGGATGATTTCCGAATTAAACTGGTTTTGCCATTCATCCACAAACGGTTTCGCTGCTTCCATGCCACAAGTGGTTGCCGCGCCATTCGTTTCCAAACCACCTGACGGGCAATGACCGGCATCCACCATGCCTTGTTTGATCAGCATCCCCGCAAGCAGGTAGTAATCATTGTCGGTTTCCAGTTGCTCTGCCAGCTGTGGTGTTCGCAGCCAGTCGGGAGGACCATCAATCGGCAGGAATGCCTGCCAGATTTCTGAACAAGTTGAGCGCCCCTCACCCAGCCATTGGGAGCTGAGCACATCTACATAATAAGTTGGGTCGTCGGCTGAAAGATCATCAGGATTGGCAAAATCTCCCCAGGGGATCACCCGGACCTGGGCTGAATACACTTCGCTGGCATCGCCATAACTTGATTCTGCCCAAAACTCCACCTTTACCCCGTCCAAGCCTGTCGGATTCAAAGGTAAATCACAGGCACTGCCAGGGCAGCTGAAACCCATGCCATTGTAACGCCCAACAATCTGGATAATCTGTTCATTCGGCAGTGGTTCGTATGCATTAAAGCGCAAATAGGGAAGGCTGGTGCAGTTATTCTGCCCCTGTTGTTTGTTACAGCCAGAGATCGAAACATATACCTCAGGGGAGGGCAAATTTACTTCAACCTGGCGCTGCAAGGGGGTAACATTTGCCAGGTGTAAATATAATCCGCTGCATTCCTGGTATAAGTCACAAGGTTTGGTATCCATCCACTGTTTTTGGATCGCTTCACCGCAATAGTAAAGCACTTCACCTGAATCTGGCCAGGATTCTTGTTCGGTATAGACCTGGCAAACTATTTCAGAAGTTTTCCAGGAAAGCAACCACCATTCATACAGGGTATATTCTGCTTCAATTTTGATCGTGCGTTTTCTTTCAGAAAAGAGTGTTGTGGCGGATTCTGCCGGCTTAATACTAAAAAAGCCCAGCAACATTGCAAAGACCACGAAGGCTCTTAGTATATTGTAGAACTTTTTAGTATTTCGTTTCATATCTTCTCGCAGCTACCGATCAGGGGTAGGCTGGTGTTTCAGTGAAAAATATCACAGTCGGAATTGGATATGGGATGTCCGACGTAGGGCTTGGTATAACTGGCTGTGTTGGTGCCAGAGTTCTGGTTGGTAACGACGTTGGCAGTGGTGTCTGCCCCGGTGGAACAGGTGTTGCTGTCGCCAATTCGGGTTGAGTAGCCAGAGCGGTTGGAGTGCCGGTAGGTCGCGCTACCATCGTCTGATTTCCCTCAACCGTTCGTGTCAATCCAATCACCTCCGTAAGCTGCATTTCATAAGTCAACACTACAGCATTCAACGCCGAGGGGTCCCGGATCGTTTCCACAGCCTGGTTGACCAATTGCATGATTTTTCCCTCCTTGGGCAATAATACACTAGTTCTCGTAAGATCGGGCAGCTCCCAGCTCTCAAGTTCTCCCCAGCCAAGCACAAAGCTTTTTACCCGGTCTGGATCACCCAGGCGCAAAGCAAGAGGAATACGCAAGATCAGATCCATTAGGCTTATGTCAGTATCCAGGTTCTGGTCATAAGAGGCATACATAACCGGCAATCGAGCCAATCGACCCAACTGAACTAATTTTGTAAAGAGCAGTTGCAGCACTTGCTGCTGCCGTCTTGTTTGTTGAACTTCATCGTCACCTTTATGCGAAACGTAGCATAAAGCTTTCTTTCCATCCATGCTATGCAGTCCGGCTGCCAACCCTCCGCAGTCGTCCCGGATCGGAAGCAGCACACTCACTTCGACACCGCCCAGATCATCCACCAGCCAAATAAATTCGGTTTCATGCGCAACCACAAAACGGTCTGGTCGCAGCCCGAAGTTGTAAACAAGGGTGTCGCTTACAAGTTTCATGCCACCCAGGGGATAAGCAGTGTTGATGCGTCCCATACCTTGTCCGGGCAGATAGACAAACGTGTTACCGGGGATTGAGATTATGCTGGCTTTGGAAAGGCGCTCGTTCACTACCACGACATGAATAGCATTGGTTCGCCCCCTGATCGGCTTTTCACCCTCAGCACCCATCAGCAGCCATACTTTTGCACCTTCAGGCAAACCAACCCGTTCTGCCATTGTCGGCGCGGGGGTAGGGTCTGTACCCAATGGGACCTCAAAAGTCGGCCAGGGCAAGTCCGTTGCCGTGGGGGTGGGAGTGAGAGTTGGTCGTTGAGCCTGGTTACCGATATTGTCCGAAGCAGCTTCGGACTGTGAAGCTGACGGTCGCCCCCCAAAAGAACAACTGGCGATCAAAACTATGCACATCAATAAAGTGGCTGCACACACAATCAACCCGGGTAATTTGATTGGTAAAGTTCGCCTGGTTTCCATAACATTATAATGGCGTTTTAAGACACTCCATCAGGATAAAAATTATAGCATAGCCCAGAGGAGTCAAGTGGCTAACTCATCAGACTAATATTCATAAAACAGTCTAATTTCAACGACTCAGCTTTAGATTGCCATAATTATCAGAGCGAGGGTTAAGATGAGGTTCACTCCTACCGTCCAGCTCCAGATTAGAATGCGGATATTTGCCCCAACACGATCTTGCAGAAAGAGCACTATTCCCACAATGGCATTAATCAGACTAAAAAATGATCCGATAACTGCCAAAAGGAGGGCTCGGGATGCCGGTACGAGCTCCATACTTACCCAGACGATCTGCTCTCTAACCAAACTTATCGTCAACGCGGTGACAAAAAGCAATAATAAGCTGACCATGCTTGCCGCCAGCAAAAACCTGGACCAGGGGTCTGCCCAGATACGCTGCCAGAGCATTTTTAGGTTTTCTGATTCCGCTTCAACCTGCGTCAAACTTCCCATCTGGGTCAGCTGGTCAAACCTTTGAGAAAATTCCTGGGCATTTTCTGGTGATATGATCAGATATTGGTCGCCTTGCTTGATCAACACCATCTCCTCTGGTGTTGTAGCAACAAAGAGTGGTCGACCTAAACCTTTAACTGCTTTTTCTCCGAAATATGCGCTCTTGAGTGGCGCAAAGCCTAACGGAAGGGGTGTTTCAAAATCTGTGACAGGGTGAACCCAATCAATCTGTCTGATTGGCAATAGCTCACGACGTAGTCCCCATCCAATTTCAAGTGCGTCTCGACTGAGCGAATAAACTGTGCTAACAATGACAAATATCCGGTAAACAACCACGACCAAAGGCACCAAAAGCAGAATTCCAGCAGTCAATAGTAGAATAGCGAGGTTATTCTGTTGAGTCATTGATCCGGCTATCAATAAAGCCAGGATCAGCAAGACCAAAACCGAAGCCATCAAGCTATTAAAAATGAGGCTTTTTCGGCGGGGTGGAAAAAATTCTTCCGTCATGCCCTGAATTATACATGCTCACAAAAAAAGACCCGGAGAAATCATCATCCGGATCTTTTCAAGTGTTAAGCAGGCTCAGTCGACTTTGTATTCAGCCCCTCGATGCAGGGCTTCAATATTCATCGGTAGAAATTTCTTGAGTCTTTCGGCCGTATTCGCTTGAAGAGCTCGTTCCAAAGCACCTTCTGGAAGCGCTTTCATATTGGCTTCCAGGGCACCCAACAAAACCATGTTGGCTGCGCGTTCATTACCCAACTCCCGGGCGATGCTATTGGCTGGGATCATCAGCCAATGGATATCTGTGCGGGTTGGTTCGTGATTGACCATCGATTCGTTGACGATCAGGTATCCACCAGGAGCGACCATTGATTCATACTTATCTAAAGAAGGCAGGTTTAATGCAATAACCGCGCGCGGATGCAAAGCGCTGGGTGAGCCAATCTCTTCGTCAGAGATCACAACCGTGCAGTTGGCGGTTCCACCGCGCATTTCAGGTCCGTATGAGGGCAGCCAGGTAACATGTTTACCTTCGCCCATTGCAGCGTAAGCATAGACTTGCCCGGCATAGAGCGTCCCTTGACCACCAAATCCAGAAATAATTACTTCTGATTGCATCTTTTAGCCTCCTTTTATAATTTCTTCGACGGCCGATGATACTTTGAAATCGCCGATTGGGTATTGGGGGATCATGTATTCTTTCAGCCACTCCCTGGCATTTACAGGTGTCATCCCCCAGTTGGTGGGGCAAGTAGAGAGCAATTCGACGAACGAGAAGCCCAGACCTTGTTTCTGCACCTCGAAGGCTGTCCGGATGGCTTTTTTCGAATTACGGATGCTACGGGCGTCATGTAAGCTGCGCCGAACAACAAACGAAGCACCGTCAAGTGAGGACATCAGCTCAGCAGTGCGGATGGGATAACCCTGGGTTTCGACATCACGACCAAGAGGAGATGAACTGGTTTTCTGACCGGGCAGCGTAGTAGGTGCCATCTGACCACCGGTCATGCCATAATTTGTATTGTTGATGAAGAAAACCGAAATTTGCTCTCCACGGGCAGCGGCAGCCACGATCTCGCCCATACCCATGGAAGCCAGATCGCCATCACCCTGATAGGTGAATACCATCTTATCGGGCAATGTGCGCTTGATACCTGTTGCCATCGCCGGGGCGCGACCATGCGCGGCTTCAACAAAATCAAAATCGAAATAGTTATATGCAAAAACCGAACAACCAACCGGTGCTACACCAATGGTGTTCTTTAGCTCGCCCATTTCTTCCAATACTTCCGCAATCAAACGATGAGCCACGCCGTGGGTACACCCCGGGCAATAGTGGGTGGTAACATCGGTAAAGCCAATGGGACGATCGTAAATCAATCTAATATCCGTATCCATTATCTCAGGCTCCTATTCCAACTAAATCGCGCATCTTTGCCAGCCAGGCGCCACGGGCATCCCGGTTGACATCATGTTCACCGTTGATCATTTCTTCGATAGCGGTAGTAAATTCATCAGGATAGGGCACCACGCCGCCCATGCGGCCATAGAAATGGAGGGGTGTGCGCCTGGCAACAATCGCCGAGACATCATCCAACATCTGACCATTGTTCATTTCAACAACCAGGATCCCTTTCATTCGAGGGACAAGGTCTTCCAGAACTTTGACCGGGAACGGAGAGACTGTAATTGGGCGCAGCAGACCGATCTTGATGCCTTTCTCGCGGGCAGCTCTGACCGAGGTAAGGGCTATTCTACCCGCTGTGCCATATCCGACGACCATATATTCAGCATCATCCAGATAATAACCTTTGTAACGGACTTCACTTTTTTCAATTTCTTCCCAACGGCTCATCATTTTCACGTTAAAAACTTCCTGAACCGGGGGGCTGATATTTATAGAGGTGAGCACAGCACGCTCGCCGTCCGGGTGTTCTGCGCCAACAGCCCACGAAGGGGCTTTCATGCGAACAGGAGCAAACGGCGGTAATTCGACCGGTTCCATCATCTGCCCGAGATAACCATCCATCAGCAAACAAACCACCATGCGATATTTTTCTGCCAGATCAAATGTCAGCGCTGTCAGATCAACCGCTTCCTGGACAGAGGCGGGTGCGAGTACGATCAGGTGATATTCGCCATGACCGCCACCATGGACCATCTGGGTGTAGTCAGCCTGGGAAGGGGCAATATTGCCCAGACCCGGACCACCGCGAACCACATTCACGATCACAGCCGGAAGTTCCGTCCCGGCTAAGTATGACAATCCTTCTTGCATCAGGCTGACACCAGGGCTTGAACTTGAAGTCATGGTGCGCAGCCCAGTACAGGCAGCGCCATAGACCATGTTTATCGCTCCGAGTTCGCTTTCAGCCTGGACAAATGCTCTGCCAAGCTCTGGCATACGAACAGAAAGATGTTCAAGAAGTTCGGTTTGTGGAGTGATGGGATATCCGAAATAGGAAACCAGGCCAGCCCGAAGTGCGGTTTCAGCTACGGCGACATTTCCTTTGATCAGTTCAAGTGCCATTATTCGTCATCTCCTATTTTTGCCGGTGGTGTTCCTTTATAGACCGTGATGGCTGCATCCGGACAAACCACGGCACAAATTCCACAGGCGATGCATTCTTCAGGATGCAGCATATAAGCGGGGTGATACCCCTTTGGGCTCAGCCGGGACATATCCAGCGCCAGAACATGCGTGGGGCAATCTGTAACGCAGATCTCACAGGCTTTGCAAAACAAGTCGTTAATTTCTACCCATCCCTTAGCGGGCATGTAGTGCCTCCTTGGTATTGTTTTTTCCTGTCGATTGGGTGAGTTTGACAGGATGTGATCTTCTTAGTATAACGCAAAAGATGCCTGATTCAGTCTTCTTTTTTTCTTTTTTTTAAAAGCCCCATCCTTTGAATAACAGGGCTTTTATCGAAAACCCAGTTCTTAGTCTGTAATGTTGCATATCAAATTAGGATTGTGCCCGATTCAGAGCTCAAAAGGTCCCTGCCAGGGGTAGATCTGTTTGAGCAGGCTTAACATTTCATTTCTGACCGCCAGATTTAACATTCTGGGGTCCAGGTTTGGATCAATTTCTTCAGCTCGTTTAACCTGACCGACATCAATGCGCAGCGGTCTCTTCCATTGCTCATTCTTTGGAAATCGTTGTGCCATTAATTGCCTTGCCATGGCAAACTGCTGACGGCGCTTTTGATTCCATCCCAATTTCGCAAAGCGTGAATTCCAGGCTTTTTCTGTCAGAACCCCACTCACCAAAACTGGTAAAAGTTGGGTTTTAGGCACTTTATTTAGAAAAACACCGATCGAATCTGACCAACCTTTCAAAGATTCTACCGCGCCGGGAATAAGCGCCGGGTCTGGTTCAAGCAGCCCCTTGGGAAAAATAATTACAGCCATGTCCTCGTTCAATGCCTGGATGACCTCGCGGATAGCTTTCAATTTGAAGGTCGAATCGGGTTCAATCGTGAGCATATGGCGGTTGATATTCCGCAACACTCTCATAAATTCCTTTTGTTGTGCAACAATCTTGACATCATCTCGCTTTACACAGGCAATTACACCAAGAATGTCGATCATTCCGGGGTGGTTTGCAACCACCAGCAACGGTCCGGAGCTTGGAACCGTTTCCCGATCATTGACAACAAGTCCATCTGAGACAGCATAAATTGCCCGGTTGGCGGTCTCGCTCAAAGAAGTTTCCTCCAGCTGTTCGTCAATTCGTGAAAGAAATTCGGCTAGCCATCCTGCCGGGCGATAACCGAATCTGTCTATTATCCAGCTGATGAATTTGCGTGTGCCTAAATTAGCTGAGGTTTTGATATCCTCAAGCAGGATCCGGCTAAGACTTTCTCTCTTGTTCGATTTCATTTCAGGTCAATTTTACATTGTCAAAGACGTAGTTTGTTGTTGCTGTACGGGAATAAAGGTTGATTCCTCTTAATTTTCCTGGCAAGGGTCTTGCAACTAAAATTGTGACCATTTTTAACCAATTGAGCGCGTCTATATGAACAATCGAACTTACACTTCTAAAGAAGAGCCGCCACAGCGCAAAAACCAGCCATTAAAGATCTGGCTGCCTGCATTGTTGTTGTTGATTCTGGCTATTTTTCTGATTTTTTCAGAAAACAATTCTGTTTCATCTAAAAACCCAAAAATCCCAACTGCGGAACCCGGCACCCAGGAGGCATTTGAACTGTTGCTCTATACACAGCTGCCTGTGTTGATCGGGGAAGTTGGTCATGATAACTGGTCGTTGGATGAAGTGCAATTCAACCATAACAACACACAGGCGCTTTTGTGGATGGCAGTAAGTGAGATGGATGGTTCAGAAGTGCTTGCCGGGGAGCCTGAAATCGTGCTCGCGCTTTGGGATTTTGACGATGGGAAATGGCATTTACACCTGGTGAACGATGAAGATTTCAGCACGGTTTTTCTAAACAGCGACTTTAAAGACAGCGAAATTGCCTCCCGGTTCTTTCCTGATGCCGACCCCAAGCCCGGACCCACAGAGGTGGTTTATGGCGGTTATAAATTGCCCTGGCAGGCTGGGCTGAGCAAGCGAGTCACCTGGTCGGTGGCTCACAGCTCTTGCATACCAAAATATTATTGTACCTATGCCTTTGACTTTGCCGATGGCACCATGTTTGAAATCTCAGCAGCCAAATCAGGTTATGTTTACCATTGGCGCGACACTTGTTGGAACGGCGACTCGGGCTGTACAAACAGCATCACCCTCGAAGACCGCAGCACCAACCCATGGACTTATCAAATTTATCTCCACCTGGCAAAAAACAGCATTCCACCAGAATTGAAACAGGAAGGCACGTTTGTTAGCCAGGGAACAATGATCGGAAAAGCTGATGACACCGGTGTAAGCACAGGGCATCATCTTCACTTCATGGTGGTGGAACAATCCACTCTGGATAGTTGTAAGAATTATTGCTTTGGTAGGTCTGTGGATATTACTTTCAGAGATGTCAGAATCAATTGGGATGCCGCTACGCAGGGCGGCCGCCCCCGCCTCGAATCCGAAGCAAGCTGGTATGGAGGTCAGGGTCAGAGATATTATGTCAGTGAGAATCATATAAATGAGGAAATGCAATATAACTTCTATTTTCCACTACTCTTCAAATAAGAACCCCTGAATCGGTTTTCTTTATACCCAATTGACCTACTAAGCAAGAAACCAGTTGACCCTCTTACCAAGAAATTTATCTGCAGGTTTTTGCCTTTATAATTAGATCCTGCAGGTATGGTTTAATTTTTATGGAAAACACAAATTTAAGCGAACGCGAGTTAGAAATTATCAGATTGGTCGGTCAAGGAAAGAGCAACAAAGAAATTGCTCAGATCCTGTTTATAAGTGTTAATACAGTAAAAGTACACCTCGCGAATATCTTCAAAAAGATAAAAGTATCATCCCGAACAGAAGCTACACTCTATGCTATTGAGCATGGGATTGGTGGCTTTCAACGATTGAACTTGAAAAGCGATGAGATCCAAACTTCTCTAAAGGAGGATCAATCAAATTCATTAACCAATTGGCAATCCTTCCAAAGAAAATACTGGTGGTTTTTGCTTGTAGTAATTTTCATGGTTATTGGAACTGTAATTTTATTCATCCTCCAACCCACTGACAGTTTATCTGTACAGCAATTCCAAGCAACACTCCAAAGCAACAGATGGGAAACGGTTGGGAAGATGCCGAGGGGTAGAATCAACCATTCATCCATTGTTGTAGATTCAAATCTTTTTTTAATAGGAGGGGAAAACGATTCTAACACCTTAGATTTAGTTGAGTCGTTCGACGTGAACGAAAGGACTGTTAGTCGTCATACATCTAAACCCACACCAGTTTCAATGACAACCGCCGTTTCGCTAAGTGGCAAAATATACGTGCCAGGTGGCAAAGACGCTTCTGGTGATGGAACTGACGTCGTTGAAGCCTTTGACCCGCGAACAAATTTATGGACCGAACTAGCTAAGATGCCGATTAGCCTTTATGATTCCGGAGTTGTTACTTACGAAGGTAAGATTTACGTGTTTGGAGGGATTAACGGAGGTAAGGTTATAGACGACGTGATGCGTTATGATCCATCAACAAATAACTGGACTTTGCTTGCGCCAATGCCTGACAAGCGTGCACGTCCCGGTGTTTTAGTGATTGAAGATTCGTTGTACATTATTGGTGGATATAATGACAGTGGACCAATAAATTCAACTCTTTTTTACTTTCCTGGATTTGAAGATTCAGATGAGTCTGTATGGCAAGAAGGGATAGATTTTCCATCCACATCTCCAATAATTCAAGGGGTTATCGTCGGTGGCACTCCCCTTGTCCTTGTCAAGGATGCAATCTGGCAATATCTTCCAATAGACAGAAACTGGGTTATATTTGATCAAAATTCTGGATTGATAAATGAGGGTCAGTCTGTTGCTGGCTCTGATGTTTACTTGTACATAACAGGCGGATCAGATTCTGAGGGCATGGCTACAGTCAATGTAAATAGGTTCCAAGTAGTATATACGCTCGTTCTTCCAATTTCAAATGAGAACGCTGAAGGAAAAAAATGAAATCTTTCTATCTCAGTTTCCGAGATCTAGTTGGCTTTGTTAACGCAGCTAGATTAAGGACCAAATCGTTTCAGACATACAAAGAGTTTGAGGAATATCAGGGTTATCTACTTCTTAAGTATTTGTTATCCAGAGGAATTTCAACACACAATTTCAGAATTCTAGACTTGGGAAATGGTTTTGGGGGTCAAACAATCGGTATGTCTCACAGTCATAATTATGTAGTTGGATTAGACTTAAATTACCCTCCAATCAAACTAAGTACTGATCAAGTTCGTGCTGATGCCTTGCATTCCCCTTTTGACCCTAACTCTTTTGACCTCATTTTAACTGCAAGCTTAGTAGAACACCTATTAGATCAAAAATTGCTATTTAAAGAATTGTATCGCTTAGTTAAACCTGATGGATACATCTATCTAAGTTTTCCACCGTTTTATTCACCGGTTGGTGGTCATGGTTATGCCCCTTTTCATTATTTTGGAGAAAAAACCGCCGTTTTCCTATCAAGACTTAGAAATCGATTATTAAACAAAAAGATATTTGGTAAAGATGTGAGTTTAGGAGACTCGTATAGCTCAGCCTACACTAATTGGGGTTTATATAGGACCACCATTAAAAATGTGAAAGAGCAAATAAGAGTTTCAGGGTTTGAAATCATTGATCAATCAACGAAATGGTTTCCACTGGACTTTTCCAAAATCCCCTTGATTGGTGAAGTCTTGACATGGCACGTGCAATTCTTGTTAAAAAAGATATCATGAGGATTTGCACGGTTACCACATCAACGCCACGATTTGAAGATGATAATAGATCACCGTTTATCTTAGATTTAG
>Ga0209510_1000842_pt1 | contig 38762 bp, 26 predicted proteins | sample BiotimSIPDNA_FD_185749 | JGI IMG/M metagenome (GOLD analysis project Ga0209510, IMG submission 185749) | Anaerobic biogas reactor microbial communites from Washington, USA - Biogas_R1 time_0 SIP DNA (SPAdes) (version 2) | ecosystem: Engineered > Bioreactor > Anaerobic > Unclassified | place...
GCAACGATCGCCGTCTGGATCGGCGGTCTGTTTGTGCATCTGTCTCGACTGGAGTCGAACTATACTCAGGTGAAGGAGCAGATCCAGGAGGTCTTTCAGCAGACGCTGCCCGGCGACAAGTGCGTCGAGCCACTGGCGCAGCTCCAACAGAAGCTCGACGCACTGCACACCGACGGCGGATGGCTGGCCTCGTTCCAGCCGGGACGACGGACACCCCTGGAAATCCTCGGGCTGCTCAGCGCGCACCACCCGACGGAGGGCGATCTGGAATTCGACGACGTGCTCATTGCGGGTGATTCGATTCGGGTGATCGGCCAATGCGGGTCCTTCGCGACCCTCTCGGGTTGGCAGCGTACGCTCGAGGAGATTGGCGGCCTGGAGATCGTCGACGAACCCAAGCCGGGCAAGGACGCCAAGACGGGCCGCGTGCGGTTCACCTTGTCTCTGTCTTCCGGAAGGAGGGTGCAGTAGATGATCCAGTTGACTCGAAGAGAACGTCGGTGGGGCATGGCCGTCGCGGTAGCGGTGACGGTCTGGGGAATCTACGCGGTGGCCATCAAGCCGATGCGCGATCGCATTGAGCTTCTGAATCGCATCCTGCCGGAGAAGCAGACCGAACTGCGTGCACTCCAGGCGCGCAGCGCTGAGTATCTTGCGTCCATTCGGGAGATCGAGGCAATAGAGGATCGCATGGCCCAGCAGGCGCCGGACTTCCAGTTGCTCCCTTTCCTGGAGTCGCTGACCGAGCGGCAGAACCTGCCGGTGACAACCATGCAGCAAACCGATGCCCCGCCATCGCGTCCGGGATACTCCGAGACGGTCGTTGAGATCGGCGTCGAGGGCATCACCCTGTCGCAACTGATCGGCCTGCTCAGAGCGATCGAAGATTCCGAGGCAGTGACGCAGATCGGCAGCCTTCACATCCGCAAGAGCAACCAGGATGCTCCGCGGCTGGACGCAACGATCCAGATTGGCAGTCCGAAGGCCAACTCCGAAACCGTCGCCGCCGCCGGTCCCGTTCGGTAGCCTCCTTCCGCCCAACCGCCTCCACCTTATTGGCCGCTGCTTCCGTCCTGCCTGCCAGAAGCAGGGATTGCCACGAAGCCCGCCGGATGGTATAGAGATGTAAATGTACGTCCAGAGAGCTCCGGCAGAACCGATGGCACGGACAAAAACACACAAAACGCATCGATGGGAAGACCTGCCCGATGAGGATCTGCTCCAGGTGCGCATTCGGGATCTCGGTCTGGAGATTCCCGGCTCCTGGATCGAACCGTTCGTCCGAAGACTCGGCGACGAACTGGCCGCGAAGGGGATTGCCTGCCATCCCGCCTGCTACCTGGCCGATGAATGGCTTACGCCCGACAAGATCCCCGTGATCGGCATTCCCTTCTGTCTGGCCCACCCAAGGCTCCGAACACTCGAAGAGACGATGATGTATGAGGTCGAAGGGGGTGATCCCGACACCTGCATGAAGCTGCTGCGACACGAGTGCGGCCATGCGCTGAACTACGCCTACCAGCTCTACCGACGCACGCGATGGCGCGAGCTGTTTGGCCGGTTCTCCGACACCTACTCCAATTCGTACTCGTACCAGCCCTACTCCCGACGATTCGTCATCCATCTCGACGACAACTACGCCCAATCGCACCCCGATGAAGATTTCGCCGAGACGTTCGCCGTCTGGCTCACGCCCGACAGCGCCTGGCGGGACAAGTATCGCGACTGGCCCGTTCTCAAGAAACTCCAGTACGTGGACACTGTGATGCATCTCATCGGTGATATGCACCCCGCGGTGACATTCCGAGGCCCTCCGCCCTATTCGGCCGCCCGCATGACATCGACCTTGGCCGCTCACTACGAGCGCAAACGACGGATCCTCGGCAGCGAATTCCAGGGCTACTACGACGACAGTCTCCGCGATCTGTTCGCCGGCGATTGTGTTCGATCGGCTCCGCGCGCCTCCCGGCTGCTTCGCGCGCATCGCGCCCGACTGGTCAACAACGTCACGCGATGGACGGGCCACCGCAAGTTCGACATCGATCAGCTCGTCAACCGGCTCGCGGCACGCTGCGACGCCCTGGGACTGACCGCAGAAAGGCCCCTGGAGGACATCATGGTCGGACTAACCGCCATGGTCACCGCGATCGCCAGCAACACTCTGACCGTCAACAGGAAGCAGAGGTAGACATGACTCGACGACTGCACGTCACCGTCCTGGTGGACCCGGCCACGATCCCGCTGGACGATCCGGAGTTTCGCGACGTCTCGGACAAACCGATCACCGAATACCACGTCTGCGACGCTCTTCGCAACCTGGGCCATCGCGTCAGCGTCATGGGAGCCGAATACGACATTGCATCCGTGGCCCGGGCGCTGAGCGAGCAGCGGCCGGACCTTGTGTTCAACCTGACCGAACAGTTCTGCGGCGACCGACGGATGGACAAGAACATCGCCGCCCTTCTCGAACTGCTCGACATCCCCTTCACCGGAGCCGGTGCGATGGGCCTGCTGCTGGCCCGCGACAAGACCCTGTGCAAGCAGATTCTGCGGCTGCACAAGATCCGCGTGCCGAATTTCGTCTCTCTTTCCCACCACCGCAAGGTCCGCGTGCCAAAGAACCTGCCATATCCCATGGTCGTCAAGCCCGCTCTCGAGGACAGTTCCGAAGGAATCTCCAACGCCTCGCTGGTCTACAACGCCGAGGCCCTCGCCGAACGCGCCGGATTCATTCACGAGCGATGGAAACAGCCGGTGATCGCCGAGCAATACATCGACGGACGCGAACTTTATGTCAGTGTGATCGGCAACAAACGTCTGACCGTTTTGCCGCCGCGCGAATGCTATTTCAACGAGCCGAGCGACCAGGGCCCTGTCATGCTGACATATCGCTGCAAGTGGGACCGGCAGTACCGTGAAAAATGGAAGATTGACTTCGGCTTCGCCGATCTTTCGGCCGACCTGCTGCAAACGATCGAGCGTGTCTCCAGGCGGGCATATCGAGCGCTGCACCTTCAAGACTACGGCCGGATCGACCTGCGTCTGACGCGCGACGACAGACTCTTCGTCCTCGAAGCCAATCCCAATCCCGACATCGCGTATGGAGAAGAGGTGGCGGAGGCCGCCGACAAAGCCGGCATCGACTACGAGTCTCTGATCGACAGAATCGTCCGCTTGGCACTGAGACGATACGCCTGAACCGCCGCGGCCCCGGCCGGAGGGGCCGCCGGGACGGTTGCCGGCTCTGTATTGCCTGCGGCCGAGGCGGGCGAATTGTCTTCATTGTGGGCGCCAGAAAATCACGCCGATTTTTGCACAAATGGTATTGCTTTTCGCCTTCCCATGCGTACGATGTTGACGCCGTTGGAGGTGGGTTCTCGTGAGCCCGTTTTTCTGTTGTAACGTCGAGTATGAACAGCCGTTTATTGAAGGTGCCCGAAGATGTGTGAATCGTGTGAATGCATCCCCTGTAACGTGTGTGGCGCTGCTGTGGAGAATGGAATCTGCTTCGGCTGCGGCGAGCAGCCCGACAACTGCGAGTGCGAGTTGTTGGAGGAAGAGTTGGCCTACGACGAAGACGAAGACTTCGACGACGAAGACGACGAGGACTTCGACGACGAAGAGGAGGAGGAGGAGGAGGAGGAAGAAGAAGAAGAAGACGACGAAGACTTCGACGAAGACGATGAGGACTGGTAGTCCGCGTCGCGTGTGAGGCTGAACCAGAACCGGGGGCGTTGTTGCACCCGTACGACATGGATCCGGCGCACCGATCTATCCGGCGCAGATTGTGCTGTCGGGTCGGTTCGTCAATGCGGGTTCAGACCCTCCCTGCAGCCATCCGGGAAACCCTATTTCCCTGCCAACGATGACCCACTTCCTCGGCGCTCTCCCTGGGAGAGCGCCGCCCCGTTAGCGCCCCTCGTGGTCCCCTTTGCGAACTGCCCGGGTGACCACATTATCTTCGCCAACGGTACAAGTTCAAACGGAAGGCCCCGCTTCCAGCCTGCGGGGCCATTCGGTTCAAGTCTTCCCTGTCGTCACTCAGCAAGGCCGGACGTTCGTCGCCTCCAGGCCCTTGCGACCCTGGGCCGGATCGTACTCGACGGGCTGACCATCCTGGAGCGTCTTGAAGCCTGTCCCGGCGATGTTCGAGTGATGCACGAACAGATCCTCACCGCCGTCGTCCGGAATGATGAATCCGAACCCCTTCTTCTCACTGAACCACTTGACAGTCCCCTTTGCCACTTCGTCTTCTCCTCAGACCCATATGGGCCTACAACTACGGGCTCCCTCATTGGATCGACCCAGGTGCCGGTTCGAGGGAAGAAAAGCCTGCACCTTGACGCACAGGTCTATATTACCGGCCGTTGCGAGGGCTGTCAAAAAAATCGTAGTCTGCGATTCGAAAAACAGCCCATCGGCGCAGAGGGACATGGTGGAGGCAGGCTCAAGGCGGACCGGCGTCCTCCGCGCGCGGTCCGGCGGGCCATCCAGGGGACCCCCACGAGAGGGCCTTTCCGCAGATTTATGCGTTGGTCTTGAAGCAATCCGTGCGCCAGCAGCACTCCACCCAAGGGCACTGGCCGTTCGATCGGCCGAAGCACGGCGTACAGCCCTCGGCCATCTGAATGGCGTGGATCAGTTCGGTCTTCTTCATCTTGCCCGGCACGATCCCCAGTTCCTTGGCTCTGTTCTTGATGTCAGGCATCGTCATGCGTTTCATAGTTGCACTCGCCACTGTCATGTCTTCTCTCCATAACATCCGGCCTCAAGTCGACTCCGTTTTCATTCTCTCATCGGTCCGTCCGGCCGGTCCTACCTTGCCGCAGCACCGGTCCAATCACACCACTATCTTCGGCCAAAAGCAATGGTTTCCTCAGAAGACTTTGTACAAAACCACCGGCCCGGTTGCGTATCGAGCCTCGCCGGCCCGTCGGACCACCGTGGGGCCCTGTGCATCCACGGGCGGTATCCAACGGTGTTTCGTCGTCTGCAATCGTTCTTTTGAGACCTTCCGCTCTGCCAAACGGGCGTTTTGGGGTTGATATGGGCGGGCGGAAGGGCTACATCGTAGGCAGTCGATTTTATCGGAGGCAACAGCATGAACATCCGCTTCGGCGGCCTGGGCGTTTCCCGGGCCGACAACCGAATCACACCGCCCGGCCGGCCCACGCCTACGTCCGAGAACCGATCCCGAGCCGGCACGTGGACACGAAAAGCGCAACGTCGCAAGCAGCCGTTTCATTCCGAGGAACCTCCCATGAAGCCACGACAGACCACAACGATCCATGATCGGGAACGACGACGAATCCACGGGCTCGCCAGGGCACTGGTCCCGGCGATGGCAGGGATCAGCCTGCTGATGGCGGGCTCGGCATTGGGGCAGGATTTCGTGCCCTTCGTGATCCCGGCCGAGATCGACCGCGCCCATGCGATCTGGATGAACGACCACAAACCTATCACAGTGGACTCCAAACGGGTCGAGGCTCTTGGCAGCCATTTCTATCAGAGCGGCCGGCTGCGCATCTGGGGCGTGAATCTGTGTTTCGGGGCGAACTTCCCCACGCACGAGGATGCGCCGAAGGTCGCGGCTCGCCTGGCGGCCGCTGGTGTCAACTCCGTCCGACTCCATCATATGGACACCGCCCGCTGGCCCCGGGGCATCTGGAATACGCAGGACGGCCGGACCCTTGAGCCGGAGGCCCTCGACCGCCTCGACTTCTTCATCAACGAACTGGCACGATGCGGCATCTGGGTCAACGTCAATCTGCACGTCGGCTACAAGCACAGCGAGGTTCTGGGCCTGCCCGAAACGAATCGCGAGTTCGACAAGATCTCCGGCATTTTCACACCGGCCCTGATCGACGCACAGAAACGGTACGCCCGCGAGATTCTGACGCATGTGAACCCCTACCGCAAGGTCCGTTACGCCGACGACCCGGCCATAGCCTTCGTCGAGATCACCAACGAGAACAGCCTGTTCATGTGGGACGCCGAAGAGACTCTGCGGACGCTGCCCCCCTACTACGCCAACATCCTTCATGGGCGGTTCAACACGTGGCTGAACCAGCGGTATCCCTCCGATGAGGCCCTGGCCGCCGCTTGGGACAAAGGCATCGAACCCCTTCGTGAGGACATGGTCACCAATGGGCGGTTCATCGTTTGGGAGCCCGGCAGGAACGTGCCGAAACAGTGGAATCTGGAGCAACACGAGGGTTGCCAGGTGAGGCTGTCGCGTTCTCAGAGCCCTTCCGGCGACGCCGTGAAGGTCGATATCGACAAGGCGAACCAAACCCAGTGGCACCTGCAACTGACCCAGGGCGGGCTCAGAGTGACCGAAGGGCGCTACTACACCCTCTCCTTTGAGGCCGTCGCACAGGCAGAACGCCAGATCGGATGCGTGGTCAGCCAGGCGCACTCGCCTTGGGCCAATCTTGGGCTCTCCAGGAGCGTGGACTTGAGCACCGAATGGCGAACATTCGAGTTCGGCTTCGTCGCCACGGCGGACGATGACAACGCAAGGATCAGCTTGTCCTTCAGCGGCGACGCCACGCCGTTCTGCCTGACCCGCGTCGAACTGAGGCCGGGCGGACAGGTGGGCCTGGCCGAAAGCGAATCGCCCAGAGCCAACACCGTCACACTGTTCAGGGACAGCGAGAGCATGGCCCGCATCCTTGACCGCATGGTCTTTCTGGCCGAGACCGAGAAGGCCTACTTCGACGACATGCGGTCCTTCATCAAGAACGATCTCGGCTGCGCCGCTCTGGTCACCGGGACGATCGTCTTCGGCCCGCTGGGTCTGTACGCCCAGAGCGACATGGACTTCATCGACAGCCACGCCTATTGGCAGCACCCCACATTCCCGGGCCGGGCATGGGACGGGAATAACTGGCTGATTCAGCAGCGCGCCATGACCGATCATCCCGAACAGGCCACGCTGTTTCGCATCGCCGCCGAGCGACTGCTGGACAAGCCGTTCACCGTCAGCGAGTACAATCACCCTGCCCCGCTCGACGCTCAGGCCGAGTGCGTGCCGATGATCGCGTCGTTCGCCGCCGCACAGGATTGGGATGGCATCTGGCTGTTCACCTACTCCCACGCCACAGACGACTGGGCCCGCCAGACAATGAGCAACTTCTTCGACATGGACACCAACCCCGCCAAGTGGGGCTTCATGCGAGCCGGCACCGCCATCTTCCGCGACAGGTGCGTCGCTCCATTGAACGGCTTCGTATACTCGTCGCTGGCAAAGGACAACGATGTGGCCGCCGGATTGGCGACGCTGCATCTGAAACACAACGCCAATATGCTGGCGGCCACCGGCTTCGCCCGCGACGCCCTCCTCAAAGGACAGCGCATCGCAGCGCTGGCCGGCCGTGACGGACATCGAGATATCGTCGGTCCGGGAACACAGATCGCATGGACCGTCGAGAATGGAAGGGGGATGTACACACTCGAAAGTTGGGGAGCCCTGGTCTACACGGGGCATGCGAGCCGGTTCCAGAACGCAACCGGCGGGAAGATCGAAATCGCTCAGCCCGCATTCGCCGCCTTGACGATGACCGGACTCGGCGGCGAGGAGTGGGTCCCCCTGGGCAAACGGGATCGGATTCTCGTGACCGCCTGCGGGCGGTGCGAGAATGTCGGCATGCAGTTTTCAGCGGACCGTCGAACGGTCGGGCGAAATTGGGGCAAGGCGCCGGTGCAGATCGAGGCCGTTCGCGGCTCGCTCGTCCTGCCGGAGGGCAAATGGACCTGCCAGGCCCTGGCCCCGGACGGTTCGCCCAAACAGCAGGTGCCCATCGTGTATGAAGGCGACAAGGGGATTCTGAACCTCTCGCCGGAATACGGAACCATGTGGTATCTCCTGGAACGTTCAACACCATAGCTTTGCAGGGAAGGACTCATGACCATCGCACTTCCACGTTTGGCCGTATTGAATTCACTGATCGCTGCTTTATTGCTATCCATCGCGTTGCCGCTGCCGTCTTCGGCCTTCAACGGCCACATCGTGCAGGAAGGCCCGCTGACGCTCTCCATCGATCCGGTGGACGACGTCCGGCAATTCGACCAGGCCCATACCGTCACGGCGAGAATCGGGAATGCCGGCTCGACGGCCGTCGATGTCGATCTGCAAATGGATGGCCTCGTCGACGAGTGGTACGCCGTCGGAGCATCGACGGCAACGTTGGCGGTCCAGCCCGGCCAGACCCAAGCGACCACATTCCGGATCGCCGCCGGGCGCGGTGCCGTCTCGGCGCTGTACCCGGTGCACGTCTACGCCCGCTTCCGCGATCGGGGCCAGGAGGCGGTCGCCCACGCCGTGCAGGTTTTCGCCTCAAACTTCGAGCAGACCGCGACATCGACTGCCGTGCCGCCGACGCTGCCGGTCAACACCCTTCCCGTCCGAGGTGCACTGCCGTTGTGGTCGCTCCGGACGCATCGCATGGCATGGCAGTATCACACAGGACCGCTGGTCTACATGCCCGCCGGCTGGAGCGGGACTTCGGAAGAATCGTCGGCCAGCCTGTTCTTTGGATCAGTGACGCGCGGGGCCACGCGCGACGCGATCATCATGCACCCGCCCTGGAAGCCCGGCGGCGGGACGATCTTCATCGAATATCGCCTGGCTCTGCCGCCGACCGGCCCTATCACACTGACGTTCGCCAACGCGATCCGCGACCATTCGGCCGGCGAACCGCCGAGCGACGGCGTGACCTTTCGCGTGTGGGTCGATGACCACACGATCTTCTCTCGTCACACCGACAGCAAGCGTTGGGTCGAGGGCGAAGTGGATCTGTCCGACTGGGCGGGCCAGGAGATCCTGCTGCGGCTGGAGAGCCATCCGGGCCCCCAGCACAACACCACCTGCGACTCGTCCTATTGGGGCAATCCCATCGTCGTCTCAGGCGAGATGCCCGAACCGATATCGCCTGCGCAGCGGGATCGATTGTGGGATACCGCCAGGGCTCTGGTAGCTCAGGACAGCGGCCAGGGCGCCGTTCTCCGATTGGACGGCGCTTATCGAGCCGCCGTCGTCGCAGGCAATGCCGGACTGTTCGACGCGGCGATCGCGGTGGGCAACGCAGATGCATCCGTCGTCTTCGACGGCCTGCGTATCTCGGTGCTCGGTCACCCGATCGGACGAGGTCCATCCGGCGTCAACCTGGCAGGCGAGGCAAACTGGACAGCACGCGACCGAGAGCTGGTCGCCCGCCAGCCGCTGCTGCTCGGCGACGAGCAGTTCACGCTGACGGTACGGATGTGGCCCGACAAGACCGGTCTGCGTATCGAGGCGGAATGTCCCAAGCGCATCACCGATTTCGCGATCGGATCGGCTGACCAGAGGGCGCCGCGCGTCTATTATGGGCATGGCTACTGCATCGTCGAGCCCGAAGCGTTCCGCGCCGGGTTTGGCGGGCACAATCTGTCTACGAGCCACGTAGGGTTCGATTTCGAGCGGGGTCTGTCGCTGCTGGTGGCGACGGACAATCCACCCGACTATCTGGAGGTGGACCCCGAAAGCCAAACGTATGCGCTGCACACGCACATGAACGGAACGATGACGCTCGTGCCCAGCACAAGAGGCGCGTTCGACTGTGCGTTGAAGTATCGCGACCTCTATGACAAGCAGCCGTCGCCCGACTTCGAGCGCAAGGCGGGCCGGTTCGTCTTCGACATCTGGGGCGGTCGCTACGCCGAGATCGCCCAGAAGATGCAGCAGATGGTCGATTATGGCCTGACCGATTCACTGCTGACCGTGCACGTCTGGCAACGATGGGGCTATGACTACCGCCTGCCCGACATCTATCCGCCCGACCCCGCGCTCGGGACCATCGAGGACATGCGACAGATCGCCGTCGTCTGCGACGCGCACGATATCCCGTGGGGTCTGCACGACAACTACATCGATTTCTATCCCGACGCCGAGGGGTACAGCTACGACCACATCTGCTTCACCGAGTCCGGCCAGCCGGTCAGGGCCTGGATCAACGAGGGTCGCAACGCGCAGAGCTACCGCTGGCGGCCCGACCATATCATGCCCTTCGTCCGGCAGAACCTCAAGCAGATCGGCCCGGCCCTGCATCCGACACACTACTTCATCGACGTATTCACCTCGATCGACTGCTTCGACTACTACGACAAACAGGGCCACTTCCACTCGATGCTCGAGACGCGCCGGCACTGGGGCGAGGCCTTCGCCTGGATTCGCCGCGATCTGGGTGGCAACGCCGTGATGACCTCCGAGGCCGGCCACGACCAGTTGGTCGGCTATCTGGCCGGCGCCGATTGCCAGTTTCTACAACTGTCGCCCGAAAGCCGGGAGTTCTGCATCCATCTGGCCTGCGAGGACTGGCAGCGCGTGCCCTGGTACGATGCGGTCCTGCACGACAAGTTCAGCCTGCACGGCGTGGGCTATTCCGGACGCTACCAGGGCGGACGCAGCCGGGCCGAACATGGGATCGAAAGCGACGATTGCATCAGCGCCGAGATTCTCACCGGCCACGCATCGATGATCGACAATCCGGGCTTCGGTCGTGGCGCGATCCGCAAGTACTGGCTGGCCCAGGATTTCACACGCAGCATCGCCCATGATACCATCGCCAGCGCCGAGTTCGTCGGCGGCGACATCCACAGACAGATTGTCGACTGGACCGGCGGCGCGCGGGTCTACGTCAACCGCGGCGGCACAGACTGGACCGTCGCCGGCAAGGTCCTGCCGCCCTACGGCTACTACGCCCGCAGCGGCGCGATCGAATCGAGCATCGAGAGAATCGACGGCGCGGTCGTCGAGCAATCGCGCGGGCCGTCGAGATGGTATTTCAGCGCCAGAGGCTTCGGACCGGAAGGTCAGCTCGCCATCCGACCGCACGCCGAACGCGTCGAGTATCTTGGCGGGCGACAGTTCAAACTCATCACGACGTGGCAGGCCGATGAACCGGCCCCCAAAGATCTGCAAGTCTTCATCCACTTCGTCAGCGAGACATCGGACCGCAGTGACAAAATCGCCTTCCAGGGCGGCAGCCAACCGCCGCAACCCACGAGCCAATGGCAGGGCGCGATCCGCCTCGGAGAGGATCGGACGGTGACAATTCCCTCGGCCTATGGTCCGAGCGAATACGAGATTCTCGTGGGGCTCTGGGACCCGGCCACCGGGCAGCGCTATGGGTTGCTCGGTGACGACGATGGGACCATGCGATATCGGATCGGCACGCTTGTGGTGCAGGGTCGCGGCCAGGAGGTACGCAGCGTGGCCCTGGCACCCCACGAAGCCGCTCATGCGAATCCGGGATGGAGCGCCGGGATCGGGTCGATCGACTTCGGTCCGGCTGCGACACGCGGGGCCTTCCGCTGCACACGAAACGCCGACACACTGGTCGTCACCCCCCTGCCGAATCTCCGATCGTTCCCGGTGGCCCTGAGACCAACGGAATTCGGCTTTGACGGTGCCCGCGTACGATCGCTTGTCGCCATCGATGTCGATGGACAGCCGTTGCGTCCCGTCGGCTACGAAACCGACAACGACCGGATCGCATTCGAGACCCAAAGGAACGAATTCGCCTACATCATTCACATGGACTGACAGGAACAGATTATGAAGAAGCATCGAATCGCTGCCGCCCTGATTGCATCGTTGACTCTGTTTGCGGTAGCGCCGTCGGCTCGTGCCGCCGGGGAACGCGAGCCCCTGACCCTCTTCGACTTCGGCCCGTCATTCCAGAGCCGTGCCGTTGCGACGAGCGATGCTCGTGTGAGCCTGGCCGCGCCGGGCAGGCTGCGGATCGAGACCGGCCATGAGGCCCCTTGGCCGGGTGTCACACTCAAGGCCCCCGACGGCCAATGGAACCTGTCCAGCTATGAGACGCTTCGCTTCGAAGTCATCAATCGTGGCGATGAAACCGTCACCGTGAACTGTCGCGTGGACAACCCCGGCGCCGACGGCACGAACCATTGCGTCACCGACAACGTCACCGTCGCTCCGGGAGCGTCGGAAACGCTCAACGTCCGCGTCTTCCCCGTCCCGTGGCGGCTCGATGCCCCCCTGGAGCTGGTGGGCATGCGGGCGGCGCCAACCCACGCGGGCAAGCTCGATCCAGCCAATGTCACGCAACTGGTCATTTTCGTGAACCAGCCCAAGAGGGACCATGCCTTCGAGATCGGTCCTATTCGCGCGGGCGGACGCATCGAGGTGCTCGATGCCTCCACGTTCCTGCCGTTCATCGACGAGTTCGGCCAGTACGTTCACAAAGACTGGCCCGGCAAGACGCATTCGACCAACGAGTTGATCGCCCGTGGACAAGCCGAAGAGCGAGACATGGAGACCCATGCTGGCCCGCAAGACCGAAATCAATACGGCGGCTGGCTCGCCGGCCCGCAACTGAAAGCGACCGGGTTTTTCCGCGTGCAGAAGCACCAGGGCAAGTGGTGGCTCGTCGATCCGGCGGGCAGGCTGTTCTGGTCGCACGGCATCGACTGCGTCGGCACCGGCAACGCCACCCCGATCAGCAACCGCGAGACCTATTTCAAGGATCTTCCGCCGGAGGGCTCTCCATTCGCCCGGTTCTACGGGTCGGGCAGTTGGGCCCCGCATGGCTACTACAAGGACCACTCGCCGTATCGCACCTACGATTTCAGCCGGGCCAATCTGCAGCGGAAGTATGGAAAGGACTTCGAGCAACTCTTCGCCGAGCGGACGCACCGACGCTTCAAGAGCTGGGGCATCAACACCATCGCCAACTGGTCGGACGAGAGCATCTACCTGATGCGAAAAACACCCTACACCGCGACGATCGGCTTCGAGTCCCGACGACTGGAAGGCTCCGAGGGCTACTGGGGCAAGTTCTACGACGTTTTCGATCCGAGTTTCCGCCAGCAGCTTCGCAACCGGCTGGTCCGCGAGAAAGATCGAACGGCCAACGACCCGTGGTGCATCGGCTATTTCGTTCATAATGAGCTGTCGTGGGGCGACGACACCTCGCTGGCCGTTGCAGCGCTCGCATCGTTGGCCGATCAGCCGGCCAAGAAGGTCTTCATCGAGGACCTCAAGACCAAATACGAAACGATCGCCAAACTCAACGAGGTCTGGGGCACCGATCATGCCTCGTGGGAAGCGCTGCTCCGGAGCCAGACCGCGCCGGACAGGCAGAAGGCCCTCGCCGACCTCCACGCATTCTACGACAAGACGGCCCGGACGTATTTCGAGACGATTCGCGATGAACTGAGGAAGCTCGCCCCCCACCACCTCTATCTGGGCTGCCGGTTCGCGTGGGTCAACGATATCGCCGCACGGGCGGCGGCGGACTTCTGCGACGTCGTCAGCTACAACCGCTACACGTACAGCGTCGAGGATCTGAAGCTGCCGGATGGGATCGACATGCCGCTGATCATCGGCGAGTTTCACTTCGGGGCGCTCGATCGCGGGATGTTCCATACCGGCCTAAGATCGACGGACAGCCAACAGGACCGCGCCGACACCTATGCCACCTACGTCCGCAGCGCCCTGCGCAATCCGTATGTGGTGGGCACGCACTGGTTCCAGTACAAGGACCAGGCGACGACCGGACGCGGGGACGGCGAGAACTACCAGATCGGCTTCATCGACATTTGCGATACGCCGTACCCCGAGATCGTCGCCAAAGCGCGCGAAGTCGGCAATTCCATGTATCCGTATCGCCTGAACGCCGACTGAGGCTGTCACGCGGTGAACTGTCGCATAGAAGGACGCGAGGCCGACCTGCCCTCAACTCAACCGCTGCCAAGCCAGCCCCGCGATGTCGTGGATGGACGACGACAAGATGCGTCCGTCAACCGATTCCGATTACAGCATAACGACAACGCTTTTGCAACGGTCGACACGCTCGAATCGGGAAATGCCGGATGAACGAATTGGATCGCTCCACAATTCCATCATTCCATTGGCCCAACGCAAATTGACGGTGGCGACAGAGGCGATTATACTGGCGGCAACCTTTTCAAGGAGTTGCCGATGGGTTTCGATCAAGACAGTGATTATCTGGAGTCGTCGTTTCTGCCGGGACAGGGAGGGCCAAAGCCACCATCGGGTCCGCCTCATCCACCATATCCGCCGCAGGCGTACGCGCCCTACCCCAAACCCAAGAAACGGTCGAGCATTTCGCGAATCTTCTGGGGGCTCGTGTTTGGCCTGTCGTTTCTGGCCAACGTCGCGCTGTTTCTGCTGCTGATCGGGCTGGTCGCCTTTGTCGCCACGGGCCGGACCCGGTTTTACGAGGAGGCCGTGGTCCGCGAAGGCCCGCGCACCGACAAGATCGTGCTCGTCCACATCGACGGCGTCATCGGCGACGACCAGGCCGACTACGTCTACCGCCAACTTCAGACGGCCCGCGAGGACCGCAACGTGCGCGCGGTCATCGTGGGTATCAACTCGCCCGGCGGAACAATCTCGGGCAGCGATCGGATCTATCAGGACATCCTCGCTTATCGCCGGGAGACCGGCCAGCCGGCGGTAGCCTTCATGCAGGGCATGGCCGCTTCCGGGGGGTATTATGCCTCGGTGGCCTGCGACCGGATTGTCGCCGAGCCTACGGCGATCACCGGCTCGATCGGCGTGGTGATGAGCTATTTCGTATTCCAGGAACTGCTGGAGAACAAGCTCGGAATCCAGCCGGTCTATCTGGCCAAAGGGGCGAAGAAGGACTGGCCCAGCAGCTTCCGCGAGCCGAAGCAGGAGGAACTGGACTATATCCAGGAACGTCTGCTGAACCCGGCGTACGAGCGGTTCATCGAGATCGTCCAGGCCGGACGTGCATCGATTCTGCCGCCCGACCAGGTGCGGAACCTCGCCGACGGCAGCATTTACGTTGCGCCCAAAGCGCTCGACGAGAAACTCATCGACGAGATCGGCTATCTGGACGACGCGGTGGAGGCCGTCCTGTCTCTGGCGGGAATCCAGGACGCCCAGGTAGTCGAATACCGCAAGCCCTTCAGCGTCATGGACATGCTGAGCGTCGAGAGCAGCAGTTCGTTCAAGCTCGACCGCACGACGCTCTATGAGCTGAGCACGCCCCAGGTCCTGTACATGTGGAGCGCCTATTAGGGGTCGGACAGCCGTCGCAGATCCGCCGACAGTGGAGAATAGCAAGATGGAAGACGCATCGCGAGGCCCGTGCGGGCAAACGCTTCAAGTTCTGGTATGCAGCGGGTTCATCCTCCTGCTGGCCACTCTGACGGGATGCTCATCCGGCCCGAAGATGGCGCTGATTGCCACTACCCCCGACGGACAGGGCCTCGTAGACAGCGGAACCGACCTGCCCTTCGTGCCCTTCGGCACGAATTACTACGATCCGAACACGGGATGGCCCCCGCAGGTGTGGCAGCAGTTTGACCCGAAAAAAGTCGCCCAGCACTTCCAGGTGATGCGCGATCTCGGCGTCAACTGCGCGCGGGTCTTCCTGGCGGCTGCCACTTTTCAGCCTGATGCCGATACAATCGACGAGAAATCGCTGAAGAAACTCGACCGACTGGTTCGGATCGCCCGCAAAACCGGGGTGCGGCTGATCCTCACGGGGCCGGATCACTGGGAAGGCCAGCCGCCCTATTGGAAGCCTGACCGCTTCGCCGGGCCCGAGGCGTTGCGCGCACTCGAAACGTTCTGGACGGTCCTGGGCCGGCGATACCGGGGCGAACCGGCCATCCTGGCGTGGGATCTGCTCAACGAGCCCGAAATGCCCTGGCATATCGACTCGTGGGAACCGATGTGGAACACCTGGCTGCAATCCAAGTACGCCAGTCAGGAAGCCCTGAAGGCCGCGTGGGGCGGGGAACTGGCGACCGACGAAACGCTCGGGAGCATTCGACCGGCCAGGGACGTCGCTGAGATGGGCAACCCGCGTCTTCACGACTGGCAGTTGTTCCGCGAGCATCTGGCCGACCAGTGGGTGCAACGCCAGGTTCGCGCGCTGCGGGAAGCGGACCCGACGCACCCGATCACCATCGGTTACATCCAGTGGTCTTTCCCGATGGTTCGGCCGGGCGACCCACACCTCTACTCTGCGTTCAACCCCCGCCGGCAGGCCCAGTGGCTCGACTTCATATCGATTCACTTCTATCCGGTCATGGGCCGGCCGTTCGGCTCCAGGGCCAACTGGGACCGCAATCTCGCCTACCTTCAGACCATGCTGGCCTACTGTCACGTCGGCAAGCCCGTCGTCCTCGGCGAGTACGGCTGGTATGGCGGAGGCGGCCCCAAAGGTCGCCCGCATTTGACCGAAGACGAACAGGGTCGCTGGATCGGCGCCGAGATCGAGGCGTCGAGGCGGCTGGCCCAGGGTTGGCTGTCCTGGCCCTTCGCCGACACGCCGGAGGCCACGGACATGAGCGTCTTCGGAGGTCTGGTCACGCGCCATTACATCCCGAAGTCATGGGGACTTCGCTTTCGCTCCTATGCGGCCGCCCTGTTCCTGCTGGCCCAGCCGACCCCGGAGTTGCCGTCCTTCGACTTCGCGGCCTCTCTGACGGCGCCGATGGACGACTTGCTGACCATGCACGCCGAATACACACAACTGGTCCAGGACGCTCTGGCCCAGGCCGGGCCCGTGCCTGAGATCGAGGTGCAGACGCAGCCCATGTCGATGCAGGACGTAGAGGCCCTCAGGCAGAGGCAGGAGCAGCGACGCGACGAATATCTGCGTCAACAAGCCGAACGCAACGCATCGCTATCCGACGACCAGATCGCCGAAGAGCGTCAGCGGTGACGTTGCCGTGATGCGAACGTCAACGAATCGGCCCGCCAGAGACGGACTGCCGTTGAAGACAACGATGGAATCCGTCGCGGTCCGGCCTACCAGTTGGGGATGGCTCTGAGAATCCAGCGGATTGACGCGAGCCTTCTTGCTGAGGCCTTCGACGAGAACTGTCACCGTACGCCCCAGGAACTCGCTGCTCAACTGCTCGCTGATCGCCTCCTGGACGGCCAGGAGTTCAACGTTGCGCCGCTGCTTGACCTCGTCGGGCACACTGTCCTGATGCCGCTTGTCGGCCGTCGTGCCGGGTCGAGGTGAGTACTTGAAGACGAAGCAATTTCGGTATCGTGCCTGCCGGACGAGATCCACGGTCGCCCGGAAGTCGTCCTCCGTCTCGCCGGGAAAGCCGACGATGAAGTCCCCCGCGATCGCGAGGTCCGGGACGATCCGCCGCGCGCGAGCGAGCAGTTCCAGGTATTGTTCGGCCGTGTAGTGGCGATTCATCGCCCGCAGGACGCGGTCCGAGCCGCTCTGGGCCGGCATGTGCAGATAGTGGCAAACCTTAGGCGACGACGCCATGGCGTGTAGAATATCGTCGTAGAACTCCTCCGATGGATAGCTCGTCACGAAGCGAATCCACTCGATCCCCTCCACCTCGGCGACCATGCCGAGCAGGTCGGCCAGAGAATAGGTCCTGTGGCCGTCGCGGTGGCGATAGGCGTTCACCGTCTGGCCCAGCAGCGTCACCTGCCGGACCCCTTTGTCCGCCAGCTTTCTGACCTGGTTGAGGACCCGTTCGGGCGGACGGCACTGCTCCGGGCCGCGCACATACGGAACGATGCAGTAGGTGCAGAAGTTGTCGCAGCCACGCATGACACGCACGAAGGCCTGACCGGGCGGCCCGCCGTCTGCGTCGCTCTGGTGCCCATATGAGGATTCGAATTGTTCCAAGGCATCCGACGACGAATCCATCCGGTCGCGAATCGCCTCGGCAACCACCAGACGCTTGACGTTCTGTGAGAGAGCGTCTTCGAGCAGACGCACGAGTTGACGGATCTGGCCGGGGCCACAGACGACATTCACCGCATCGTGTTCGAGCAACGCGTCGCCCAGCCGCTGGGCCATGCATCCGATGACGGCGACAACCATGCCCGGCCGGTGCTTCTTGAGGTGCTTGAGATGCCCCAGATGCGACAGCACCCTCGCCTCGGCGTGCTCGCGGACCGAGCAGGTGTTGATCACCACCACGTCGGCGTCCTTCACGCTGTCGGTCAGGACAAAACCGGCCTCTCTCAGCGCCGAGGACACCAAAGCGGTGTCCAGCTTGTTCATCTGGCAGCCGAAGCTCTTGATATGTACAGTTCGCGGATCGTTCATCCGCCCACTATACAGCCCGAAAGCCCGCAAATCAAACGCCGCGGCGAAGGCGCATACCTGTGCACTGAGTCAGAGGGTTCGATTCAACTGCCTCTGGAGGTCCTTGAGGCGATTCACCTCGTCGAAACCGAGACGGAGGATGGGGAAGGCGGTCTTGTTGTGCATCAGGGGTTCATCGAGATTCACCCACGCTCGGCAGGCCTCGCCGTCCGGGGTGCCGGGGATCGGCGAGAAATCCGCGAGCATGCCGCGGATGCCCAGACTGTGAACGAAGTGCATCGAGGCTTCCAACTCCTGGAGATCGCTGTTCGGATGGCCCACGATCTGATAGGCGGTGACCTCGCCCGGATCGGCGCCGGCCGCGACAAGATGGCGAACGGCCTCGACCAGTTCATCACAGTGTACCTTACCCCCGGTGCCCTGCTGCCACTGCGGCGAGCGGCTCTCGAAGCCCAGGTAGAACGTCCTGAATCCCGCCCGGACCATCAGCCCGGCCAGATCCGCCCGGATGAAGCGCGCGTTCAAGGCGTTGGGCGTGTGGAAATGCACGCGAATATCCCGACCGAGGACCTCTTCCAGAAAGGGCATCAGGACCATCTCGGCCTTGAAGAGCAGCGCGTCGTCATAGAACGCCACATCGCACACTCCGAGCGAAACCAGCAACTCGAGCTCGGCCAGCGACCGCTCCAAAGGCCGGGAAGCGAATCGCCCATAGACGCTCGGGACCGAGCAATAGGTGCAGTGAAACGGGCAGCCGTCGCTGAGCTTCAGGGCGCCCACGGCCAGGCTTTCGTATATCTCCCACAGCCCCGTCTGCTCGGTGTCGGGCTCGAGTCGGAGGAAGTGCCACAGGGGGTCGAGGTCTGTCCCAGGGATGCAGAGATCGGCATCCAGGCCCCTGGCGTGTTCGGTGCAGATCGTGACGTAGTTTCCGCCCAACACGATCCTTGCGGTGGGAAAGGCCTGACGAACGTCCTCGATGACCTCCTGAACGCCCGGATACCAGTAGCTCATCATCGTCTGGATCAGCACGCAATCGAAGGCATCGTGCCCGGCGAGGAACGCCCGGAAGCTGTCTCGCGGCAGGCCAAACCGATGGAAATATCGTGGGATGGCATCAAAACAAGCGGGCTTGTTCACGCGTTCGGACCCGAACCGACCTCGGCCCCAGCGGTCCGATTCGTCCAGGGAAGGAAACGGTCGATCGAGATAGTCGAAGAACGCGAAATCGGCCTTGCCTCGCAGTTGCCCGGCCACGCCGAGCAGGCCATAGGGCCGCAACCAGAAGTCGTAGGCCGCAAAGTCGTAGATCGGCGGATTGACCAGAAGAATCCGTGGACGCATCATCCCATCTCATCGTTGAAGTCACTCGCAGGACATCGCCATCGCCCATACCATACGCATCGACTCCCACGATTGTCAACCGGAGCCACAGGACGCGGTTACCCGTTTCGGGTTGGGGTCAGGGTCTGGTTCGTAGTGATCCCGATGGCCATCGGGATGAGGCGTTGCCTTTGCCGGAACAGGTATGCCCTCACGGGCACACTACAGACAGTCCCTCTCCACTCCCGCAATAAACGGGTGGCCGCGTCCGCCACAGCCATTGACGCAAGTGGGGCTTTATGATAGAATGAGTGCGTCAAGGATTGTTCTACGCTCAGAATGGGGGCAGGCAATACAACCGCAACCGTTCGACGACAGGTATGCAATGTCCGGGAGAGAGGGTGCAATGAGGCCGCTGTGGCGCATCCATACAGCCCTGATCGTGTTGGTCGCACTCCTGATGGGGCCGGCGGAGGCCGTCTGTCCGCCGGGCGACTGGAACGGGGACTGCCGGGTGGACTGGCTCGATCTCGGCCTGCTCGCAAGCCACTGGCTCAATGACCCGAACCAGATCGACGACCCGAACCAGATCGATGACCCGAACCAGATCGATGACCCGAACCACTACGCCACGGCCGACGCGACCGACCTGGCGGTGCTGGCCAACCACTGGCGCCGGACGGGATGCCCCATCGTGATCAATGAGCTGCTGGCCCATTCTCACGACATCTCGCCCGACTGGATCGAACTGCACAACGTCAGCAGCATCCCCGTTGACATCGGCGGGTGGTTTCTCAGCGATAACGAGCACGATCTCTACGAGTTCCGCATCGAAGACGGCACCGTGGTCGAACCGAACGGGTACATCGTATTTCACGAGGATACACAGTTCGGAAACCCCGACTGCCCCGGGACGCACAGCCCCTTCGCACTCAGTGAGAACGGCGAATCGCTCTGTCTCTATTCCGGCGCCGATACGCGGTTTCCCGATTGTCTCGTGGTTGAGCGGTTCGGCGCCTCGGAGACGTGGGTCTCATTCGGCCGGCACATGACCAGCATGGGGACGTACGCATTTGTCCTGATGAGCGAGCCGACGCCGGGTCAGGCCAACGCCGATCCGCTGGTCGGCCCCGTGGTCATCAACGAGATCATGTACCATCCCCCCGGCGACACCGATACCGAGTACATCGAACTGATGAACGTCTCGGCCGGCCCCGTCACCCTGTTCGACTTCCGGGCCATGGAGCCTTGGCGTTTCACGGACGACGGCGGGATCGATCTGGTGTTTCCCCGCGAGCCCCCGGTAACGCTCGACGCAGGCGAACACATCCTGCTGGCCAGAAACGGAGCGATGGTCCGCCACACATACGGGGTTCCGGCGCACATACAGGTCTTCTCATGGGGTTCCGGCCGATTGTCCAACAGCGGCGAGAGGATTCGCCTTCTCAAACCCGGAGATGTGGACAACGCCGGCGCGCGATACTGGGTCGAGGTCGATTCCATTCACTACAGCGACGGGACGCACCCGGAGAACTCCCCCGACCGCGTGGACCGGTGGCCGGCGGAGGCGGACGGCGCCGGCTTGTCGTTGAACCGCATGTTCCCATCGCAATACGGGGACGATCCGGACAACTGGCATGCCACGATCCCTACCCCGGGATCGACGAACGATTGAAATCACCAAGCGGTGTGGTGGCTAATAGGCGGCGCCGGATGCCGAATGCGCCGCCGAGTGTGTTTCCAGCGCCGCCACCCGAATGTCGCACTCCCGGCCGCCCGGCGCAACGGCAGCTTCGGCGTCCCGAAGACGTTCTTCCTTCGGCCGCGTCTTCCATCGGCGGTGCAGCCACCAGTACTGCGTGGGGTCCTCGCGTACGAACGCCTCGATGGCCTTCGTGTATTCGCTGGTAACCCATTTGAGCGGGTCGTCCTTGTCCGCCCACTCGTGGGGGAAGATGATCCGCTGAACGCCGATCTCGAAGAAGAACCGATTCTCGACGCGACGGCTGTAGCCGACCACGATCGGCAGATTGTAGGTCAGGGCCACCAGGCCGATACTCTTATAGGTGCTGGCCTTTCGCCCGAAGAAATCGACGAAGACGCCCTTCCTGCCGGCATCCTGATCGGCAATGAACCCGAGCGTGCTGCCCTGGGCCACAATCTGCGGCATCAGTTCGGCGGCGCCTTTCTTGTCGATGATCTTCTGGCCACGACGCTCGCGGACACCGTAGAGAAATCGGTTGAGGTACCTGTTGTCGAGCGGCCGGGCGATGCTGTACAGATCGAAGCCGAACAGACCCATCAGATAGCCGGTAATCTCGAAGTTGCTGTAGTGCCCCGTGACCATCAGCAGGCCCTTGCGCTCCTGCATGAGCCACTTGGCATGCTCGGCGTTCTTGTATCGCGAGTACTCCCGCCAGTTGTACTTCTTCACCAGCCGGGGCGTGAACAACACGTCGATCGTCAGCATGACGATCTGCTCGAAGCTCCGCCGCCCCGTTTGCCAGATCCATGCCTCGGACTTGTCCGGGAAGCTGGCGCGGAGGTTCTCCAAGGCCCGCTGCCTACCCCGATGATAGTGCTTCCAGAGAAGCCTTCCGAGGAAGCAGGCAAACCGCAGATTCGTCTCGACATCAAACAGGTATAGAAAGATCACCAGGACCCGAACGGCCACGTACAGCAGCCAATCCAGGACCGGGTGGGACTTCTTCTTGCGTTTTCTTGGTACGCGTCCGTCAGCCATCGCCGCCCATTTTATGCGGGAAACGGCGGATGTCAAGAGCCGCCTGCGATCCGGCCGACTATGGTGCACCATGAGGGGCCAGGGAGGCCTGCTCGGTGCCGCCGTAGGCGCCCATGTTGATCCGCGCATTACCGGCCGCCCGCTCGGCCAGCGGATCGCCCGCCTCACACAGCGGCTCGTCGCCCAGCGGCCAACTCGGGTCTGCGGCGTCGATGCACGGGCTGGTCGCATCGTCCCACGACCAGAGACCTTGGGACACATCCCAGGACCAGCCCTGGCTCTTGAGGTGGTAGTCGCCGGGACTCCAGAGCCCGTCGTCCAGCCACTGGCCGCGTGCGACGAACACCGGATCGACGTCAATATTGCCCTCGCCGGGCCAGCCGCCTTGGATGTTGCAATAGCTGACCGTCGCCTCCTGGCGAACCTCCAGGTTCGCGCCATCGGCATTGAAGTAGACGATCGAGTTCGTCAAGGTCGGGGCCACACACGAGAGACCATACCCCAGGTTGTCGGCAATCGTGCAGTTCTCGATGACCGGATACCCGCTGGAGACGCCGCCGGCGCGATTTCCGGCGATGACGCAGTTCGCGAACGTGCCGTAATTGCGTTGGATCCGCCGGCCGGAGACGTCGGCCCACATCTCGACGCCGACGTGATTGGCCAGGATATCACAGCGGCTGACAAACGGCGCACCACCGCCCCAGACCTTGATGCCCGCGGAGGTGTTGTCGAGCACGTCGCAGTAGCGGATCGTCGGTTTCGACCCGTTGCAGAGCAGGCCGTAGCTGCCACCGGCGACGGTGAAACCCGTGAGCACGCTTTCGGCGGTCTCGCCGTCGGCGAACGTCACGACCGGACCAGGGCCCGCCAGGACGGTTGCCGCCCGAACGGCAGGGTCCTCCGGAGCAACGGACGTCAGCGTCACGCTCTTGCCGGCAAAGCGGAGTTTCTCCTTGTACAGTCCCGGCTCGATGAGAATCACGTCACCGTCCTCGGCCGCGGCGATCGCATGTTGAATGTAGTCATGGCGGCCGCCCGACGTGGCGTTCTCGATCGGCCCATCCTGCAAGGCGTAGCCGAAATCGAGACGAACGCCGGATATTCCATAGTTCTGGGCCCACGAGAGCGTCGAACCGCTGACATCGGGGCCCCCGCCCCACGGGTAACTCGGGAGGTTGAATTGTACGATGCCGTACTCTCGCGTCACACAGCAGGTCCGGATGTTGCCACTCCAGTTGTCGCCCTCCAGATAAACGATCGTCGAGCCGTCGACCTCCGCCTGCAACTGCCAGCCGCCGCCGACCCAGACCTCGAATTCGCGAACATCTTCCGGGTCCGAGACATCGGCGCCGTAGATGTCGCCGATATCGTTGCGCTCGTCGGTCCACACGACCAGGTTCCCGGAGACCGAGGGATCGTACTGCCGCTCGGGCGCCGTGCAGATCGGGAAGATCCTGATGTCGCTCAGATCGGAGATGTCGGCGCCGTAGATGTCGCCGTCGGCCTCCCATACGACGATATCACCGCAGATATCGACGAATCCCTCATGCGCCTCGGTGTAGTTGTCGTAGGGGTATGGCACGCCGTGCCCGACCTCTTCGGCAATGGTGAAGTACACCGGATGGGCGCGGTCCGTGACGTCGGCGCCGCAGATGTCGTACACCGCTTCGGCATAGCGCGTCTGGTTTGACGTCTCCACGTCGCGATGCCGCAGCCAGACAACCTTGCTGCCGGAGATGGCGGGATAGCCGTAGGACTCGGTCTGCGTGCCCCGCCGAAGGGGCATGCTGTCGCCCGTAGCCGTGTCTGCGAGATACACACTCGTGCAGATGGGATTGTAGTACGACCCGTTGCCGCTGATCCAGACGACGAGACTACCGTCGATCTTCGGCTTGGTGTTCACTGTCCCGGCCCTGAACGTGCGGAAGATGCCCGTCTGCGTATCGGCACAGAAGATCTCCCATTGAGAAGGGTTGTAGTCTTCGCTGCCGACGTAGGCCACATGGGTCCCGGATACGGCGGGATAGAAGAAGTATCCACCCGAATCCTGTGCGATTGTGAACGGCACGGCGTTCACGGTGAAGGGCGCCGCCTCAATCTTTACGACATCCGGCTCGCTGTCGATGAAGCCATCGTTGACGACCAGCTCGAAGCGAAAAACGCCAGCCTGCTGGCAGAGAAAGTAGGGCGTTGACGAATCGGCCAGAAACAGTTCGACCGGCGGCCCGTCGACTTGCGTCCACGTGTAGGTCAGCTCATCCGGCGGGTCCGTATCCTGCGACCGGGCGCCGTCCAGACGAATCCCTCCCGGCATTGCCCACAGCTTGTCCGGCCCGGCGTTCGCCACGGGACGCTCGTTGCCCACCACGACCAGCACCGTATCGGGGGCGCTGGCGTACTGGCCGTCGGCGACGACCAGTGAGAATGTGTACCATCCTTCAGCCGGCGGCGTGAAGGCCGGTTGCGTCGCCGCCGCGTCGTCCAGCGTCACTTCAGCGCCCGACGTCTGCGTCCACGTAAACGCCGTGGGCCCTTGCGGATCAGAGAAGTAGCTGCCCGTCCCGTCCAGCACCACCGGTTCGGGGGCCAGGATGTGGCGATCGGCGCCGGCGTGGGCGAGCGGCTTGACGTAGCCGATGTACTCGTCGGCCCCGATGTCCACACGCATCGCGTACACGCGCGGGTCGCCGTCGAGGTCGGTCCCGCTCGGAGGCGGGACGAAATCCGGGTCCCCGGCGCTGATGCACGGAGAGCCGGCATCGAGACGATACCGCGTGCTCCAGGAACTGAGGAAGACCGGGTCGGCGGAGATGTTGCCATTGCGTCCGGTCCACTCGGCCTGGCCTCCATAGATCGCCTCATTCGTGCGCGGGTCCCGCGTGACGAAGTCGACCGGGGTGTTGCCCCAGACGTTGTTATAGCGGATCACGTCACCGCCCGCGTAGGTCCAGTACAATCCACCGCCCGATCCGGCGCTGGCAATGATGTTGTTCGCGACCGTCAGCCGGGTATAGTCGTACTGAAACGATGCGTAGACATTGCCGCCCAGACCGTATTCGGGCTCCTTGTCGCAGTCGTTGCCCACAATCGTGTTGTTCAGGAGCGAACCGGCGTAGATATAGATGCCGCCGCCATTGACGGCGGAGTTGTCGTAGATGAGGTTGTCGGTGACCGTAGCGTAGCCGCCGGCGTAGATCCCGCCACCGGTCTCGGCGGCATTGTTGTAGATCACGTTGTGCGTGATGGTCGCCGAGCCGGAGCAGTAGATCCCGCCCCCGTCGGACCACTCGTATCGGTAGGTGTAATAGCGAGCCCCTCCGACATTCACCTCCCCCTCTTCCTCGAGGTAGGGCGCGACATTGTTGGTAATGACGTTTCGCGTGATGGTCGGCGAGGCCCCCATGCACAGAATACCACCGCCGTAGGAGTAGCTGTAGGAATAGTCGGGACTGACATAGGAGTAGATCAACGTACCGACCCCGCCGGTGATGGTGAACCCCGTCAGGACCGCCCGGGACGTCTCGCCGTTCTGGAAGCTCACGACGCTGCCCTCTCCCTGGGCGTGCAGAATCGTATACCCAACGATTCGCGGATCGTTCGGGTCCGTGCTGGTGACGACGATGTTCTTGCCGTTGAAATCGATCGTCTGGTAGTAAAGACCGGGCGCGACGATCACAGTGTCGCCGTCGTCACTGGCGTCGATCGCGTCCTGGATGATGGAATAGTCGCCGGGCACGTGGCGGATCGCCGCACCCGCGGCACCGCTCACCAGGACCATCAACACGGAAGTCACCATAGACAGGTATCTCATAATCTGACCTTTCCCTCGCTCAATACATCGCACGGCTCTGAAAGGGCTGACAGTAGGCAGGCTGTCACCTCCACACATTCTTGCCGCCATTCTACACCAAATCCGCTCCCGGGGCAAGCCCATATGCCTGCCCAAACGGCCTCTCGACGAATGTCCATCTGTGTGATGAAACCGTCCTTTGGACAGACCTTGAACTCCTCTCGGACCGCCGCCCGGAGTCTTTCCCCTCCTCTTTGACGTCGCTGGGCCGCCTTTGTTACATCTTTTTCGCGTTTTCTGCCCCGGTCAGACAGCCATCGACGCGCCCGGCCCCGTCGGATTCCAGTTGAAAACAAGCCTGACCTGGGCATAATGGCTTCCCAACGACGCCAACTGCATGGATTTTGGGGATACGACGATGACATGGCACCTCCAACGGACCACGCTTTCACTGCTTCTGGGCGTTCTGCTGCTGTCGGCGAGTTGCTCTCCTTCGGCCTGGCATTCGGGCGGCAAACACAGTGAGACATCCGCGTTCGATAACCGACTCGGGGCCGTTATGGAATCAGGCACAAGCATCCCCGTGGCCTATGACGTGGACGTCCTCGTGGTCGGCGGCAGTTCGGGAGGCGTCGCGGCCGCCGCAGCCGCCGCACAGAACGGGGCCCGCGTTTTCCTGGCCGCCCCCAGACCCTACCTGGGAGAAGACCTCTGCGCGACATATCGCCTCTGGCTGGAACCCGGCGAGGAGCCTCGCTCGGATCTGGCCCGGGCCCTCTTCGCCGAACCGCAAGCGGCCCGACAGATGGAGAACGCACTCACCTTTGCCTACGAAGCGGACATCCCCTCGTCGCCTCGCCACAAAGACACCGACCCACCATCGATTCTGACCGACGGCAAGTGGCACAGCGCCGCAACGCAGAGCGTTCAATACGACGGCAACGCCGCCATCACCGCCGATCTGGGCGACGCCCAGCGTCTGCGGCGCGTGCGTATCATGGCCTACCAGCGCAACGGCGACTTCGAGGTCGATTCCGTCACGATTCACGTCAGCCAGGACGGCAAGACCTGGAATCGGGCGGCCGCCATCAAGAACGGCAAGCTCGGCCAGGGTTCCTTTGAGGAATCGCCCATCGAGCTGTCCGCCTGGCTCGACAGCACCGCCCGTTACGTCCGGCTCAGCATCAAGAAGTCCCCGGCGGTCGAGCGAATCCTGTTGGGAGAGATCGTGATCGAAAAACCGGCCGGCCCGAAGCGGTCCTCGCCCGACCGGGTCCCGCCGACTCCCATGCAGGTCAAACGCGTCCTCGACGATACCCTGCTCGACGCGGGCGTCAAGTTCCTCTATGGCTGTTATGCCACCGAGGTGCTGCGAGATGCGAAGGGCAACGTGGCCGGAATCGTGATGAGCAACCGTTCCGGCCGGCAGGCGGTGAAGGCCAAAGTCGTCATCGACGCCACGGACAGGGCCCTGATCGCGCGAATGGCCGGCGCCGCATTCGACCCGTACGCGACGGGCTGGCACACCTTCCAGCGCACAGTGGTCGGCGGCACGATGCGACAGGATGATTACATGGAGGCCCGCCGACTGCCCACACCGGTCCACACCGCCAACGGGCGGACCTACAAGGCCATCGAGTACACCCTGAAGATCCCGATGGAGGACGGTTCATTCGCGTCCTTCGCCAACGCCGAGCAGATCGCCCGGGACAAGACCTGGAGCGCCGGACAGGTGGATTGCTCGGAGACGTTGTTTCAGGTGCCTCCCGACCGTATGAAGGGCAAGGCGAGGGAGTGCTGTACGTGGCCCGGCGCCGACCGAGCCGACCTCAACATGTTCCGACCCGAGCGAGTCGAACGGCTGTTCGTGCTGGGAGGTTGCGCGGACATGGCCCGGTCGGTCGCCGAGAAGCTCGTGCGTCCGCTGGAACTGATCGCCGTGGGCGAGCGAATCGGCCAGGCCGCTGCCGTCGAGGCCCTCGCCCTGCCGATGAGCCAGACGGCCACCGTAACCGGCCAGCGAATGGCACCGTCGGCTCGGGGCGTTGTCCGGGAAGAGATTGCCTGGATGCGGCCCGACCTCCAACATGGCGGCGCAGTGGAGGCCACCGAGCGAGCGATCCCGATCCTGGGCCGTTATGATGTGGTCGTCGTCGGGGGCGGCACGGGCGGCGCTCCGGCGGGGATTTCCGCCGCACGCCAAGGGGCCCGAACGCTGGTTGTCGAGTACCTTCACGGCCTGGGCGGCATCGGAACGATGGGCCTGATCGGCCGATATTACTACGGCTATCGCGAGGGCTTCACCAAGGAGATCGACGAGGGACTGGCCGAACTGGGCGGCCCGGCTGAGGGAATCAGCGGACGGGGAGGCGACTGGGACAGCCAACTGAAGATCGAATGGTACCGCCGCGAGCTGCGAAAGGCCGGGGCCGACATCTGGTACGGCGCGTTCGGTTGCGGCGCATGGGTCGAGGGCCATCAGGTCAAGGGCGTGGTGGTCGCCACGCCGCAGGGCCGGGGCGTTGTCCTGGCGAAGGTGGTGATCGACGCGACCGGCAGCGCCAGCATCGCCGCCGCCGCCGGGGCCGACTGCATCTACACCAGCGCCGAGCACATCGCCATCCAGGGAACCGGCCTGCCCCCCTGGGAGCCGGGCGCTCGATACACCAACACGGATTTCACGTTCATCGACGATCTCGATGCGATCGACGCATGGCGGTCGTTCCTTACCGCTCGCAGGAAGTTCGACAACGCCTACGACCTCGCGCAGATCGTCGACAGCCGTGAGCGAAGGCAGATTGTCGGCGACTTCTTCCTTTGCCCGTCGGACGCCTACCTCGGTCGGACCTTCCCCGACACCATCGTCCGCGCCAACAGCAACTTCGACTCGCACGGCTTCACGATCCACCCGATGTTCCTGCTCAAACCACCCGACCGCGAGGCGTTGCCCTGCGATGTCCCCTACGGCTGTCTGCTGCCCAAGGGTCTCGAAGGCATCCTCGTGACGGGGCTGGGCGTCAGCGCCCATCGCGACGTGATGCCCGTGATCCGCATGCAGCCCGACATTCAGAACCAGGGGTATGCCGCCGGCCTCGCCGCCGTCATGGCGATCCGCGGGAGCGGCAAGCTGCGAGACATCGACATCCGCACGCTCCAGCAGCATCTCGTCGACAAGGGCAACCTGCCCGCCGAGGTGCTCGACCATAAGGACTCGCTGCCGCTGCCCAAGGAGCGGATCGAGCGAGCCGTTGCGTCTCTGACGAACGGTTTCGAGGGCATCGAGATCATCTACGCGCAGCCCGAGGCGGCCCTGCCGCTGCTGCGGCAGGCGTACGACAATGCGACCTCCGACGACGTCAAGCTCACCTACGCGCATATTCTGGGCATCATGGGCGACGAAGCCGGGGCCGCGACGCTGACAGATGCCGTCAGACAGCGGGACTGGGACGAGGGCTGGAAATATACCGGCATGGGCCAGTACGGGATGAGCATGAGTCCGGTGGATAGCCTGATCGTGGCCCTCGGCCGCACCGGACGCAGGGAAGCGCTCGATCCCATCATCGAGAAGATCGCCCAGCTCGGCCCCGATCATGCCCTGTCGCACCACCGGGCCGTGGCGATGGCGCTGGAGGCCCAGCGCGAACCATCGACCGCCAGGGCGCTCGCCGACCTGCTCCGCAAAGACGGCATGACCGGACACGCCTTTACGGACATCCATGCCGTCACGGCAAACATCCCGGCCAGTCCCGTCGATACCTCCACCCGCGAGGTCTCGTTGCGGGAACTGATCCTGGCCCGCGCGCTCTACCGCTGCGGCGACGACAACGGCCTGGGCGAGCGCATCCTGAGAGAGTATGCTCGTGACATGCGCGGCCACTACGCCCGTCACGCATTGGCCATTCTCAATGAACAACCCGGGCGCCGCATGTGAGACGCCCATCGCACCGGACAGATAAACGGAAAGAAACACGCAACCGCTGAAAATGTAAAGGAGGCAACAGATGGCAGGAGAATATCGGTTTTCGTTTGGGCCGTGGAACATTCATGAAGGCGGCGATCCGTTCGGCCCGACGGTCCGGACCACCATCAAGTTCGCCAAGAAGCTCAAGCTCTTCAAGAAGCTCGGCTTCGAGGGCGTGCAGTTCCACGACGACGACGCCGTGCCCGAGATGAACGAACTGGGCCCCAAGGAGATCGTCAAGAAGGCAAAAGAAGTGCGGAAGATGCTGGCCGACGAAGGGTTGGTGGCCGAATTCGTGGCGCCGCGTCTGTGGGAAGACCCGCGCACGATCGACGGCGGCTATACCTCCAACGACCCTGAGTGCCGCAAATATGCACGGGACCGCAGCCGCCGGGCCATCGACATCGCCGCAGCCCTCAAGACCGATCTGATCGTCCTGTGGCTGGCGCGCGAAGGCACGTACATGCGCGAGGCCAAGGACAGCAAGGTCGCGGTGGACCGCCTCGTCAAGGCGATCGACGACATGCTCGCCTACAACAAGGACATCAAGATCGCCATCGAGCCCAAACCCAACGAGCCGATGGACCAGGCCTATATCCCGACCACGGGTCATGCCATGGCGCTGGGCTACCTGACCAAGGACGCCGGCCGCGTCGGCGTGAACATCGAGACCGCCCACGCGATTCTGGCCGGCCTCGATCCGTCGGACGAGATGGGCTTTGCCCTGGCCTACGACAAGCTCTACACGGTGCACCTGAACGACCAGAACGGCCTGAAGTTCGACGAGGACAAGAGCTTCGGCTCGGTCAACCTGCGCCGGGCGTTCAACCAGGTTCGCATCCTCGACAAATACGACTACGGCAAGAAAGGCGAGTTCGTCGGCCTCGATGTCAAGGCGGTGCGGACACAGAAGCAGAAGGTCGCGACGAAGCACCTCAGCAACAGCCGGACGATCTTTCTGCGGCTGGTCGAGCTGGCCCGAAGCCTCGACGAAAGCCACGTCGAAAGCCTGATCGCCGAACGCGACTACGAAGAGCTGGACCTGCTCATCATGAACCACCTGCTCGGCAAGTGAGCCGGCCGAACCCTGAACGAGAGGAACCATGAGTAACGACAAAGTGGTTTTGAGTCTCGGCGCCCATCCGGACGACGCCGAGTTTATGTGCGCCGGAACCCTGGCCCTGCTTCGCGAGCGGGGCTGGCAGGTCCACATCGCAACATTCACGCCGGGCGATTGTGGCACCGTTGAGTACAGCCGCGAGGAAATCAGCCGGATTCGCAAGAGCGAGGCAGCCAAGGCGGCCAGCCTGCTCGACGGTCAGTATCACTGCCTCGAATGCGACGACGCCTTCATCACGTACGATCGACCGACCCTGGTCAAAGCAATCGCTCTGATACGCAAGGTCCGGCCGAAGATCGTCTTCACGCTGAGTCCATCGGACTACATGGTCGATCACGAGATGTCCAGCAAGCTGACGCAGTCGGCATGCTTCTGCTGCGGCATCGTCAACATCGACACGCCCGGCGCCGAGCCCTTCGAGCCGATCCCCCATCTCTATTACGCCGATCCGGTTGAAGGCAAGGACAAGTTCGGCGTCGAGGTCACGCCGGGTACGACCGTGGACACGAGCGGCGTCATCGATATCAAGGCGAGAATGCTCGCTTGCCACGAGAGCCAGCGAAACTGGCTGCTGGCCCATCACGGCATCGACGAGTACACCGACCAGATGAAGAAGCTCGGCCGTAAGCGCGGCGCCGACATCGGCGTCGAGTTCGCCGAGGGGTTCCGCCAGCACCTGGGGCACGCGTATCCCCAGGACAACCTCCTCAAGGCCGAGCTGGGCGATCTGGTTCACACACGATAGGGGAACGATCATGGGCAGAAAACAAAGCCTCCTGGCCCCGGACTGGTGGGACTACACGACGCTCGACAACGCGATCCTCAACGACGCCGCCAGGCTCACCGCCAAAGACATGGCGGGCCTGAGCCGGGAAGGATTTCGGGTCGTCTTCTACGAGACACTCGAAGACTTCTACCTGGCCGAGGCCCTCGAATACGTCACCGCCTGGAAACAGGCGACGCCGGACAATCCCGTCGGCGTCTGTGGACCGATCGGACCGACGGAGCAGTTGCCGCTTGTCGCAAGGCTCGTCAATGAGCTGCGACTGAAACTCCGCGACGCACACTTTTGGGGCATGGACGAGTGGTACATGAACGGTTCCGAGGTACCCGAAACGCATCCGCTGTCATTTGCCAAGGCGGACAAGGAGCTGTGCTTCAATCGGATCCGGCCCGAACTGAAGATGCCCGAGACCAACCTGCACTTTCCCAAGGCTGATACCTCGGCGTATATCCAGAGCTGGGACGGCATCCGATGCGCCGTCATGCAGGGCGGCCAGGGCGACATCAAGCACTGGGCCTTCAACGATCCCGTTCGCAGGCAAGGCCCGTACGAAGACCGCCCGCCGACACCACAGGAGTACCGGCAACTGACCACCCGCATCGTGGATCTGCATCCGGTGACCGTGATGCAGAACGCACGCACGAGCGGCGGCGGGGTCGTAACGAGCGTCCCAACCCAGGCGATCACCGTGGGCCCCGTCCAGACGTGGAAGGCCGAGAAGGTCTCGATCTGGCAGGCGGGCACGCACGACAACCCGTTCGGGATGCGCCTGACCACGCTGATGATCGCCAGGAAGCTCCCCGACAGCGCCGTGCCCATGTCGCTGCTGGCCAACCACCCGAACGTGCAATTCAATTTCTACCGGCCCGCCATCGGCACATGCGAAGCCGAGATGCACTGAGGCCAGACAGCAGAAGGAGATACCATTGATGGCTGTGGACGTTCTGATCCTTAACACGGCGGTCGCGGACCTGCGCCGGGCCGATTTCGAATTCGCCGACCGGCTCGTGGGCAAAGGCGGCCTGGCCAAGTGCGAGACCGAGGACATGCCCGACTACTCCCAGGAGCAGATCAAGCAGTGGATTGACGAAGGCAGCGCCACCGCGGGCGGGCCGGGCAACACCGCCCCGCTGATTGCTCGGACCGGCCTGAAGGTCGCCGTCGGCGTCAACCTCGGCAAAGGCCACTACGACGGGCTCGACGCGCAGGGCCGATTCTTCCACGACACCCTCGTCGCCAACGACGTCGATATGTCGGCCACACACATCCATCCCAGCCTGCCGACGGGGACGACGTTCATCCACAACCCCAAGGGCGACGACCGGGGCGGCATCGCCTACTTCCCCAACGCCAACAACGACTTCGACTTTGCGATCTTCCAGAAGGCTGTCGAACGGCTCGAACCTCGCGTGGTCTACTACATGTATTCGGGCCTGTCCGACCGGGGCGACGCCAACGAAGGTCGTGACCTGGCCGAGTTCATCCGCTGGTGTCGCAGCCGAGGTGCGCTGACCATCGCCGACAGCCACACGCTAACGGGCGACCCGCATCGACTGATCGCCGAAGGCAGGCCCGTCACCGAGTATCGCCTGCTCGAACCGCTCCTGCCGGAGCTGGACGTGTTTTTCACCTCCTCGGACGAGGCGAAGCTGATCGAGAACACACTGGGCGAGCCGCGCAAATGGACCCAGTTTGACGAGAGCCGCAATAACACCCATTTCCTCGAGTTCCTCACGAAGAGATACTGGCACAATGACGGGCGAACGCGCCTCTTCGGCGTAACCGTCAGCAACGGCGCCTATGAAGTGCACCACTGCCCCGACGGCCGAACCGACGGACCGACCAAGATCACGTCGCGGTTCCTCAGCGGCGAGGTCATCGACCTCGTCGGCGCCGGCGATTCGTTCCGAGCCGGGCTGATTACCTATCTTGCGAAAAACCTCGACGCATTTCGGGCCGGCGACATCGATTTTGCCCAGGCCGTACAGGTGGGCAACCTCTTCGCGTCGCTGTTCATCAAGGCCCCACTCGACGACCGCTACGCCAACATCAAATCATATGACAAGATGCTCCGCGTCCTGCAAACCGACAAGAATTTCGACAGCTTCGAAGCCCTGCGACAGGCGCTGAATTGATTGGGAGTGAATTGAGATGGCACAGAAGAAGACGTCGTTCGACTGGCAGGACAGAGTGGGCAATCCCGCGCAGGTGGGCGGGATCGAGACCAGCGTTCTGGACAACGGACTGGGCAAAGGCACGCGAATCGCGTGGATCAATACGGGAGCCGGGCTGCGATACAAGGTGGTGATCGATCGGGCGCTGGACATCGTGGACGCGTTCCACAACCAGCACAGCCTCGCCTGGCTCAGCCACGCCGGCGTGACCGCCCCGCGCCCGGACGCCAACGAAGGCATCGAATGGCTCTGGCCGTTCGGCGGTGGCCTGCTGACGACCTGCGGCCTAAGCCACGTCGGGGGGCCGGAGGACGATGAATCGGGCCGGCGCGGTCTGCACGGGCGGATCAGCAACACCCCGGCCGAGATCGAATCGGTCGTCCAGCCTGACCTGCGAACCGGCAAGCTCGACATGAGCATCACAGCGGTGGTGAAGGAATACCGCGTCTTCGGCCCGACCCTGCAACTGCGACGGACCATCTCCAGCACGCTGGGCCAGCCCGCGATCCGTATCCACGACGTGGTGACAAACATGGGCAATACGCCGACGCCGCACATGCTGCTGTACCACTGCAACTACGGCTGGCCCCTGGTCGACGAGGGCACGCAGATCGTCTGGAAAGGCGCGTGGCGGTCGCGCGGCATGGATATGGACAACGCGATCTTCAACGACCAGAACGATTTCCGCGTGTGCCGCAAGCCGCTGGAAGCCCATCGCGGCGGCGGCGAGGCCTGCGGGTTCATCGACGTGGCCGCCGACAAGAGCGGCCTGTGCACCATCGGCCTGCACAACAAGAAGCTCGGCCTGGCGGTGGCGACTCGCTACAAGAAGACGCAGTTCCCCTGCATGGCCAACTGGCAGCACTGGGGCCCGGGCGAGTACGTCACCGGGCTGGAGCCGGGCACGAATTTCCCGATCGGTCAAAGTGCCGCCCGCAAGCAGAAGAAGCTGATCCATCTGGCCCCCGGCAGGAGCCGGACCTACGACTTGGAAATCCGCGTGCTCACAAAAGACGCGGACATCAACGCCTTCCTCAAGACAGCCGGGCAGTAAGATGACCGATCACATTCTCGTGGGTTTCGGATTCGGGCCGATCCAGAGCGGCCTGTTCGCCAAGGAGGCCTTTCAGAGCGGCCGATTCTCGCGGATCGCCGTTGCAGAAATTGATCGAGCCCTGGTCCACGCCGTTCGGGCCAATCGTGGAACGTACCACGTCAACGTTGCTCGGGCCGACCGAATCGAAACACAACGAATCGACAACGTCGAACTGTTCGACCCGACGGATACGAAAGACAACGAGGCCCTTCGCGCCGCGATGGCTCAGGCGACGGAGATCTGCACCTGCCTGCCGTCGGTGAATTTCTTCACCTCGAGTGGCACCAACAGTGTCGCCGCGATGATCGCCGACGGCCTGGCCCGCAGAGGAGAAGAACCCGCCATCGTCTACGCGGCGGAAAACAACAACCACGCCGCCGAGATCCTGCAGAACGCCGTCGCAGAGCGTCTGAGCGGTTCATTGCCGAAGCGGGTGCAATTTCTCAACACGGTGATCGGCAAGATGAGCCGGGTAGTGACCGATCCGGCCGAGATTGCCGCGCTGAACCTGACGCCCATCGTCCCGGGGATCGACCGGGCGTTCCTCGTCGAGGAGTTCAGCCACATTCTCGTCAGCCGGACCACCATTCCAGGTTTCCGACCCGGCATCGACGTGTTCGTCGAGAAGGACGATCTGCTGCCCTTCGAAGAGGCCAAGCTCTACGGCCACAACGCCATCCACGCACTGCTGGGCTTCCTGGGCGCGCTGAAGGGCTGCGGCGCAATGACGGAACTGGGCGATGACAAGGCCATCATGCAGACGGCTCGTCGGGCCTTCATTGCAGAGTCCGGCGGCGCTCTGATCGCCAGGTATGCGTCGCTTGGCGACAAGCTGTTCACCGAGGCCGGCTATCAGCGATACGCCGACGATCTGCTCGGGCGAATCACCAATCCGTTTCTGGCCGACACCACGACGCGCGCCGCCCGCGATATCCTTCGCAAGCTCGGCGCCACCGACCGCATTTTCGGGACCATGTCCCTGGCGTTCGAATACCACATCCGACCGGACAACATGGCCACGGGCGCACTGGCGGGCGTCGCCATGCTTCTGGACAATGCAGCTCAGTACGACGTCCCCAGTGAATTCCACGGAATGGACTGGCAACGGCTCGACCGAGTCGGCCTCGACCGCCTGCTGCGATGGGTCTGGAAGAACGAGGAACCGCCGTTCGGCCGCGAGCTGATCGACTGTACATGGCAGGCCAAAGACCGGCTTGCCGAACTGGTCCGGCCATGAGCGACGAGAGACGATCCCCTGCCAATGCATATTTGTATGCGATGGTGGCGGTGTTGTTCTGGGCGACATCGGCGTCGGCCTTCAAACTCTCTCTGCGTCACGTGGGGGTCCTGTCGCTGCTGTTTATCGCCTCGGCCACGTCGACCTTCGCTTTCGGCATCTATCTGCTCGCGACGAAGAGGCTTGCTCTGCTCAAGGCGTTCACCCGAAAGGACTACCTGTGGTCGGCTGGCCTGGGATTCCTGAATCCGTTCTTGTATTACGTCGTTCTGTTCAAAGCCTATTCCCTGCTGCCCGCCCAGGAGGCCCAGCCGATCAACTTCGTCTGGCCGCTGACGCTGGTGTTGCTGTCGATCCCCCTTCTCGGCCAGCGCATCCGATTCGCCAGCATCCTGGCCATTCTCATCAGCTTCACCGGCGTCGTGGTCATCGCCACGCGTGCCACTGGACCGGCCGACATCCTCCGCTTTCGTTTCAGCAACAGCACCGGCGTCCTCCTGGCCCTGAGCACGACGATCGTCTGGGCCCTGTTCTGGATTCTCAATGCCAAAGACCGCTGCGACGAGGCGGTGCGGCTCTTCGTAAACTTCGCCTTCGCCACAGGATACATCCTCATCGCCCTGCTGCTCGCCGGCCGGCTCCCGATGGCCCCGTGGCAAGGCCTCGTTGGCGGCGTTTACGTCGGCCTCTTCGAGATGGGGATCACCTTCCTCGCCTGGCTCAAGGCCCTCAAGGCCGCCCCGACCACCGCGCACGTCGTCAACCTGATCTACCTGGTCCCCTTCCTGTCGCTGCTGGTCATCGCCCTGGTGCTTGGCGAGACGATCCTGCCCTCGACCGTCATCGGCCTGGTTTGCATCGTCGCCGGCATCCTCGCACAAAAGCGCTGGGCGTGAGCGAGAATCCCCTCTCCGACCAAAAACACTCCTCAGAGAGACTTGTCAATCAGAACCGACTATGGTATTATAGGGTATACAGGAAGACATGGAAGTTCCCCAAAGGCGGGCTCGTGGAACGCGCGAGGCCAACGGCCCGGATGCCCTGAAATGCTCAAAAAAGCGGCCCATAGCGGCTCTAAACGGGCGATTGGAGTGTTTTCGGACCGAACGAAACACGCCCCAAGGCTGTTTCTACGGCCATGGAGCGGCACTTTGGGGCGTCCCAATCCAGGAGTCGCGACAGAAAATGGCCGATAGGAAGGCATCGGAGGGTGATTTAGTCGGATGGTTGGGATCAGGCATATGATAACGGAAGAAAAGCTGTCGCTGTTTGAGGGGTGGGCCACGGCGTCGGGTGTTGTTGTCTTACTCATCGCGACGATGGTGGGTCCCCGCCTCAATCCCGGGATGACACGAGACGAACTGGCGGTGGTCAACGCGGACAAGACACGGCACATTTCGCATCTGGCCGCCACCCTTACCACGGTCCGACAGGACCAGGCGGCGCTCCGTACGCAAGCGGCCCAGACCGAGCAGCTCCTCGAGCAGACGCGCTCGGAACTGGCCACGCTGACGCAGGAGCGCGATGCGCTCCTCGCCCAGGTCGCCGCGGCCAACGACAGACTGCGTGAGCTGGACAACAGACTTCAGACGACGCACCTGGAGGCGGCCAAACTCAAGGAGTTCCTCTCGCTGCAGGACATCCAGAAGGAACGCGATGAGGCGATGGAGAAGGCCACGAAAGCAGAGGATCGCATTCGTGATCTGACGCTCCAGCTTCACCGAGCCGGCGTCTGGCCGTAACGAACAGGCAACACCTACATGCCGCCGCGAACCGAGGCGGCCAGGCCGGAGCATTCCAGTGACGACCCCGCGCGGATATCGTTGGCTGCGCCCGGTCAGCAGATCCGTTCGGCGGTGAGACTGCGCGGCAGCACCCCGGTGACCCGCACGTCGAAACGCTCCCCCAACGCCAACCGTTCGGGAACAGCCACCAGGATCGGATAGCTTCCGATCTGCCGCAGGAAGGTGGTGCCGCCGTTATGGACCTCGCTGCACAGGTCCTTCAGCACAGTCCCAACCGGAAACAACCGCTCCAGCATAGGCATGTCGATCTCGTGACGCACCTTCTCGATCCAGGCGGGGTAGTATCGGCGATTCATCCGCAGATACTTCTGTCCGGCCTGCTCGTATAACGCCGTGCCCGGGAAGGGCACGACCTGGCGGATGTTGATCCGCCGAACGAGCAGACCCTCCTCGACAAGACGCTTCAACGCCGCGAAGTTGCGGCCCAGTGTTTCGGGCGTCTCACCGGCCAGACCGAGCAGGATGTTGATCCCGGGCAACAGGGCGTGGCAGCCGTTTTCGCCCCGGACCCCTCCGATGCGGTTGACGGTGCGAATGGCCTCGAAGGCCATCTCGAAGGTGCAATTGAGGTTGTTGGCACCGGCGACCTCAGGATCGAAGGACTCTACACCCATCGCCGCCGTGCTCCCCG
>Ga0209510_1000846_pt1 | contig 38594 bp, 24 predicted proteins | sample BiotimSIPDNA_FD_185749 | JGI IMG/M metagenome (GOLD analysis project Ga0209510, IMG submission 185749) | Anaerobic biogas reactor microbial communites from Washington, USA - Biogas_R1 time_0 SIP DNA (SPAdes) (version 2) | ecosystem: Engineered > Bioreactor > Anaerobic > Unclassified | place...
AGACAACATCATCGGCAGCAAGAACATTGGCACGGTACACGCCCTTCCCATCGGTTTCGAAAAGTGAATACCCGGCAAAAGAGACCTTTCCCTCGTCAGCACAAAACTCGAGGGCAAAATCGACCACCTTGTTGTAAACCTGTTCTCCAAGTATACTTCCTTGTTTTTCAATAACCCTGGCACACCTGTTAAACATGTTCCTTGTCATCGTTCCGTTCACCCAAAACAGCCCGCGCCCACTGCCCGACCAAGGTGCCTTAAAAACCACACGGGGAAATTGCAATGCAAAAGTCTCAATGTCAACCAATTTTAGTTCAACAGCTGGCTTGGGCAATCCGTGAAGTAAAGGGACGTTATTCTGCAACCAGCTTAACAAGGTACTGGCTGTCGTTCGGTGCGAAAAACGACGAATAGCATCAAGCTCATGAGCTAAAGGAACAAGATGATTTTTACCCCCAAGCCTAAGCTGTTTCGCAACAACAGGGTTCCACCCCCAAGGGGAAAAACAATCAAAATCCGTACCGCGTGGATCGGTAACAACTTCAATATTAGCCAACTGGGGAAACAGACCAACAATGTTATCAACCCATTGCCTGTTGGAATCAGCCCATAACACTGCATCGTGCCCCTCGGCATACCACAAGGGCAAACAAGCTGCATCGGCTGCAAACAAGCGCGCAGCAAGCGGGGCATGGAAATTTTCACTGCCATTAGCCAAGGCTAAATCGTGATCGGGATTAAAGAAATAAAGCCTTCGATGGTTCATACCGACAAAAATATTTATTCCTATATTTTTTATGAACAAAATGAGGGGACAAAACGTCTATTGTGATAAGTATTAATAAACATAAATCAACATACTATGTCAGAAAGAACAGGATTGGTAACATTTGTAGGAAAACCGGTAACCCTCACGGGAAATGAAATAAAAGTAGGCGACAAGGCGCCCGATTTTACCGGCATCAACCAAAACCTTGAACCGGTAAGTTTATCGTCGTTCAAAGGTAAAACAGTAGTCGTGGCCATCTACCCATCTATTGATACGGGAGTTTGCCAAAAACAGAACCGTAAGTTCAATGAAGTAGCTAATTCTATGAAAGACGTTGTGGTACTGAGTGTTTCACTCGACCTACCCTTTGCACAAAAGAGATTTTGCCTTGCCGAAGGACTCGAAAGTATTGTAACCCTATCGGATCACAAAGAACGTGAGTTCGGCAATAAATATGGTTTTCTCATAAAAGAACTGGCGTTGTTGGCCCGTGGAACTGTGATCATCGACAAAGAAGGGACAGTGCAACTGGTAGAAATTGTTCCGGAAATTGCTACGGAACCCGATTACGACACCGCACTTTCGCTTCTCGAGAAGCTGAAGTAAAGCATTATTGATTAGCAACCGGCCCTACCCTTTCAATTTTCCTGATTCGGTAGGGTTTTTTGTCTTGTGATTCGTAGTAAGTCCTCATCTGGATTTCGGCAAGAAGACCAAAGGTAATAAGCTGAATTCCACCAAATAGCAAAATCATACCTAAAAGAATAAGCGGTTTGCCCCAGATGTCGTACCCCAGAATTTTCAGTCCGAGAAGATAGAGATTGATCACTACCCCTAAAAGAATGCCGATACCGCCAACAGCCCCAAAAAGGTGCATCGGTTTCTGAAGGTACTTTTTCAGGAAGAGGATAACCAGTAAGTCACTTATCACTTTTAGCGTCCGGCCGATACCGTATTTTGATTTTCCGTGAATGCGGGCATGGTGCCTCACTTCAAGTTGGGTAATTGTCCCCCCTTCGAGAGCTGCAAGCACAGGGACAAATCGGTGCAATTCACCATAAATTTTCAGGGTACGGGCAAATTCACGCTTGAATACCTTCAGCGTACAGCCATAATCCTTAATACGCACATTAGTAGCACTCCGTATAATGTAATTAGCAATCCGGCTGGGAATTTTCCGCAGAAGCATGCCGTCTTTGCGTTGAGCCCTAATACCTGCAACCACATCCCAATCGCCGGTTTCCGACAAGGCCACCATGGCGGGTATATCGGCGGGGTCGTTCTGCAAGTCGCCATCGAGGGTAACAATGTAATCTCCGGTAGCCGTATCAATACCTGCCTGTAAAGCAGAACTTTGTCCAAAATTTTTACGCAATTCAACCAGAACAAAACGGTTGTCGGCAATAGCCCTTATTTTCTCTTTAGTACAATCTGTAGATCCATCGTCAACAAAAATGGCTTCGAAATCGTACCCCGACAAGGCTTCTACGATACGATTGGCCAAGGGGGCAATGTTATCCTCTTCGTTGAAAACGCATATTACCAAGCTAATCCGCATTACACATAAGAATTATGAAACAAAAATCAAACTTACAATAAAATGAAACTCAGGCAAAAGATTGACTAAAAAGTTACTAACGAGCATTATCTGGCAACATTATTTTTTTGCCAAATCGTCGGTATTTGTCTCGTTTTCGGGTTCTTGCGCGTTTGAATCGGTTTTTGCAGCATTTTTTTCTCCACAATTAAAAACCTTATCACAATCGAGCATAATTAAGCCCGCACGTTTAATTAGGTAATAAGCAACAGAAAGCGAAACAATAAGCACAGCAATACCGATAATCATCATACCTTCAAGGTCTTCTATTTTCATGACCACAACTTTTCGGGCAATGGCAATAATGGCAACCAATACCACCACCTCAACATGCACCACATTCTGACGCAAATACACTTTTATGGTATCAAGCAACTCAATTCCGATAAGTATAAGGAGAAAAACCCCGAAAAGATCCATCAAATCATCAAGTTCGAAAAACAAGGAGGATGATTGGAGCATGCTTTTCCACAAGAAATACCCTAACTCTATGGTCGCCAACACCAATATCCCAGCCATCATTACAATAAGTGTGTAAATGATCATCTTTTCGATGAAACGAATTGTTTTTATCATAATCATAACATTTATAAGTTTTAGCAATTTAGTGAATATAATACAATAAAATTACCCAGAGCTTATCAATCAATCTATCGAAACCGTCTTTTGAACTCAAGCCCTCTAATAGAGAATAAAAACAAAAAACCTGTTTATAGTTTAAATTTGTTAACAAAAAATGAAAATAAATACTATTCCGTAATTTTTTTAAGACAAATACCCTATTCGATTTTGATTTATAATTAAAATTTTTAAATTTGTTGCCATAAGAAAAGACCAAATGAAAAATTTACTGAACATATCCATTCTTAACACCCTCGTCCTAGTGGTGGTGGTGCTCGTCATTTCGGTGAAGTGAGAATGGTTTTCAGTACATTAAATTGAAAAAATATTGACTAACCATTCTCACATTGAGAATGGTTTTTTTTTGAACATAAACGAAAGAAAAATGAATAAACTAAGAAGTGCAACATCAACGCAAGGCCGCAGAATGGCTGGCGCACGTGCCCTATGGAGGGCCAATGGCATGACCGAAGAACAATTCAACCGGCCAATAATAGCAATCGTCAATTCATTTACCCAAATGGTGCCCGGGCACGTTCACCTATACGAAGTTGGACAAATGCTCAAGAAACAAATTGAAGCAAGAGGTTTTTTTGCCGCCGAGTTCAACACCATCGCCATCGACGATGGAATTGCCATGGGGCACGACGGTATGTTATATTCACTCCCCTCGCGCGACCTTATCGCCGATAGTGTTGAATATATGTGCAATGCGCACACAGTTGATGCTATGATCTGCATTTCGAACTGCGATAAAATAACCCCGGGTATGCTTATGGCCGCTATGCGCCTGAACATTCCTGCAATATTTGTTTCGGGTGGGCCAATGGAAGCAGGGACACTCGACACACGCAAACTCGACCTCATTGATGCCATGGTCATGGCTGCCGATAAAAACATCAGTGACGAACAGGTTGAAGCCGTTGAACAGAATGCCTGCCCTACCTGCGGATCGTGTTCAGGGCTCTTCACCGCCAACTCGATGAATTCACTGGCCGAAGCTATTGGTCTTGCCCTGCCCGGAAACGGCACCATTGTAGCCACTCATGCCAACCGCACCGAACTATTCAAACGCGCTGCCGATCTAATTGTCGACAATGCTGAAGCTTACTATTATAAAGGAAACGACAACGTACTTCCCCGTTCCATTGCTACCAAAGAAGCCTTCATGAACGCCATGACCCTCGATATCGGCATGGGCGGAAGCACCAACACAATCCTCCACCTGCTGGCTGTTGCCCACGAAGCCGAAGTTGATTTCACCATGAAAGACATCGATGCCCTTTCTCGCAGGATTCCAAACCTTTGCAAAGTGGCCCCAAGTTCACAGTTTCACATGGAGGATGTAAACCGTGCCGGTGGTATCCTTGGCATTATGGGCGAACTCGACCGCAAAGGATTGCTCAACCGCAACTGCTACCGTGTCGACGGGCTCACGCTGGGTGAAGCCATCGATCAATACGACATTATACGGCCAACTTTCCGGGAAGAAAACAAAAAAATTTACCTGTCGGCCCCCGGTTACAAACGGAACCTGGTCATGGGTTCGCAGGAAAATTACTATAAAGAACTGGATACCGACCGGGAAAAAGGTTGTATCCACAATTACGAGAATGCTTATAACAAAGAAGGAGGACTAGCCGTTCTGTTCGGAAATATTGCCGAAGACGGCTGCATCGTCAAGACCGCCGGTGTAGATCCTTCGGTATACCAGTTCAGGGGAACAGCAAAAGTCTTTCAATCACAGGAAGCAGCTTGCAACGGAATCCTTGGCGATGAAGTACAAGCCGGCGATGTAGTCTTCATCTTATATGAAGGACCCAAAGGCGGACCCGGAATGCAAGAGATGCTGTACCCTACTTCCTACATCAAATCGGTAAAACTCGACAAAGCCTGTGCCCTTGTCACTGACGGCCGTTTTTCGGGCGGAACATCGGGCCTTTCCATTGGCCACGTTTCACCGGAAGCAGCGGCCGGCGGAAACATCGGGCTGGTTCGCAACGGCGATCAGGTCGAAATCGACATCCCGGCACGCAAAATCAACCTGCTGGTAAGCGACAAAGAGTTGAAAATGCGTCGTGCCGAAGAAGAAGCCAAGGGAGACCATGCATTCACCCCGGTTCGCGACCGCAAGATCAGCAAAGCACTGAAAGCTTACGCCAGCATGGTTTCTTCGTCAGACAAAGGAGCAGTCAGGATGATTTAGAAAGCCCCCCGCCCCCCTAAAAGGGGGTGAGAAGGCGAACTACAGATTAACGGAATCCGGTGACAGGAGACTGGAGTTTGTATTTAATAAAATAGTAAATAATAATTTATAAATAATAAATCTCGTATGGCAGAAAAAGTTAGTGGATCAGAAGCACTTATGCGTTCATTATTAGCCGAAGGAGTAGAAGTGATTTTTGGCTACCCCGGAGGCGCAATTATGCCAATTTATGACGCGCTTTACGATCACCGCGAAAATATACACCACATTCTTACAAGGCACGAGCAAGGTGCAATTCACGCAGCACAAGGGTATGCAAGGGTAACCGGCAAACCCGGTGTTTGCTTTGCCACCTCGGGCCCCGGGGCAACAAACCTGCTCACAGGCATTGCCGACGCAATGATCGATTCAACACCGCTGGTTTGCATAACCGGCCAAGTAGCGTCGCCCCTGCTGGGTACCGACGCGTTTCAGGAGTCGGATATTGTTGGCATGTCGATGCCTGTCACGAAATGGAACTATCAGATAACCAACGTAAACGAAGTAACAGAAGTAATCGCAAAAGCCTTTCATATTGCCAGTACCGGACGCCCGGGGCCAGTTCTTATCGATATTGCCAAAGATGTGCAGTTTGCCCCTGTAGAATTTCACTACGAAAAATGCACCAAGATAAGAAGTTACGTTCCTACTCGCCCGCTCGATATGGCACAAATTGATGCTGCAGCCGATGCAATTAACAAGGCACAAAAGCCTTTTATGCTCATTGGGCACGGGGTTATCATTTCAAAAGCCGAAAAAGAAATTATTGAACTTGCCGAAAAGGCAGGGATCCCAGTGGCATGGACACTCTTGGGCAATTCAATTCTTCCGCAGGAACACCCCTTAAACATGGGGATGCTGGGAATGCACGGTCATTATGCGCCAAACATTAAAACCAACGAGTGCGACTTGCTCATTGCCATTGGAATGCGTTTCGACGATAGGGTAACCGGACGCGTAAGTTCGTATGCTAAACAAGCAAAAGTTGTTCATGTTGAAATAGATCCTTCGGAAATAAACAAAATAATCAATGCCGATTTTCCGATACTTGGCGATGCAAAAAAAGTACTTGGACAATTGCTCCCAAAAATAAAAGAAACAAAACACGACGAATGGATTGCCGAATTCAAAGCGTGTTATGAAATTGAATTCGAAAAGGTTATCAAAAAAGACCTTCACCGCAACAATGGAAAAAACACAATGGGCGAAGTTGTTCGCAGAATTAGCGAAGCTACAAACGGCGAAGCCATTGTTGTTACCGATGTTGGTCAGCACCAAATGATTGCTGCTCGGTATTCAGGCTTTGCAAAAACGCGCAGTTTTGTAACATCGGGCGGATTGGGCACCATGGGCTTTGGACTTCCTGCAGCTGTTGGCGCTCAGCTTGGTAAACCAGAACGGACTGTGGTTACTTTTATTGGCGATGGCGGATTTCAAATGACCTTGCAGGAACTTGGAACCATTGCCCAAGAAAATATTCCAGTGAAAATTGTCATTTTGAATAACCATTTCCTTGGTATGGTACGCCAATGGCAAGAGCTTTTCTTCGAAAAAAGATATTCGTTTACCGAAATTAAGAGCCCTGATTTTGTGGCACTTGCCAACGCTTACGGCATTAAAGCCAGCCGGGTTTCGGCCAGCAGCGAGCTCAACGGATCGATAGACGAAATGCTTACACACAACGGGCCATACCTGCTGGAAGTAATTGTTGAAAAAGAAGACAATGTATTTCCGATGGTTCCATCAGGATCAAGTGTTTCTGAAGTTATCCTCGAAAAGCCCGACGCGTAAACAACAAAAAGGTGTTATTTCTAAAAGTAAATGAGTATGAAGAAAGAATTCAACATAATAGCTTACACCGAAAACCACATCGGGCTATTGAACCGCATAACCATTGTATTTACCCGCCGAAAAGTAAATATCGAAAGCTTAACCGTTTCGGAATCAGCCATTAAAGGAGTGAGTAAATTCACCATCGTGGTGGAAACAACCGAGGAACAGGTAAAAAAAATTGTACAGCAAATTGAAAAACAAGTAGATGTGCTAAAGGCTTTTTACCATCACAACGATGAATTAGTGTACCAGGAGATTGCCCTTTACAAGGTAGCTACCAACGATTTGCTAGAAAGTGATAAAATAGAAAACCTGATACGAAAATACAATGCCCGTATTCTTGAGATTACCAAAGAGTTTACGGTAATTGAGAAAACAGGGCACAAAGAAGAAACGCAAGAGTTTTTCGAAGAATTGAACCAATTTAGGGTGTTACAATTTATCCGCTCGGGGCGTATTGCCATTACCCGGCTTACCATTGAACGCTTGTCGGAATTTCTCAACGAAAGAGATAAAATACTCTCAACAACGAATTAATACCGATTGAAGAAATGTAACAGTACAATCTTCGCCCACTCGATTGTACTGAACATTTCTATTTATCGGCATTATACATGAATAGGTTCGGACTGATTTAGAATTGCATCTTGTATAAGATAAACAAAAAAACAGAAGAAGCCCGGTGTCGAAAGATTCCGGGTTTTTTTATGTAAAAGCGAACCTTCAAGCAAAAGCCACTTTAAGTTCGGGCAATCCTTTCATCATCAGAAATACGACTAACATCCACAAAAAACATACGTTCATCACAATTATTGAATAATAAATCAATTAAATTATGTCAATTAAATTAAATAGCATAACTTAAGCCCACTAAATCAACACTTAAAATCATAAATATATTATGATGCCACCAAAAGCGAAATTCATTGAAGAATCCTATCAAATAGAGGAAGTAAACAGAATGGTTTCCGAGTTTCAGGAAAAAGGATACACCATTTTGCGCAATGTATTCGAGCGGGAGTCAGTAAAAGAATTTAAAAAGCAACTTGAAGAGCTGATGTATTTCAACGGCAATGCGTATACAATTCCCGACAATACCCCCCATTATATACATGGTGCACTTGCCCCACGAGGCAGGCAATTATTACCGCACCTGCTTTCACACTCCGAAGCCAAACCAATGCCTTCCATTCATACTACTATTATAGTAATCGAAACTGATGAAGCCCGTGGCTATGCACCCGAATGGCACAAAGACCGCCAACCCGATGGTATGCCAGGCAAAGAATACCATTATCCCGACGATGTCTTTCTGGCATTCTACTTTGAAGATATTGATGAAAACCATGGACCAACACAGATTATCCCCGGCTCGCACCGAGATGTAAACATGAAACCCAATACCGATGCCCCTGTAGAATCGATTATCCTTAATATGGAAGATGCTTTGTTAATTGACCAGCGAGCATGGCACCGTGGCGTTTCGCGCAAAGCCCCTGGTACCCGCTTTGTAATTGTGTATGGAATGTATGCCATGCCACAGCATTACGGGTCAACATTCCAGATGCCACGAATGCAGATGCACCATTGGATGAATGCCAAAACAACAAAGGATAGGGTGTACTTTGGTGGCCCGTTTGCTCCGCCAACACAGGAAACAATTAATGCATTTCAGGAAGAGTTTGACAATTGCGAGTTTTTGCACAATATATCATTCCCTAAACTATCATAGTAAAAACAACTTTTAGATAATTACTTAATTATAAACAATTAAACAATTACAATTATGGATGCTTTTATGGCGTTTATTGCTGCCTTCGGGTTTAACTTTGCTCCTCGTGGGTGGATGCTTTGTCAAGGGCAAATATTAAATGTTTCACAGAACAGTGCATTATTTGCTTTGTTAGGGACAATGTATGGTGGAAATGGTTCTCAAACTTTTGGTCTGCCCGACCTTCGCGGTAGAGTAATTGTTGGAATGGGGCAGGGACCTGGTTTGCAAAATTACGTTCAAGGTACACAAGGTGCTGGTGGTGCCGAAACTTGTACAACATTGGTTGCACATAGTCATACTGCAACCTTAGCCAATGCTACTGTAGCCGTTAAGGCCTATAGTGGTGCAGGTACTGCAACTGCTCCAAGTAGCCGTGCATCAGTTTTATCTGGTTCAACGGTTAATCTTTATGGTTCAACTGCCCCCGACATCGTAATGAACGTTGGTGGTGGAGCTGTTGCAGGTACTGTTGCTGTAAACCCAGCAGGTGCAGGTGCATCTTTCAGCATTATGCAACCATATTGTCCATTAAACATGTGTATTGCAACCGAAGGAATTTTTCCATCAAGAAATTAATTTAAATTACCCCGGGAAGGAATTTCTATTCCGGGGTAATTCTTTATCTTTAGTAAAACAATCAATGAGCAGGACAATCAAGATAGGATTCCTTTTTCCTTATTCTTCAATCCACCCTAATATGTCGCAAGATATTATGGATGGGCTTTACGCTTCATTGCCCGAAGCATACAGGGCAAACTTTCAGTTCATCCCCGAGTTTGTTAACCTTGGAGGCATTGAGTATGTAAAGGCAGCCATTAATAAGCTCTGCATGTTCCATAATGTCGATATTCTTTCGGGGTTTTTGAGCCACCAACTTCTGCCCGAAATTATCCCGATGATTTCGAAAAAAGATAAACTTTGCTTCTTTTTCGAAATGGGCGAATACCTTCCACCATTGTACCCATTGCCCGAGATCATCTTTTACAATAGTTTTCAGTTTTGGCAACTGGAATATGCGTTAGGGAATTGGGCACAAAAACGGTTTGGAGGAAAAGGTGCCATGCTCATGTCGGTTTACGATGCGGGCTATCATATACACAGTTCGTTTTGGCAAGGGGCTATAGCTGCCGGTGCCCAAGAAATTGATATGCACATTGTGCCTTATAACCCCGAAATGTCCGATGTTAAAACTCTTTTGCCTCAATTCTTCGAAAGAATCGAAAAGAGTGGTGTCGATTATCTTCATGCTCTGTTTTGTGGCAACGAAGCGCTCGATTTTTTTAACCTTTACAAACAATCGGGTTTGCACAAAAAAATACCCCTTGTGGTTACGCCACACATGGCATCCGATGCTGTTGTTTCAAAAATTTGTAACTTGAATGTCGAGTTTTATTCAGCCTCGGGTTGGAGTTACAACACTAATACAACTGCAAATAAAATGTTTAAGCAGCAATTTGAGCTATTTACAGGCCGAAAATCCTCGGTCTTTGCTGTAATGGGCTACGAAATGGGTTTGGCATTCCTGCCCATTATGCCACAGTTGCAACGGGGCGATACCGATAGCGCCATCCGTTTTCTTAAGACATACCAGATAGAAGGGCCGCGTGGAAAGCGAAACTTCTGGATCGATAATAAAGATGAAAAACCTGCCATCGAAATTGAAAAGATTTCGTTGCAATCGATGAATTCTACTCAATTGGTGGTGGAGCAGGGAACAGCCATGGAATACAACCATGCCGTGTTCGAAGATATTCATAACCAATGTGTATCGGGGTGGAAGAACCCCTATTTATGTGTATAAAAAATCAATAAAATCCTAATAATATGAAAACTCTTTTCTTAAAAAAATGGAAACTTGTGATAATCCTTATAGGGCTATTGCTTTTATTTAACAGCAGTTGGGCGCAGTACCCAACCTTGCCCTACCACCCTGTGGGTACCGAATCTGGTTATAGCGTTCCGGCAAATCCATTTGATTTCTTCGACAATATTACCAATGTTACATTTGCTGGTATAAACAATACCACAGGAGCTGGGCCACAGTGGAGAATGAATTATTCAGGTTTGACTCATGCCACAGTGGAAAGAGGTCAAACTTACACCCTTTCAGTAAGTGTAAATGCTAGTGCCGACTTTTCGTATCATGATATCAATGTTTTTTTTGATTGGGATAATGATGGCGATTGCGGTGGCCGTCTTCCAACCAGTGGAGGTACCGGAGCAGAAGCAAATGAGAAATATGATGTGGCCATTGGTGCCGGTCATGCTAATCCTGCTACAATCAACATAACGATTCCTGCCAATGCAACCATTGGTACAATTTGGATGAGAGTAGTGCTGGATGCCGATGGTAGTGAAAGTGACTACTTGAGTTATTTTTCGTACGGTGAAATTGAAGAATATGCCATTGATATTTCATCAGGAATAACTGTTCCCACAGTAACTACCACCGCTGCTTCCAACATTGCAACCACCTCGGCCACTTTAGGCGGCAATGTTACCGCCGATGGCGGGGCTACTGTCGATGCCCGGGGAATCGTATATTCACTTACCTCTGTAAATCCAAATCCTCAGATTGGTGGTACAGGTGTAACACAAGTCTCTATTGGAAGTGGCACAGGAGCATTCAGCCAATCAGTCAGTTCCTTATCTGCCAGTTCCGCTTATTCATTTAATAGCTATGCACATAACTCCCAAGGGTATGCATATGGAACAGTGTCAACCTTCACCACCCTGGGCCCCGAAATAAATATCGAAGGCAATAGCACTTCCATTCTTGATGGCGACCCATCGCCTTCAGCTTCTGATCACACAGATTTTGGATCAATATCAACATGTGTAGCTACTGAGGTACGGACTTTCACAATTCGCAATACGGGGACAGCCGACCTAACCATCTCTTCGGTTGATATTTCAGGCACCAATGCGGCTGATTTTTCGGTAACGTTGTCACCGGCGGCCACAATTACCCCCTCAAATACAACAACTTTTCAGGTTACTTTTAACCCCTCTGCATCGGGTACACGCTCTGCTACGATCACAGTCAATAATGATGACAGTGACGAAGCGGCATATGATTTTGCTATTCAGGGAACAGGAACCGATCTTTCAATTACAGCCTTATCACAAACCAATGTTTCATGTAGTTTAGGATCGAACGGCGCAGCCTCTGTAAATGCAGCAACTGGTGGTACAGCTCCTTATAGCTACAACTGGACACCGGGTAACCCAACAGGTGATGGAACAACTACGGTTACCGGGCTTCCTGCTGGAACATGGACTTGTACCGTTACCGATGCAAACGGATGTACCGCTTTTCAAGACTTTACCATTACTCAACCCTCTCCATTATCATTAACCGCAGCTTCTCAAACCAATGTTTCATGCAACGGAGGCTCAAATGGGGCTGCTTCTGTTAATACAGCCACTGGCGGAGCCGGCGGATATACTTATAACTGGACGCCAGGAAATCCAACCGGTGATGGAACCACCTCAGTTACCGGTCTTACAGCCGGAACATGGACCTGTACGGTTACAGATGCAAATAGCTGTACAACTTCGCAAAACTTTACGTTAACGCAGCCTGCTGCACTTACACTTACTGCAGCTTCGCAAACCAATGTTTCCTGCAACGGAGGATCAAATGGGGCAGCTTCTGTAAATGCAGCTTCTGGTGGGGCTGGTGGATATACTTATAACTGGACTCCCGGAAATCCAACGGGCGATGGTACAACTTCAATTACTGGTCTTACTGCCGGTTCCTGGACATGCACCGTTACCGACGCAAACAGTTGCACCGCAAGTGTAAACTTTACCGTTATACAACCTTCGGCCCTCTCTTTAACACCAGCTTCGCAAACCAATATTGCCTGTAACGGAGGCGCTACAGGTGCTGCCACTGTGAATGCAGCTACTGGCGGTGCGGGTGGATATACCTACGACTGGACACCTGGAAATCCAACCGGAGATGGGACTGTTTCAGTTACTGGCCTTACAGCAGGTACTTGGACATGCACCGTTACCGATGCAAACGGTTGTACAGCAATAAGAAACTTCACCATCACTCAACCCACGCTACTTACCTTAACGCAATCATCGCAAACCAACATTGCCTGTTATGGCGATGCTACCGGGGCTGCTTCTGTTAATACTGCCAACGGCGGTGCCGGAGGATATACTTATAACTGGACGCCCGGAAACCCAACCGGCGATGGTACTATTTCGATTTCTGCTCTTACTGAAGGAACTTGGACATGCACAGTGACCGATGCGAATAATTGTACAGCCACAGCTGATTTTACACTAACACAACCTGCATCTGCATTATCAATTTCTATTGATGCACAAAGTAACGAGACCGCTTTTGGCGCAGCCGACGGAGCAGCAAGTGTTACAGCTGCTACAGGAGGAACTCCAACCTACAATTATGATTGGACTCCAGGCACGCCAACAGGAGATGGTACGAATAGTGTAACCGGTCTTACTGCCGGCTCTTACACCTGTACGGTTACCGATGCCAACAGTTGTACCGCACAAGAAACTTTCTTAATTCTTTCACCGCCACAAGTTGTTACAACTTCTGCAACATCAATTGATATTACTTCTGCAACTCTTGGTGGCGAAGTTACTGCCGATGGTGAAAATGTTGTTACCAACCGAGGGATTGTTTATTCTACTTCAGACAACACTCCTGAAATAGGCGAACCTGGGATTACGCAAGATGATAATGGAAGTGGAATCGGTTCGTTTAGCGAATCGATAAGTACTCTTTCCGCAGCTACAACATATTACTATCAAGCCTATGCAATTAACGGCGAAGGCACATCGTATGGTGGGGTTGAAGAATTTACTACCCAAAACACCATTTTAAGTATTGTTCGCGATGGGTCAACACTTACAAACACAAGTTCTGTGAGTTGGACAATCACCTTTGCCGCATCGGCAACAGGACTTACTTCGTCTAATTTCACGCTGGCAAATACAGGGCTTACCTCACCTTCTATTACCAATGTAAGCGGTTCGGGAACAACATGGACCGTCACTGCTAATACAAGCTCCGGTTCAGGAACACTTGGACTAGACTTTACAAGCAATACAGGATTGAATGCCGAAATGTCGAATATTTTACCTTATATTGGAGAAGTGTATACAATTGATAAAGTTGCTCCGTTATTATCTTCTTCCAATCCGACAGATAACTCAACAACTGTCTTTCTTGGAGCAAATGTAGTACTCAATTTCGATGAGAACTTAGTTAAAGGTACCGGGAACATAACCATCAGAAATAGCAGCGACAACTCCATTTTTGAACAAATAGATATCGCCGATTCACGTGTCACTATTTCGGGTAGCCAGGTTACTGTTAATCCATCCGGAGTATTTTTAAAAGGTACAGGATATTATATTGAAATTGATGGAACGGCAATCGAAGACAATGCCGGTAATTCGTATGCAGGAATTTCAGGAAGTACAACATTGAATTTCACCACAGTCGATGTGGTAATTAATGAAGTGGTAACCGATCCACAATTAGACTGGAGTACCTTTGGTTTTAATGGAATCGTTGGTGCAGGTGCGGTAACCGATTACGATGAATGGGTTGAACTATATATCAATACATCCGGAATCAATTTTTCAGGCTGGACCATTGAATTGATGGATGGTTCGGATATAATTGGAAATCTCTCTGCGTTGGGCGCATTTGTCACTTCAAGATACTTTGGAATAGGTAATTTTACAAGCACGATTTCTGGTGATTACCTTGTATTAGGAAGGGGAAATGGGAGCCCAATGAATAATAGCATTACCATTAACTTAAAAGATCCTACAGGAGCTATAGTCGATGCAGTAACCTTTAATACAAACCCATCCTCTAATTCAGACGACCAGTATAACGAAACAGCTCAGCGTTTTCCCAACGGAACAGACACAAATACCGCTGGTGACTGGACACAAGGAGAGGCTACCCTTGGGACTGCAAATTCAGGCCCAAGTGTTAAACTATCGGTTTCTCCAGCCTCTATTGGTGAAAATGCAGTAGCTTCAACTGTTACAGCCACACTTTGCAGAGCTTCTAGTCAAATCACAACTGTAACAATTTCCAATTCGGGAACTGCAACTTTAGCTACCGATTATACTCTTTCTTCAACCAGTATTGTAATACCGGCCGGAAGTACTACAGGTACGGCAACAGTGACTTCAATTCAGGATCCAACAGATGAGGCAGATGAAACAGTTACTATCGATATTACTACTGTGACAAATGGAAGCGAAGCTGGAACACAACAACAAACAATTACAATTACCGATGATAATGATCCACCATTGGTAACCTTATCTGCTTCACCTTCTACAATTGCTGAAAATGATGTACCCGAAACATCAACCATCACAGCCACATTGGCCGTTGCATCTGCAAAAACAGTAACTGTTACAATAAGTGCTTCCAGCTCAAGTGCGGTTGAGGGCTTTGATTACAGTCTCTCATCAACAACGATCACAATACTTCCAGGATTTTTAACTGGCACAGCAACCATTTCGTCTATTCAGGATGCAGATGTTGAAGGTCACCAAACCATCGATATTGATATTACCGGGGTAAGTAATTGTACAGAAGATGGGACACAACAAGTAACCTTACAATTGCTTGACGACGACCTGCCAAAGGTAACCCTTTCGCAGGATGTTACTTCATTCGGAGAAGAAGGCGGAACAAATACCATAACTGCAACATTGGATAATAGCTACTCTGAAGACGCAGTAATCACCCTTGGCATTAACGCTTCAAGCACTGGAACTGTAACATCAGACTTTACACTTTCTTCAACAACAATTACAATTCTTGCTGGAAATGCAACCGGAACGGCAACACTTACCGGCATTTCCGACAATATAGTTGAGGCTGATGAAACAATAATTGTAGAAATCCTATCCTGTACCAATTCTATCGAAAATGGAACGCAACAAGTAACATCAACTATTACCGACGACGATGTGGCAGAACTTTCTATCGTGGCCACCACACAAGCGGCTGAGGATGCAACCGACGGGCTGTTCACCCTATCGACAACCAAACAGTTCGATTCACCGGTGACCGTTACATTTTCAACATCTGGTACTGCTGCTTCGGCTACCGACTTTACCGCGACTGGCACAACGGTAGTATTCCCTGCACTGAGCAATACGGTGACAATTCCTATTGAAGTGCTTGCCGATAATATCGTTGAAAGCGACGAAACAGTAATCGTGACAATGACCAATACCAGCAACAGCGACGTAACAATTGCTGCCTCACCAAACGACCATGCTACCGTTACAATTACCGACGACGATGTAGCTGAACTATCGATAGTGTCAACAACCCAAGCGACAGAAGATGGTACTGCAGGACGTTTCACCATAAGTACAACAAAAATGTTTGATTCTCCCGTTACCGTTACTTTTGCTGTAACAGGTAACGCCATTGCAGGAACAGACTATTCTTCGCTTGGAACAACCGTATCTTTCCCCGCTATGGTTGCCGATGCTGTCATTTTTGTAAATGCTGCTAACGACAACATCGTAGAAAGCGACGAAACCGTAATTGTTACCATGACCGCTACAAGCAATACTGATGTAACAATTGCAGCTACTCCAAACGACCATGCTACCGTTACCATTACCGACGACGATGTGGCCGAACTTTCTATAGTGGCTACAACACAAGCAGCTGAAGATGCGACCAACGGGGTGTTTACCATTTCTACAACAAAACAGTTTGATGCACCGGTGACTGTGACCTTTACAAGGACTGGAACCGCAACTTCGGCTTCCGACTTTACAGCCATTGGGACAACGGTAGTATTCCCTGCTTATAGCAATACTGTAACCATACCTGTTGAAGTAATTGCAGACGACATTGTTGAAAGCGACGAAACCCTAATTGTTACCATGACCGGTACAAGCAATACTGATGTAACTGTTGCCGCATCACCTAACAATGCAGCCACCGTTACCATTACCGACGACGATGTGGCCGAACTTTCTATTGTGGCTACAACACAGGCCGAAGAAGATGCTACCGATGGGGTATTCACAATATCAACGACTAAACAGTTCGATGCACCGGTGACCGTTACATTTGCAGGAACTGGGGACGCAAACGCTGGTACCGATTTCACTGCAATTGGAACTACTGTTGAATTCCCTGCGTTGAGCAATTCTGTTACTATTCCTATTGAAGTGATAGCAGATGATTTTGTTGAAGGAGACGAAACGGTTATTGTTACCATGAATGCTACAAACAATTCAGACGTAACAATTGCAGCTTCGCCTGACAATACAGCGAACATAACCATCACCGACGATGACTATGCCACTTTGCGCATAACAAGAAAAGCCAATGCTTACGAAAATGTTTCTGATGGTTCTTACTACGTGATTACCGATAAACAATTTGATTCGGATGTTAATGTTGGCGTTTCTGCAGGTGGTACTGCAACAGCCGGAACAGACTATACTGCAATAGTTTCTCCTCAGCTTTTCCCTGCCAATACCGATACATTGACCATAACGGTTGCCCAGCTCGATGATTCGGAGAGCGAAATCAATGAATATGTAATTCTAAACCTTCTCAACACCAACAATGCCCGTGTTTCAATAGCACCTGCCCCTGATTCTACGGCCACTGTCACCATTTTTGACGATGACCAGCCGTTGGTTGTTCTTTCTCAATCAGTTTCATCATTTTCAGAATCAGGAGGTAAAAATGCAATTACAGCAACCCTGAACAAAGTACACCATACCAATGTATATGTAACTTTAGCAGCTTCTGGCACTTCCGCTTCAGGGGTAGATTTTGTAATGCCAGCAACCATCACCATCCCTGCAGGCAGCCTTAGTGCTTCCGATACATTGCGTGCAGTTCAGGATCAATTGGTCGAGGCGGATGAAACTGTCGTGATCGACATTTTATCTATAACAAATGGGGTAGAAAACGGTACACAACAGGTTTCATCTACAATTATTGACGACGACAATGCCCTTTTGCACATTGCTGCCGCCACCAACGTTTATGAGAATATCTCCGATGGTTCTTGCTTTGTAATTACCGATAAACAATTCGATGCTGATATTGAAGTTAGTTTCAGCGTGAGTGGTACGGCCACGGCCGGAACCGACTACACGGCTCTTGCATCGCCGGTCATTTTCCCTGCTTACACCGACACATTAACAATTGCTGTTCAACAAATCGACGACTCGGAAAGCGAAATTATTGAATATGTGATTATGAACTTGCTTGGTACAAACAATGCCAAAGTGGGCATTATGCCTGCACCTGATTCAACCGCTACAATAACCATCATTGATGATGACATGCCTCTGGTTGAACTGTCTCAATCGGCTCTTACATTCAGCGAAGCTTCGGGGCAAAATATCCTCACCGCAACCCTGAACAAGGTTCATCACGATGATGTCGTGGTCTCCATTGCCGCCAATTCGGGAACAGCAACCCCGGGAACTGACTTCTCACTCCCTGCATCCATTACCGTTGAAGCAGGTGAAATTACCGGGTCAACAACAGTAACTGCCATTCAGGATAACCTTGTGGAAAGCAATGAAACATTAACCATTGAGATTGCATCTGTTTTGAACGGTGTTGAAAACGGCACACAGGAGGTTTCGTCGACCATCATCGACGACGACATCGCGACCCTTTCGATTGTTGCAACCTCTCATGCCGCTGAAGATGCTACCAACGGCTTGTTTACCATCTTCACCAACAAGCAATTCGACACCCCTTCTACCATTACCTTTACCCTGGGCGGTACTGCTACCGAAGGGGTCGACTTCCTGCCCGTGGGGACTACCGTTTTGTTCCCTGCCTTTACCGACTACATTGAAATCCCCGTGGAAATTGTGGCCGATGACCTTATCGAATCCAAAGAAACCGTCATCATTGAACTTACAGGCACGTCGGCTGGAAATGTCCTTATCGGCGCACAGGACAAACAAACCATTGCCATTACCGACAACGATTACGGGTACCTTACCGCCAGTGTTAACCACCACCCCACTGAGGGCGACGGTTCACAGGGGATAATTACCATATACTCAAGCAAAACCGTCGGCTCGCCCGTAGAGGTCTTTTTTGCCACCGACGGCACCGCTACCCAAGGGGCTGATTATGCCTTCTCTTCACCAAAGGTTATCATCCCCGAAGGGGCCGACAGCGTGAACGTCCTGGCTGACATCTTCGATGATAAACTGGTCGAGGGCAATGAATACCTCACCTTCGTGATCACAGGCACATCGACCAAGGCCATCGTCGCCGACTCTACATGGGCAAACCTCTTGCACATGGACATTTATGATAACGACAAGGCTTACATCTGGCTCGAACCGCTGGCCGACGTGAACGAAAACGGGACGCCAGGGCTCTTTGCCATTCGGACTGACAAACCGGTACAACGTGACCTCGAAGTCGAGATATTCTCCTACGGGAGTGCCATCGCCGGCATTGACTATGTTGCCCCGCAACGCTGGTTTACCTATCCGGCCGGCGACACTTCCATGACCATACCGGTAATTCCTATACCCGATGAGATTGTCGAAAGTGCCGATTCTATCGTTTTCTCATTATTGCAGGTTAATTGCCCAAATACCGTAATGAAACGCGATGACCACGATGCCATTGCCCTTTTCATTGCCGATGACGACTCTGCCTTGATAAGCATTGCTGCCGATAGCCCCGTAGATGAAAACATACAGCAGGCCGGCTTCACCCTCAGCACATTAAAAGCCTTTGACGTGCCGGTATTGGTGTATTACAGCCTGTCGGGGACTGCAACAATCGGGGCCGACTTCTCTGTTGCCCCTGCACCGTTGCTGTTGCCAACTCTCACCAATGTTGCCCGTATCCCTGTCTCGATCATCGATGATGCCAGTATTGAAGGCACAGAAACGATTACCGTGACCATCGACAGCATCATGCACGCCAAAGCGGCCACAGACCAAGGGGCAAGCTCGGCTACCCTGCTGGTAAACGACAACGATTTCGTGACCTTATCGGTAAGTTCTTCGGAAAGGATTAACGAACGGGGCTTTGCTTCTTTCGCCCTAACCCTGGGACAAGCGATGGAAACCGGCATTACCGTAACGGTATCGGTGGGCGGAACGGCGACCGAAGGGACCGATTTCTTAGCGCTGGGGCGCACCTTCACCATCCCCGCAGGACAAACGGAACTGTTGTTGCCCGTGACCATCATAAGTGACCAGGTCAACGAAGGTGACGAAACCATCGTGGTGAGCATAGTATCTGTTTCCAACGCGGCCGTTAGGCCTTCTCTGCCCGCTTCGGCCACCCTGACCATTACCGATGATGACCCGCTGCCTTCGATATCCGTGCTCCCGGCTTCGGCCCTCGAAAACCAGGGGAAAATATCATTCCTGGCCAAATTGTCCAGGACGAGCGGCAGTCTGGTGAGCTTCGTATTCTCTACTTCGGCTTCGGGCAGCGCCGATATTTTGTCTGACTTTGTTTATGCTTCAGACACGCTGGTTTTTGAACCCGGAGAAACGGTCAAGCCTATCGATATTACGATAATCGACGATGAGGCCGAAGAACCCGACGAAACATTCTTCCTGCTCTTGTCCGATCCGCAGAATGCTCTATTGCTTGCCGATTCGGTTGCCGGCACCATCATTAACGACGACGGCAGGCCGGTGGTTACCATACGCTTTACAGAACAGGGCATTGACGAAAACGGGGGGACTGCTTACTTAAAGGCTTCGCTCGACAGGGTATCGGGCAAAGAGGTCTCGGTTTTCCTTGCCTTTGACGGGGAAGCTGAAAACGGGACCGATGTTGACGTGGCTGCAAACAGCTTCGTGCTGGCCCCTGGGATGCTTGCCGACAGCATACTGGTTACCGGCTTACCTGACGATATCGACGAAACGAACGAACACCTTACCGTCTCTGTTACCGCTACAGAAAATGCAGCACTCGCACCGGGGACTATCCTTTCGCTGCTGGTTTCTGACCAGGACCAGACCATCCACTTTGAACCTGTTGACCAAACCGTATACGGGGGACCCTCTTTTGACCTCTCGGCATCTTCTTCTTCGGGCCTTATCCCGGTATTCTCCAGCGATAACCAGGGGGTGGCTTCGATACAGGGGAACACCGTTACCATCAAGGGGGCCGGTACGGCGCTCATTACGGCCAGCCAGCCCGGGAACGGGTATTTTGACCCCGCCGGGGAAGTTAGCCAACTGCTCGTTGTCGGCAAAGCGGAACTCTCTGTTTCTGTCCTGCCTGCCCAACGGCAGTACGGGGAAGAAGACCCGCTGTTCGACCTCTCGTTCAACGGCTTTGTCAACGGCGACAGTGAAAGCTCTATTGACGCTGAACCGATAGCTGTCAGCTCGGCTTCTGCTCAAAGCGCCCCGGGCGTTTACACGGTTACGCTTTCGGGTGGCAGCGACAACAATTATTCGTTCGCTTATCTGCATGGTTCCCTTACCGTCGAAAAGGCTGACCAAACCATCGTGTTCGACCTGCCCGCTTCGGTAAATTCTACCGAACCGCTTGCCCTCGGGGCTACTGCTTCGTCGGGGCTGACGGTATATTATGAAAGCTCTGACCTTGATGTGGTCCGGATTAACGGAAACACGGCTATCATCGTAGGGCCCGGAACGGTGACCATTACGGCAAGGCAGGATGGGGACGCAAATTACCTCCCCGCTGAAAGCGTATCAAAAACGATGGTCGTAAATACAGTCAGTGCTAGCCGGATTGAACTCGACGGGCCACTGTGCTTCCCGAACCCGTTTGTAAATGTTATTACCCTGAACCAGGCGTGCAGCGATGCTACAATGGTGCAGGTGATGGACTTGGCCGGAAGGGTTGTGCTGGAAAGGAAAAACCCCGGTCTGAACATCGATGCTTCTGCACTGAGGAACGGGTCGTACCTGATTAATATTACTCTCAAAAATGGTACGGCTCTTAGCCAGCTGATCATCAAGAAATAAAATAAAAAGCCCCGCAAATGCGGGGCTTTTTATTTGTATGTATGGAATAGAAAAATTTTACACTATAGTGATTCCAGTATCATTTTCAATACGGCCTGAGCTGAAACAACACGATTAGCAGCTTCGGGAATCACAATTGAATTAGGACTTTCAATTACGTCGTCGGTTACAATCATATTACGCCTAACCGGCAGACAATGCATGAATTTGGCCTCATTCGTAATGTCCATTTGTCGCGTTGAAACGGTCCAATTCATATCCTTAGAAAGAATTTTACCATAGTCGGAATATGAAGCCCAGTTTTTTGCATAAATAAAATCAGCCCCTTCAAAAGCTTTCATCTGGTCGTACTCAGGTTTTAAATCACCCATAAATTCAGGCGCCAATTCGTAGCCTTCAGGATGAGTTACCACAAGATCGTAATCGGCAGCGCGCATCCATTCGACGAACGAATTTGGCACTGCCTGTGGCAAAGCTCTGGGATGAGGCGCCCAAGTGAGGACAACCTTTGGCCGCTTCACCTTTTTATATTCTTCAATAGTAACCAAATCGGCAAAACTCTGTAATGGATGACGGGTTGCAGCTTCCATACTTACAATGGGAACACCTGCGTATTTAATAAATTGATTGAGAACAACTTCATTATAATCAGCCTCTTTACTTTCAAATGAAGCAAAAGAACGCACCCCAATAATATCAGCATAAGAACCAATAACTGGAACTGCCTCGAGAAGATGTTCGGGTTTGTCTCCGTCCATAATCACTCCCCGCTCGGTCTCTAGTTTCCAAGCACCTTGGTTTACATCGAGTACAATAGCATTCATACCCAAATTTTGCGCGGCCTTTTGAGTACTCAACCGGGTACGAAGGCTCGAATTAAAAAACATTAGCACCATGGTTTTATTCTTTCCCAGATGCTGAAATCCAAACGGGTTATTCTTCACCAAGAAAGCTTCATTCAAAGCCACTTCAAGACTTGGCAAATCGTATACTGATGTAAAATGTCTCATTGTTTTAATAATAAGTCAAACCTGTAAAAAAATGTTACCAAAGCAAAAGGTGCCCTTCGCTTAGTTGCAAAGAAATAAAATCTTTATCAAAAACAGTGATTAAACACCAAATTGTATTGAAGGAATAATCAACTTTTTACGTTGGCCTGACTTGTCCTTCGCCTTCAATAATCCATTTATACGATGTTAGTTCTTCGAGAGCCATAGGACCGCGAGCATGGAGTTTTTGAGTAGAAATGCCGATTTCTGCCCCTAGCCCAAACTGTGCTCCATCAGTGTATGCTGTTGAAGTATTGGTGTATACTGCTGCTGCATCAACCATTTTACGGAACATAGCCAAACTATTTTGATCTTCAGAAATAATCGCTTCACTGTGCTTTGAACTATAAGTGGCAATGTGCTCAAGGGCCTCTTCAAAACCAGCTACAGTCTTCACCGACATCTTGTAATCGAGGAACTCTGTACCAAACGACTCATCGGTAGCATGTTGCAATAAATGATCCGGATATTTTCCTCCGAGGGTTTTATAGGCTTTTTCATCGGCAAAAACTACTACATTAGCCTCAGTCATACGACCAAGCAAATACGGCAGATCGTTTAATCTATTCTCGTGAATAATAAGGCAATCGAGAGCATTACAAACACTTACCCTGCGAGTTTTGGCGTTATAAATTATTTCACGCCCCTTTTCCTTATCTCCGGATTCATCGAAATAGGTATGACAAATTCCTGCACCTGTTTCAATAACAGGAATGGTAGAATTTTTGCGAACAAAATCAATAAGCCCCTGACTACCACGAGGAATAATCAAATCAACATAACCATGGGCATTCATCAGTTGAGCCGCTTCTTCCCTTCCTGCCGGCAAAAGAGTAAGCACATGTTCATCGATATTATGATTCCGCAGTACGCTGCGAATGATTTCTACAATAACAGTATTAGAATCGATGGCATCGCTGCCCCCTTTCAATATACATGCATTGCCTGATTTCAAACAAAGTGAAAAAACATCAAACGTCACATTTGGGCGAGCTTCATATATGATACCAATAACACCAAACGGAACAGATACCTTAGATATTTTCAATCCATTTGGTCTTGTTGTCTGCATCAATTCCCTTCCCACCGGTGAGGGCAAGCTGGCTACGTTACGCATATCGGAAGCAATCCCGGCAATGCGGTCTGCTGTTAATTTCAGCCGATCATATTTTGGGTCGGATTTGTCCATGCGTGCCAAGTCTTTGGCATTTTCGACCAAAATTGCTTCAGAATTTGCTATAGCAGCATCGGCAACCTGGTTCAACACGCTATTAATCGTTTCAACCGATACCAGGTTCAGTGAACGACTGGCTTTCAGCACTTTTTTGAAAATTGGAGTACAATCCATCTTCTTGGTTTTTATGATTTAATTCAACGTAGAATTACTCGTTTAGATACATATAATCGTAATAAATCAGCGGCTTTTCTGCTTTCTTACCTATAAATTCAATGGCAGTATCAGAATCGTACTGAGCCTTTCCCAACCCCAAACTATTGCCTTGCTCATCCTGAATGCGTATGATATCTCCCTTTTCGAAATACCCTTTTATTTCGACAACCCCGATAAGTAAAAGACTGTTGGCACCTTCTCGCAATAGGGCAGTTTTAGCCCCATCGTTAACCACCACAATACCTTTGGCAAAACTGGTGGAATGGGCAAGCCACTTTTTATTGCTCTTCAGCCGTTTCCCGTTAGGACGAAAAAGGGTAAAAACAACTTTCCTATGATGTACGATATCGGTAATGATGTTGTCGACTTTCCCGTTTGCAATGAAAACCGGTATGCCCTCGATAGCAATCTTTCTGGCAACACTGAACTTGGTATGCATACCACCACGCCCAAACCCCGATTTTTGGGTTGAAATGAAACTTTCGAAATTTTCATCGGCTACCGAAATTTCGGGGATAACTGAAACTCCTTCTTCACCCGGAGTACCGTTGTAAATCCCGTTTACATTAGACAAGATCAGCAACGCATCGCAATCCATCATCGACGATATTAAACCCGACAGCTCATCGTTATCGGTAAACATCAGTTCAGTCACAGAAATTGTATCATTCTCATTTACAATAGGTAGAACATTATATTCGAGCATAGTCGAAATACAGTTCTTCATATTGAGATAATGCTTCCGGTCGCTAAAATTTTCTTTTGTGGTAAGTACTTGTGCGCAGGTAATTCCATGCTTGTCGAAATATTCAGAATAGGTATTCATCATTTTCACCTGACCAATTGCCGACCAAAGTTGCCGGGCAGAAACAGTATCGATACGATTTTCTACAGGAAATGCAGATCGCCCGGAGGCTACAGCCCCCGAAGAGATAAGAACAACTTCAATCCCTTCTTTTTTAAGGCTTGAAATTTGGTCGACCAGATGGGCAATCCTGACAAAATCGAGGCCACTAGCCCCGGCCAGCACATTGCTTCCTATTTTTACGGCAATCCGTTTGAATTTTCGAGTGTGCATTGGTTTTGTATGCTTGTTGAAAACATGACAAATGTCATTATTTTTATTTTAATGACAAAGAAACGTTGCCTAAATTATTGGAAAAAAGCTAAAAGGATAAAAATCAACTATGATTTTCGATCGATTTTGTTGTACGAAGCCAGCAACCCTTTAATAATTGATGAACTAAACCCAGCGTGTTCCATCTCGTTAAGGCCGGTAATAGTAATTCCTTTAGGAGTAGTTACTTTATCAATTTCGGCCTCAGGATGTGAGTTATTCTGCAAAATGAGCTGGGCAGCCCCTTTTGTGATTTGAGCGGCCATGAGTTTTGCATCTTCGGCACTAAACCCGATTTCGACTCCTGCCTGAATTGCAGCGCGAATGAACCTAAGCGCAAAAGCTATTCCGCAACCTGCCAGAGCTGTTGCTGCGGGCATTTGATCTTCAGGAATAAACAACACCTGACCGAGCTGACTGAAAATGGTTTTTATGGTTTCTTTTTGCTTCGGCGATTCATTGAAAGCAGAAATACACGACATTGACTCCTGAAGCGCAATACCTGTGTTGGGCATTACCCTGAACAACGGAGGATTTGCACCTAATGCGCTGTAAATATGTTCAGAACTTATACCAGTAACACAAGACACAATGATTTTTTGTTGAACATGATCTTTGATCTCGGCCAGCACATCGTCGATTTGAAATGGTTTCACAACCAACATGATTAAATCGGAAGAAGAAACGGCAGCTACATTATTATCTGTAGCCATATAGCCATCTTTCACGAGCGATTCAAGGCGTGCTGGATTCTTTTCGGTGAGCATGAGTTTTTTCTTCGAAACAAGTCCCGACAAAACCAGTCCTTTGGCGATTGAATACCCAAGATTACCAGCTCCAATTATTGCTATCCGATTAATTTCCATGACATTATTTATTAAGAAAGTTCAACCAACGATTCCTTCAATTTATCGAGAAACATTACCGCATGCTCCTTGCGCAAAATAAGAGGTGGCAAAAGCCTAAGAATATTAGTACCCGAAACCCCGGTAAAAATTTTCTTTTCGTATAATAATTTTTTCCGCAGATCAGAAATATTAAAATCAAATTCAACGCCAATCATCAGTCCTAATCCACGCACTTCTTTTACTGCATCAATTTTCTTTAGCTCAGCAATGAGGAAATTTCCAGACTCTTCGGCATTAGCAATCAACTTCTGCGATTTAATTACGTCGAGCACTGCAATACCTGCTGCACAAGCGAGATAATTGCCGCCAAAGGTGGTTCCCAGCATCCCCGATTTTGCTTCAAATTCGGGACTAATCAACACGCCTCCAATAGGAAAACCATTTCCCATCCCTTTGGCTACAGTAATTAAATCGGGCTTAATACCAGTATATTGGAAAGCAAAGAACTTCCCACTTCGGCCATAGCCCGACTGTATTTCGTCGAGAATTAAAACAGCGCCGTATTGTGTGCACAAATCACGCAAGCCAATCATAAATTCAGGTTCGGGAACACGAATGCCGCCAATTCCTTGTATGCCTTCGATGATAACACCTGCTATATTGCCAGTTTTCAGCTCAGCCTCAACAGCAGCCAAGTCGTTCATATCTAAAAAAATAACTCCGTCCCTAAAATTGATAGGAGCCTTTATTTTCGGGTTATCGGTTACCACAACTGCAGCCGAAGTACGACCATGAAACGAATTTTTGAATGAAATTATATTCGATTTTCCGGTTTTGAATGAAGCCAGTTTTAAAGCATTTTCATTAGCCTCGGCGCCACTGTTGCACAAAAAAAGTGAATATTCGGGAAGACCACAGGCTTCACCAAGTTTTCGGGCAAGCTCTTTCTGCAAGGGGTTCTGCACTGAATTGGAATAAAAACCAATTTTTTCTACTTGCGCCGAAATGTTTGCCACATAGTGCGGGTGAGAATGACCAATAGAAATAACCGCATGGCCTCCATACAAATCGAGGTAACGCTGCCCGTTCTTATCGAAAACAAAAGTCCCTTCTCCCTTAACCGGTTCTACATCAAAAAGGGGATAAACATTGAATAATTCCATTTCTTAATTATTAAAGTGATTAATTGCAGGAATCTAATTAATTGATAAAACACTAACAATCAATGACTATGAATTCCCAAACCACGTTTTGGTCAGAACAAAAAGCTTAAAAAGCTACAGGCTTCAAATATAATCCAGTTTTTTGATCTAAGCCAAACAATATGTTCATGTTTTGAACAGCCTGTCCCGAAGCTCCTTTAATGAGGTTATCGGTAAGGCTAACAACTACAAGATATTCGCCATGCTTTTCGAAGTACAAAATACATTTATTAGTATTAACTACCTGCTTCAAATCAGGGTTTTCGTTGGAAATATGCACAAACGGATGATCCTGATAATAGACACGATAGAGATTTTTTGCGTCTTCTACACTCCCAGTAAAACGGGTGTATGCTGTCACAAATATTCCACGAGTATGGTTTCCCCTTACTGGAATAAAGTTTAGCGACGGTTTGTAACTTGGCTGTAACTGCACCAGACTTTGATTTATCTCACCAAGATGCTGATGTTCAAAAACTTTATATACTGAAAGATTATTATTGCGCCAACTGAAATGTGAAGTTTTCGATGGATTTTGGCCTGCCCCGGTTGAACCGGTAATGGCATTGACATGAATTTCGTCAGTCAGCAACCCGGCATGCGCCAATGGCAAAAGTGCCAATTGAATTCCCGTAGCAAAGCAACCTGGGTTGGCAATATACTTTGCACTCTTTATCTCCATGGCATTCAATTCGGGCAAACCATACACGAAATTATTATTGTCACGTTTCATGCGATAATCGGTGCTCAAGTCGATAACCTTTAGACTTTCAGGCAATTGATTATCATTCATAAATTCAACCGATTTCCCATGTCCCATGCACAAAAAGATAACATCGAGCCCTGAAAAATCATATACTCCACTAAAAACCAAGTCGGTATCACCAAGAAGGTCAGTGTGGATGTCTGTGACTTTTTTTCCAGAGTTACTGGTACTGTGCAAATAGGTAACATCCACAGCCGAATGGTTCAATAATATGCGCAATAGTTCGCCTGCAGTATACCCTGCCCCACCAATAATCCCAACGCGTATTTTTTTCATAATCAATCAATAAATAAATAGAGAGTTGCAAAACCAATAATTCACGCAACTTGTCAAATTATTTCAAATCCTTATTTACGGCGTTGAATATTTTCAACTGGGTACCAAGTATTTTTGTAAATCCTTTCACATCGTCGGCAGTCCAGCCTTTGTTCATTTCGCCATATTCCCCAAAATCAGATTTCATAAGGTCTTTAGGAGAGTCAACTCCAATTAACTGGAATTGATATGGTTTCAACCGAACAAATACTTTTCCTGATACATTTCTCTGTGAATTTTCGAGGAACTTTTCTATGTCGCGCATTACGGGTTCAAGATATAATGCTTCGTGAAGGAACATGCCATACCAATTTCCAAGCTGTTCTTTCCAATATTGTTGCCACTTAGTAAGCGTGTGTTTTTCAAGCATTTGATGCGCTTTTATAATAATCATTGGAGCAGCAGCTTCAAAACCTACACGACCTTTAATCCCAATAATTGTATCGCCAATATGCATATCGCGGCCAATGGCATATTTCGAAGCGATAGCTTGCAAAGCGCGAATAGCGTCGACAGGATTTTTATAAGCGACACCTTCAACGGCTGCAATTTCACCTTTATCGAACTCGATAACAATATCACGGCTTTCGGTTTCAGTTAACTGACTGGGATAAGCCTTTTCGGGCAGTGTTTGTTCCGATTTCAGGGTTTCTTTTCCGCCAATGCTGGTACCCCAAAGGCCTGCATTAATGGAATATTCCATCTTTTTAAAGTCGGCCTCAAAACCATGTTCTTTCAGATAGTTTATCTCGTATTCACGGGTAAGCTCAAGATCACGCGTAGGTGTAAGTATCTTTATTCCAGGGGCAAGCACATCGAAAGTAAGATCAAAGCGTACCTGATCGTTTCCTGCACCTGTACTGCCATGAGCTACGTATGCTGCACCAATTTGCTTGGCATATTCAATAATTGCAATAGCTTGAAAAATTCGTTCGGAACTAACCGAAATTGGATAGGTATTGTTTCGTAACACGTTTCCAAAAACCATGTAGCGGATGCTTTGCTGATAATACTTTTCTGTAACATCGATGGCCACATGTTTTTTCACTCCAAGCCTGTAGGCTTTTTCTTCAATGATTTTAAGTTCTTCGTCGGAGAACCCACCGGTATTGGCAATGGCTGAATATACTTCAAGTCCTTTTTCTTTTGCCAGATACATAGCACAGAAGGAGGTATCTAAACCCCCACTGAACGCCAAAACTACTTTCTTGTTTTCCATGATATTTTGATGAAAAAAATGGTGCCGCAAAAATAAACTTTACTAACCCAAATACCAATGAGAAGTATTGTAAGCATTAAAAAAACCAATTACACGACATACTTTGCAAACAATACTGGCTTTATGAAAATTGCGAATTACCAGCCATTGGAACGCGGCACCATTTTAGTTCTTTTTAAATAATTTAAATTTCGATTTTAGAGGAGAAGCAAAACCCGTAGTTGATTCTCCTTTGGTCAACCATTTTTTAAACGAAACGATCTTCCCATTATTTTTTTCTTCGATTTTTTGTTCGTTTTTATCCTGCTCTTTCTTTTCCCAAGCCGGATCGTAAAGCATTGCTGTACATAAGCATTTTGTGCGGTTTGTTCGCATCAAAATATCATAATTCACGCAACTTTGGCAACCTTTCCAAAAATCCTGATCATCGGTAAGCTCAGAAAAAGTAACTGGTCGATATCCCAATTCAGAATTAATTTTCATTACTGGCAAACCTGTTGTCAACCCGAAAATTTTAGAATCGGGAAATTTTTGGCGCGACAGTTCAAAAGCTTTCTTTTTGATCATCTTTGCCAGCCCTGCTCCCCGGTATTCTTTAACAACAATCAATCCTGAGTTGGCAACAAACTTGTGGTGCCCCCAAGATTCGACATAGCAAAAACCGGCAAATTTTTCTCCATCTAAGGCAATGATAGCCTTACCTTCTTTCATTTTTGTAGCTACATAATCGTATGTACGGCGTGCAATTCCTGTTCCCCTTTCTTCAGAAGCACGCTGGATAGTATCATTTATTTCGTCGACATATTTCAAGTGAGACTCGTCGGCAACCAACACCACAATTTTTTCTCTTTCGTCCATCTTAAATATTACAATATCAATTTATTTTTTGCACTTGGCATAATCTTTTCCAAAAAATCAATCACATCACCTTTTTCTACCCCTTCTCGCAATACCAGAAAAATGGTATCATCGCCAGCTATAGTTCCCAATATTACGTACGAAGCAGCTTCGTCGATAAGCAAAGCAATACTGCTGGCATAGGCAGGCTTTGTCTTTATCACGGCAAGGTTTCCTGAAAAATCAATAGAAACGAAACCTTCGCCAACAAAACCCCGCCCGGGGGCACGTCTTTCTCCAGAACCTTTTGCGGCAAGAATTTCTGCAGGAAGAACATAAACATAGCCACCATGAGGATCGGGTGTTTTGGCAATTTTCAGCATTTTAATGTCGCGCGATAACGTTGCCTGAGTCGATTCAAATCCTTTACTTTTTAATAACATTAGAAGCTCTTCCTGGCTTGTGACCTTATTTTGACCAATAATGTTACGGATTGCTACCTGTCGCTGTAATTTCGCTTTCATAAAAAATGCATGAATATTCCATTTCGATGCAAAAATATTCAACATTGTGAAACATCCAACATTTTTCCGAGAAACTTTATTATTTTTGCCATCGAATTTAAAATAACATAACCGAGATAAAGTGAAAATTCTTATACGGGATATAAAGATACATTCGCGATGCGTTTAACTGCCTGAGCAGATAAGCGCATTTTTTTTATAATTACAGTAATACCAACGACCTTGAAAAGAGTTAAATTAATCCTTGAAGACGGAACGGTTTTTACCGGAAAATCGTTTGGCAGCGAGCAGTCTGTTGCCGGCGAAGTTGTTTTCTACACCGCTATGGTTGGCTACCCCGAAAGCCTTACAGACCCATCATACACCGGGCAGATCTTAGTCTCAACGTATCCAATGATCGGAAATTACGGGGTCCCAGCGGATTCAAAAAACGATGGGATCAACATTCATTACGAATCGGATAAGATCCACGCATCAGGACTGATCATTTCGGATTATTCGGTTGAATACAGCCATTGGAATGCGGTAAAAAGCCTGGGTGATTGGCTCAAAGAGAATAACGTGCCAGGAATTTTCGATATAGACACCCGCGCATTGACCAAGATTTTGCGCGAAAAAGGGTCGATGCTTGGTAAGATCGAATTTGAAAATGACCCGATCGAATTCTATGATCCAAACCTCGAAAACCTTGTTGCCATTGCCAGCATTAAAGAACCCATCACCTACGGAAATGGAAAATACAACGTTATCCTGGTCGATTGTGGCACAAAAAATAATATCATCCGATGCTTGCTAAACCGTGGAGCCACGGTGAAAAGGGTTCCCTGGGATTACGACTTTACAACTGAAGAGTACGACGGCCTCTTCATTTCAAACGGCCCTGGCGACCCGGCAATGTGCGATATTACCGTTAAGAACATCGCCAAAGCGCTTTCAGAGAACAAACCCGTTATGGGAATTTGCCTTGGCAACCAACTTCTTGCACTTGCTGCCGGAGCCAAAACCTATAAGCTCAAATACGGGCACCGCAGCCACAACCAGCCAGTACTGCTCAACAATACAAACCGCTGTTTCATCACATCGCAAAATCATGGGTATGCCATCGACAATGAGTCTTTGCCCTCCGACTGGGAAATATTATTCCAAAATGTGAACGATAAGACCAACGAAGGCATACGCCATAAGACGAAACCCTTCTTTTCCACGCAATTTCATCCCGAAGCCGCCAGCGGGCCTGTCGACACAGAATTCTTATTCGACGAATTCATCGGGAATATTTCAAAATATAAAGGAGAATAAGATTGACCTTAAAGAGACACAAAATGGAAAATTTCAAACATCATATTAAAAAAGCAATTGTCCTTGGTTCTGGTGCATTGAAAATTGGCGAGGCCGGAGAGTTCGACTACTCAGGCTCCCAGGCACTAAAAGCACTGAAAGAAGAAGGGGTTGAAACAATTCTTATCAACCCGAACATCGCAACAATACAAACCTCCGATGAAATTGCCGATAAGGTTTACTTTCTTCCGGTTACCCCATATTTTGTTGAAGAAGTTATAAAAAAGGAAAAACCACAAGGCATACTTTTGGCATTTGGTGGTCAAACAGCACTTAACTGCGGAGTTGCACTTTATCAGTCGGGAGTGCTTGAAAAATACAATGTCGAAGTAGTTGGCACCCCGGTACAATCGATCATCGACACCGAAGACCGTGATATTTTCGCCAACATACTAAAAAGCATCGATGTAAAAACGCCCAAAAGCATAGCCTGCGCGAATATGGACGAAGCTAAAGCCGCGGTGAAAGAAGTGGGATTCCCCATAATTATCCGTGCAGCCTACACGCTTGGAGGCCTCGGTTCAGGCTTTTGCGACAACATGGAAGAACTTGAAACCCGGGCTGCGAATGCTTTCTCATACTCTCCGCAAATATTGGTAGAAGAGTCAATAAAAGGATGGAAAGAAGTTGAATATGAAGTTGTACGCGATCAATACGACAACTGTATTACCGTGTGTAACATGGAAAATTTCGACCCGCTGGGTATCCATACCGGTGAAAGTATTGTTGTTGCTCCGTCACAAACGTTAAGCAACCGCGAATATCATAAACTCAGAGAATTATCAATCCGAATAATTCGCCGTATCGGGGTAGTTGGCGAATGCAACGTGCAATTTGCCCTCGACCCATTCTCAGAAGATTACCGGGTTATTGAAGTAAATGCCCGATTGAGCCGCTCTTCGGCACTTGCCTCCAAGGCAACCGGTTACCCGTTGGCATTTGTCGCCGCCAAACTTGGAATGGGCTACGGATTGCACGAGCTGAAAAACTCAGTTACCAAAGTCACCACAGCATGCTTTGAGCCGGCACTCGACTACGTTGTTTGCAAAATTCCCCGTTGGGACCTTAATAAATTCTCGGGCGTATCGAAACAAATCGGCAGCTCCATGAAATCGGTCGGAGAAATTATGTCGATTGGCCGAAACTTTGAAGAAGCCATTCAGAAAGGAATTCGAATGGTAGGCATCGGGATGCATGGATTTGTTGGTAACCGTGAAGAAATTACGATTGAAGCCATAGAAGAAGAACTCGCCCACCCTACTGACCGACGCATATTTGCCATTGCTGAAGCTTTCCACAAAGGCTATTCAGTAGAAGATATTTACCAACGGACAAAAATAGACCGCTGGTTTCTGCAAAAACTTGAAGGTTTATACAAAATGCGCTGCACATTAAGGGAATTCGACAAATTGGAAGATGTTCCCGACAAATTGTTCCTTCAATCGAAGAAGTTTGGCTTTTCCGATTTCCAGATTGCCCGCTTCGTGCTGAAACCAACAATCAGTGAAATGTTCAGCAGCCAGTTATTGGTTCGTGAAAACCGCAAAAAAAGAGGAATATTACCTATAATTAAGCAAATAGATACACTGGCCGGAGAATATCCTGCACAAACCAACTATTTGTATGTGACCTACAACGGCACTGAAAATGATGTAGAATTCCAACACGATAACAAGTCGGTAATTGTACTAGGTTCAGGCGCATACAGAATCGGATCCTCTGTTGAATTTGACTGGTGCGGGGTTAATGCGGTGAATACGGTACGCAAACAAGGGTTTAGGTCGATCATGATAAATTATAACCCTGAAACAGTGAGCACCGATTATGATAACTGTGACAGGCTTTATTTCGACGAACTTTCGTTCGAAAGGGTAATGGACATAATCGAACTTGAACAACCCCTTGGAACAATTGTTTCGACCGGTGGCCAAATACCTAACAACTTGGCAATGAAACTACACCGCCAGGGAGTGCATATTTTGGGAACTTCGCCCCTCAATATCGACAGTGCTGAAGACCGACAAAAATTTTCGTCGTTGCTCGATAAGATTGGCGTTGACCAGCCCCGTTGGAAAGAACTTTCTACCATTGAAGAAATCAATAAATTTATTGACGAAGTAGGGTTCCCTGTACTCATCAGGCCCTCATACGTGTTGTCGGGAGCCGCAATGAACGTAGTCTCGAACCGCGACCAGTTAGAGCATTTCCTCGAACTTGCGGCCAACGTGTCGAAAGAGCATCCGGTAGTGGTGTCAGAATTCATTGAACAAGCCAAAGAAATTGAAATTGATGCAGTTGCGCACAATGGTGAAGTTGTTGCCTATGCTATTTCTGAACATGTTGAATTTGCGGGAGTACACTCGGGTGACGCCACCATGGTGTTTCCTCCACAAAAACTCTACATTGAAACCATCAGAAGGATTAAAAAGATTGCCCGCCAGGTGGCAAAAGGACTCGAAATTTCGGGACCATTCAACATGCAACTTTTAGCAAAAGACAATGATATTAAAGTAATTGAATGTAACTTAAGAGCATCGAGGAGCTTCCCGTTCGTTTCGAAAGTAATGAAATTCAACATGATAGAATTAGCCACAAAAGTAATGCTCGGTGTTCCTTATCAAAAACCCGACAAATCGCTTTTCGAGCTCGACCATGTTGGAGTAAAGGCTCCTCAGTTTTCGTTCCACCGTTTGCTAAATGCCGACCCTGTTCTTGGAGTTGATATGAGCTCAACCGGCGAAGTAGCTTGCCTTGGCGATAATTACTACGAAGCGATCATGAAATCAATGTTATCGGTGGGATATCGAATTCCGGAGAAAAACATTCTTATCTCATCGGGACCTGCACGATCGAAAATGGAACTCCTTAATTCAGCTAAAACACTGGTAGAAAAAGGGTACAATATTTATGCATCAGACGGCACTTACCGCTATTTCAGAGACAATAACATAGCATGCAAGCTACTTCACTGGCCTGATGAAGAAGAGTCGAAACCAAACATCAGCGATTACATCAAAGAAAAGAAAATCGATTTGGTAATAAATATTCCTAAAGACCACACCACCCGCGAGTTGGGCAACGGATACTGGATCAGGAGAAATGCCATAGATTATAACATCCCGTTGATCACTAACGCACGCGTGGCAAGTGCATTCATACAGGCATTCTGCAAATATAAATTTGAAGATCTGGCCATTAAGAGCTGGGACGAATATAAATAACATTGTTTGGGGGTTTTTCATAACCGCCTTCATTGAAACAAAACTCAATGAAGGCGGTTCTCTTTTTCTTAAAAAACAGGGTGCGGGCGATAAACAATTTTAACGTACATTCGCCTTTTAAATCCGCCCCCGATAACTTCAATATATGCTTTGTAAAAATGATTGAATACAAGAAACATACACTCGCAAATGGACTTCGGGTAATTGTCCACACCGACAAATCGACCCCAATGACCGCAGTAAATGTACTTTATAACGTAGGGTCGAAAGATGAGAATCCTGAAAAAACAGGCTTTGCCCATTTATTTGAGCACCTCATGTTTGGAGGGTCGAAGCACATAGCCGACTATGACACGCCCTTGCAAAAAGTTGGTGGAGAGAACAATGCATTTACCACAAACGACCTAACCAACTACTATTTAACCCTGCCGTCGCAAAACATCGAAACTGGATTATGGCTTGAATCGGACCGGATGCTGGAACTGGCTTTCAACAAAAAAAGTCTTGAGACCCAGCGAAGTGTCGTGATTGAAGAGTTCAGGCAGCGCTACCTCAACCAGCCTTATGGTGATGCCATGGCCCTGCTTTACGAAATGGCCTACAAGGTTCACCCGTATCGGTGGCCAACCATCGGCCGCGATATTTCGCACATCGAAAATGCAACCATGGAAGATGTCAAAGAGTTCTTTTTCAAATTTTATGCACCGAACAATGCCGTGCTTTCAATATGTGGCAACATTGAGGCCGATGAGGCTTTTGCCCTGACCGAAAAATGGTTTGGATCGATTCCCTTAAGAAATGTACCCACAAGAAACCTTCCCCAAGAACCACTACAAGTTGAACGACGCGAACAAAATGTGACGCGAAGCGTTCCATACAACGCGCTTTATATGGCCTTTCACATGAGCAGCAAATTCACCCCGGAATATTATGCCTGTGACCTTATTTCCGACATACTTTCCAACGGGAATTCATCGCGTCTTTACCGTGACCTCATTGTAGAAAAAGGGTTGTTCTCTGAACTCGATGCTTTCATTTCGGGCGACGACGATCCCGGACTGTTTATCTTTTCCGGAAAATTAATTGAAGGAATAAGTTACGAACAAGCCGAAAATGCAATTTGGACTGAAATTGAGAAGATAAAACAAGAACGCATCGATGAGAAGGAGCTGCAGAAAGTGGTGAATAAAATTGAAGCAAACCTTATATTCTCTGAAACCAGCTACCTTAACAAAGCCATTAACCTCGCCGCATTTGAATTAGCTGGCGACGTGTCGATGATTAACCGGCAAGCTGATTCATACCGGCAAATTACCCCCGCGAAACTTATTGAAACCGCCAATCAGGTTTTCACCCAATCAAATTGTTCAACACTATATTACAACAGAAAATGAGCCAATTGAACCGCAAGTCTGCACCAACAATCAACCCAATTTCAACCATTCCTTTCATTTTGCCCGAGAAATGGATTTTATCAAACGGCATTCCTGTTTGGGCACTGAAAGCAGGCAGTCAGGAATTGGTAAAAATCGATTTCATTTTTGAGGCAGGTTCATGGTACCAGTCGCGGAATTTAGTTGCCGGGCTTAGCAATGCCTTTCTCAACCAAGGCTCAACAAAATATACTGCTCAGGAAATTGCCGAAGTATTCGATTCGCGGGGAGCCTATTTGCAACTCTCGGCCGACCAGCAATTTGGAAATGTAAGCATACTCACATTAACAAAATATCTCGCTGAAATACTGGATATTACTGCCGACATAATAAAACACCCCACCTTCCCCGAGAAAGAAGTTGCCACTCATATTGCCAAGCGGAAACAACAATTTATTGTTGAAAACAACAAGGTGAAAACCCTTGCTGTGAAAAAATTCACCCAAGTACTTTTTGGCGAAAAGCACCCCTATGCCAATACCAACACCATTAACGATTTTGAACAGTTAACCCGGGAAGATATACGGTTATTTCATGCAGAAAATTACCGCTTTAACCGATGTAAAATTGTGATTGCCGGCAATTTCGACAACTCCCTTAAAGACTTACTCAATACCAATTTCGGCGACCATTTTAACGAAGGCGGCAATACCCTGCCAGCATATGAACCTCAACCCACAGTTCAGAAACGGCATTTTGTCGAAAAAGACGATGCCGTACAATCTGCCGTAAGAATTGGCAAACAACTGGTCAACAGAGATCATCCCGATTTTCATGGGCTTTCGATCCTCACCACAATACTGGGGGGCTATTTTGGATCGAGGCTTATGACCAATATCCGCGAAGAAAAAGGGTACACCTATGGCATTGGTGCAACGATTGTTACATTTCAACATGCTTCGTACATTACCATATCGACCGAAGTAGGAACCGATGTTTGCAACCTGGCCGTGGCCGAAATATATTCCGAAATAGAAAAGCTCATTCATGAACCGGTGCAAGCAGAAGAACTTGACATAGTGAAAAACTACCTCATGGGTGATATGTTGCGAAATTTCGACGGGGTTTTTGCGTTGTCGGGCAGCCTGAGGACGCTTGTAGAATCGGCACTCGACTACACACATTATGAATCATATATCACTGAATTAAAAAGCATTACACCTGAGCGACTACAACAGTTGGCCCAATCGTACTTCCAACCCGAAAGTTGGTATGAAGTTGTGGCCGGGAAGAAAGCATAACTATTACCCTGAGTTCGATTTATTTTCCCTGCATCTTTTCAACCTATGTACATTGCGTTGAATTTCGGCACAGTTGGTAATGGGGCGATCAAACAAGATTTCGGCCACCGTTCATAGTAACCTGATTTCGACTTTATTTTTGAGTTCAGACCGCTTGTAAACAGTAAGATTCAATGCAAAATCACGCAGGAATAACGGGTTATTTTAAGTGATTTTAAAGCAGAAGATTGCTGTTTACAAGTGG
>Ga0209510_1000851_pt1 | contig 38397 bp, 25 predicted proteins | sample BiotimSIPDNA_FD_185749 | JGI IMG/M metagenome (GOLD analysis project Ga0209510, IMG submission 185749) | Anaerobic biogas reactor microbial communites from Washington, USA - Biogas_R1 time_0 SIP DNA (SPAdes) (version 2) | ecosystem: Engineered > Bioreactor > Anaerobic > Unclassified | place...
ACCAGTGATCCTGGAGCTTCCATACGAGCCATTTGTGGCATTTTGAATCTCCTGTTTTGAGGTGGAGGGTGATGATGGGAAAAAAGAGCGCAAAATTCAAACCAGAATTGAGGAATGGGGAAATGGGAAAAAAACAGTCCGTCTTTAAAGCCATCTCAAAATAGTCCGTCCGTAAAGGCAAGACTAAAGATTAGTCCGTCCTTTCTAACCCACGCAGGGGCTCTTTTTTTGCTTTAATAATTTCGGTTGATGGAATCGAACCGCCAATAGGAGGAATGTATGTTTATTATAACCGATGTAAACAGCAGATTCGGGGCTAAACTGGCTCTCCAACTGCTTCGGTCAGGACAAAAGGTGCGCGGCGTTGGAAATCATAGAGAAAACCTGGCCTATCTAAAAAGTGAAGGCATGGAAATCGCCACCGGACAAATAGTCGATCCCGTATTTTTAGCCAGTGCGTTTAAAGATGCTCATACCCTGGTGCTTATTGCTCCAGCTCCTTCAAATCTGGAAAGCTTCAGCAACACTTTCCATCAGGTTGGCTCTGCGGCATGCAAAGCAATAAAAGACTCAAAAATCAATACTATTTTCTTCCTCTCCAGTATGGGTGTGGAGCAAACCTCCGAAGCCGGCCTAATCCTGGGGCTTCGGGATATCGAACAACAACTGGACACCCTTAACACCGAAAATGTAATCTATCTGCATCCTGGTTACTTTATGGAACACACCCTCTCCAAAATCAGTTTTATCAAGCAAAAGGATATGATCGCAGATTCCATCGATGCACAAACACCTCTATATATGGTTTCAACCGAAGATGTCGCAAATTACGTAGCTGAAATGATTAATAAAAGAAACTACTATGGCCGGGCGATTGTAGAATTATATGGAGACCGCTTGTCCTACAGAAAAGCTACCAAGATTATTGCAGATAGTATCGGAATTCCAGAATTACCCTATGTTCAACTTCTTGATCCAGAGATGAGAAATGAATTGGTAGAAAATGGGTTTTCCATAAATATGGCTAATGCCTATGTGGAGATGTCTCATGCTTTGAGTCGGGGAGCTCTCTGCCCAAACCTGATAGACAAAGAAGTACCAAATTGTCCTACCCGCTTTACTCAATTCGTGAATAGTATATTTGTTCCGGCTTTTAAGGCGGCGATTTAAAACCTGCTTAAAATTGTGGGGCACTGAGGTGCCCTGCTGATTATTCCTATGCTTTCAATTAACAGTCTTACTGCTTAAACGATAAAATTATGCAAAAAAACCATGACAAGACTACTGAAATGCTTTAAATTATGTAGGAAAACTCCTCAGTATATCTAGATAGGGAAGCATGGCAATGGATGATCTTTTGTCTGAGACGGTTTCATTATCCGAAAGTGAGCTCATAGCTGCAAATCCACCTGAACCCAAATCAATCGGTTCTGGTATAGTCAAATCGATCCTAGGAAAGGGAGGCGCTTCGGTTGTTTATGAGATCTGGAATCCAAAACTGGAAATTTATCGGGCAGTAAAACTATGGAGACCAGTACAGACAGAAAAAACTATTCAGCGGTTTGAAAATGAGATTAAAATCACTGCTAAGCTGCATCATCCCAATATTGTGGATATCTATACTGTTGGTGAATGGAATGGACTTCCATACATCGAAATGGAAAAAATCCAGGGAACAAATCTAAAAGAGCTGATAAAAACCAGGGGAGCGATTCCTGAGTTGGTTGCAGCGGCAATAGTGATCTGTATCTGCAGGGCTCTCAGTTATGCTCATAATCACGAATATATCCTTTCTGGAAAAAGCTGTAAAGGCGTGATTCATTGTGATATCAAACCGGCCAATATAATGATTTCTGAAACCGGAACCATTAAATTAATGGATTTTGGTATTGCTCACCCTTCAAACAACCCCAATCCATCTGAGAAAAGCTCTATAACCGGCTCTTTGCAATACATGTCTCCGGAACAGCTAAATTCCAGACCATTGGACCCAAGAAGCGATCTTTACTCTTTGGGTGTTCTTCTATATGAGTTGCTTTCAGGGACAAAAGCCTTCCCAGCCAGTTCTATCAAAGAATTAATACAAAAACGGAAAAAAAACGATTTTTCCCCCTTGGGATTTTTCTGCAAAAATCTCTCTGCTAAGGCCAGGGCAATTGTTGAAAAACTGATGGAAGTCGATCCTGACAAGCGTTTCCAGAGTGCTGATGAGCTGATGGAGGAGATAGAGAGGAGCTATCATGAGCTTACCGAAGAAACTCCAGAAGTCTTTTTATCCCGTTTTTTAGCAGGAGAAAAGATTAAAAATAAAAGCAGAGTAAAAGTCTCCAAGTTAGCGCGTCTGAGCATGTTCTTTTTTCTGCTATGTTCTTCAATTTTTATAGTTTTTTTATGGAGCGGTAGAAAAACGACTGGTTTTAATTTTATTCAGGCAAACCCTTCTCCTGTTGATTCACTCACTAAAAACCCTTCTCCACCACCATCTCAACAAAGCATTCCTGCTGCAACTCCTACTAATAATAGCAGAAAAAAACAAAGTACAATAGCACCCAGAAGCCCTGCTTCGGTCAAAACCGGGGTTTCTTCTGGTAGAAAAGCCACTGTTCAGCCCCGTCCCAAACTTGCACAACCATCGGTGAAAGAAGTTGAATCGGTTCTGAATTCAGCCAGCACTGCTCAGGAAGAGGTTAATGATGCTACGATTCTGGATGAGATAAGGCGGCTGGTAAATGAAGGCCAGTTGAGTCAGGCAGAACGGATGTTGCAGGAATTTCCAATTAAAGATGGCGAATACCATCTTATCTATGCGGAGTTGCATCTAAAAAGAAATAGAACGAAAGCAGCGATGCAGGAAGCGGAAAAAGCGCTACGGGTCGCAGCTGCAAGAATTTCGCCTTCTGAACTTAGAGAAAAAGTTTTATATTACAAGGCCAAAGTGCTTTCAGTGGAGTATGAAAATGCCCCTGATAAGCAAAACGGACAGAAAGCTATGGAGGCATGGTATGAAGTTAAGTATGCTCTTCGTTCCAATACTGCACATCCTCATTACATAAAAGCTGATGCGGAGATTCGTCGGATCAGTGTATCTTTACAATGACTCATAGAAAAAATGGAGATTTTCATGAATTTGGCCTTTAGAGTCCTACTCTTTTGCTTTATTATAAGCTGGCGAATCGTTACCGCGCAGGATCTGGTGGAGTTAAGCGGATCGTTGCCGGAATCCTTAAGCGCTCAATCATACCTGGTAGTTGGGGATATTTTCGTCTCCCCAGGATCTTCTGTATCTATTGAAGCCGGTTCTGTGCTTCTGTTTGAAAGCTTTACTGGCATGCATGTCCAGGGTACCGTTTATGTGAAAGGAAATGAGGATAAACCGGTAGTCTTTACCTCAAAAAACGATAAACAGCATAACCCTAATGCTACCGTAGATGCTGCTCCTTTTGATTGGAACGGTATCGATATCTACGAAAGTGCACTGGGCTCTAGTTTTGACCGATGTACCATCCGTTACTCTGTTTATGGTATTCGCTCCCAGACAGAGCATTTCAAGGTGATAAACTCAATTTTCAGTAATAATGGAAAAGCCGACATGACCATAAAAGGTGAACGCCAGGATATTAATTCACATACTCCTTTCTCCTACGGATTGCCATCGGTGGATGCGCCGTCAAAGTTGCCTCAGCCTCAGCAAATAGCCGAGACTTTACCTCCAAAAGCCGAACTCCCAGCCTCTTCCACTAGTTCGGATCAGCAAAAAAGAATAGGAGTTCAGATCCTGCGTTACACTGGGCTGGCTATAGGAGTGGGAGCTGGGGCTGCTTCTGTCTGGTATTTTATTCGCAAGTTTCAGCCTGCGCATGACCGGCTGGAAGAGTTGTCTACTATTGATGATAATGAAAAATGGAAGTACTCTTCCAAAGACTGGGAATCAGCCGAAAAGGAACGCTCTCGTAAATTGGGATTGTGCATTGCCGGAGCTGGTGGTGCAATGCTTGGCATAGGAATGTTTTCGATCTCATTTGCATTTTGATATTCAGATACAGTACAGGATAGAGGACATGAAAAGAAAAACCGGTAAAACCATTCTGATGTGTGTAGGATTGCTTTTTTGCACCTGCACTAATCTTACCAATCCGTTTCAGAATAAAGATGAAGCAAGGGCGGAAATAACCAATTGGAATCTGTCCGACTCACTTTCCATACCTATTTTTTCTACTTATAACATTCCCGTGAGGGTTCTTCTTGGGGAGCATCTCGATAGTTTCAAAGTGCATGTAGACAATAACAGGTTGTGGAGCTCTCAGGACAGTGTAATTTCCAGAAATGGAATAAGACCCGGATATATCTACTCTTTTCCTTTCTCTTTTTATGACACTGGTTGGCAGAAAATAAAGCTGATATCTTATAGAAATAACGGCGATTCGGTAGCTGACAGTTGCTTTTTACGTGCTGTTTCTCCATTGAAGCAATATCCCATATCAGGAAAGGTTGGGGATTCTATCTTGCTAAGTACTATGCCAATCAAAGATAAACAGGTACTTTATATATGGGATTTTCATAACGGTGTAGTAATAAAAGAATATGCCTGTTCTGTACGTGTAAGAATAACAGCTCCATTTACTAGCCGTTTCGGGCGACTGTATGTGGAGGATTACTCGGGTTACCGTTCACCTGTGACTCTCTTTGAAATTACATCACAGTCATCTCAGAATGAGCTTTCGCTTGTCTGTATTAATGATTCTGTCAGAGGGGATACCGTATTTTCTGCGGATGCACAGATAAAATTCAGATTGGAAGTGTCGGGGGCACAGCAGCTCAAAAATGCCTCTATCAATGGTCAGAAGTTCGATGAAAGCCAGAGAAAGGGAGATCTGTATGTGCTGGGGCACAATCTTAAGGGACTGGACACTGCTACTACTCCCCAGAAACTCGATATAACCATTACTGATGATCAGGGACGTTCTGTCAGCAGAACTTTTTATGTAAAATTCATAATAGCTGCCCCGGAAATCGATGTAGTATATCCTATGGATAGCCTTAATACTGCAGATTCTTCGGTAGACGTTTTGGGAAAAGTTACCAATATTAAACAAAACAGCATCTTGTATCTCTTTGTCAGAAACAATGGAAAAAGTCTGGCAAAGGTCAAGGTTACCAGGGATCAATCGATATTTTCTTTCAAAGTACAGCTTTCTGGTACATCCAACCACATTTCACTTGAGCTGTTTTCTGATTCACTTATGGAAAGCTCAATGCTGGCAGAGCATAATTTTTATGTTTTTTATGATACGGCTTATGTTGACAATATTGCACCTCAGATCCGTAAAATCTTCTGTAATGGGGTGTTGGTAGACGATGAGTTTACCAGCAGAACCGATACGATGCAACTTGAAATTGATGCAATTGATAATAGCAATAAACTGACTGTTACAGTGAATGATCAAGTGGTTAATAAAGGTTCCAACGAGCTTTTCTATTCTACAAAAGTTATCCTTACCCATAAAATGGAACCCACAGTAATAGTTATCCAGGCAAAAGACAGTGCAGGATATACTAGTGTTGATACAATTTATGTCAGGTACAACCGTCTTCCTCTGTGGACAGAAATCCCATCTTATGCGGCTGTAAATGCTGACAAGGATACAGTTATCAAGATATCAGTTACTGATCCCGATGGTGATCCGATTCTGGTTACCATGACTATTCCGTTTAAATCCGGTAACATGGTAATAAATGCCAGTAGTGGTCAGGTCTCCTTGAAACCTCAAATTGCTGATACAGGTACTTATGAAGTAAGGCTGGAGGTTTCTGATGAATATGAAGTAACTGATACTTTCTTTACGCTGTTAGTGAAAGGAAATGAATCCACGTCTGTCAAGTTGATGACATCTGAAAATGAATTTCCTGATACTCTCTGGATTGGAGAGGCTTTATCGGTTCCTTTAAAAGCGATTCCACTTACCGGAACCCGTCCTTTCACATATCAGGCCAGATTTGCTGACAGTAAATCGACAGACATTGTTCATGATGGTTCAGACAGCATGCTGCACTGGATTCCCAAATCTGGAGAAACTGGCTTGCGGAAATTGTGTGTTAAGATAACAGACAGTCTTGGCTGCTCAGATTCAATTACTGTCGAAATAGTGGTTTTATTGGCCAGTGTCCGATGGGATAAAAACCCAGTACAATGTTATGAGAATGATTCGGTACTGACCACAAGTGTAATTCTCAGTAAACCATTGAATTTTCCGGTTAGTATAGGGTACCGGATCACTTTCCCTTATAGCCCGGGAGCTACAGCAGAGGATATCAGTTCTCCGCTATCTGATGTAATCAGCTTTAAAGCGGGTGATACTGTAGCAAGTCTGAAAATCAAAGTTTTCAATGATTCAATTCCTGAAAACAACGAAAGATTTAATATTGAGCTTCTTAATAATGACAGTCTGAGATCGAGTTTTCCTGTACTGGAATGTGAGATTATAGATAATGATATGGTGTACTTTTATTTCGATGAAACTGAAATGACTCATAGAGAAAGGGAGAGAACCGATAAAATAATAGTTAAGTTATCCAAACCACTGGAGATAAAGCTTGTATTATCATGTCTGGTGGATAGCAAGTCCACTGCGAAGGTAGGGGAAGACTTTATTCTTAATATTGAAGATGGGAATGTGGTGTTTGAACCGGGAGATACCGAAGTTCTGATTATCCTGACTATTATTGATGATGATATTCGGGAAGATGATGAAAAGATCATTTTACAACTGAAATCCGACAGCAGTTTTGCTACACCCAGACTCGATTTTTTCGGAAATCCTAAAAATACTTTTACTTATACCATAATTAATGAGGATTCTCCTCCTCCTCCACCTGTTAATTATTCGTTTGAAAGATCGGAAATAACCGGACGTGAAGATGACATAGTAGTTAAAATACCTGTTAAACTCTCTGGTGAACTCAAATCACCTTTCACCGTGCAATATAGTCTGGATACTAATTCATCAAAGAATGCCGCAAAATTGGGCAGTGATTTTCGTTTGGAAGCTAACGGATTGTCAACTACCGGTTCTTTAACTTTTGAAGCAGGTGAAACTAGAAAAGAGATCAGTGTATGGCTGATTGATGATACCATTCCCTTGGATACTGCATTCTTTATCCTGAAATTGCAATCTGAGTCAGAACTGGCAATACCGGGAGACAGAACCAGTATGAGGTATACAATTGAACCAAATGAAGTTGAAGTCTCCATTAACGGTTACGGAACTGATTATCATTTTTTCGAAAATTACAAAGATATGAAGGTTGATTTTAATTTAAGTTCTTCACTTGATTCTAAGTTGGAGGTTTATTACGGAGTAGATGACTCTTCGACTGCTGTTGCTGGAGAGGACTATACATTACTAGGACCTAATCCCGTAGTTTTCAACCCTGGCGATATTAGTAAAGGTATGAAGTACGAAATGGTACAAGACGAAAATGAAGAAGATACTGAGTTTATGATTATCAGAATAACTAAGATATCTGATAAGAAGAAAGCTTATATTGGGGAAAAATCTTGGATTCGCATATATATATACGATGAACAAGTTTGGCGATGGTAAAGCAATAGATGTCGAAATGCTGTTTAGCTTTTCTATATGCCTAAATTTAAACTATTCAACAATACCGTATGCTTTTGCACCCCAGGGTGAAACTTTTACAATCCATAATTCACCTCTGGGGAAAACAAGACAAGTTGATTTGGCAAGCTTTATTATAACTACAGCTTGCCAGAAATTTTCAGCTTCAGTTTATAAAACCACCCAAAGCACTGCTAAACTGATCTAATTGATTGACAGCTACTTAATGAAACGCAACACACCTGCCATTTTTTCATAATCTATACTCCAAAGATAGGGTACAACTAAGGTCCATTCTTTTGTGGGATGTTTTAGGATACTTCAAAGTAGTATATTTTTTTATCCTATGTTCCCATTCATCTTTTTTGGAGGCACCTATGCTGACTACCAGAAGATACGAATATCTGCCAATTAAACAAATTTCCATTCATCCCACCATTGCTAACCATCGGGAGCTTTCATTAAACAAGGTAACTCATCTGGAAAAGGACATCCTGAAAAATGGCCTTTTAGAACCGCTGGTAGTCTGGGAGCGGCAAGCTGGTGAATATTTCCTGGTGGGCGGGTTTCATCGCATGGAAGCCATTAAGCGGATCAGGAACAATAATCCTACCTATTTTGACAGAGTGGATGTAAGGGTTATTGCAGGAGATCCTGATGAAATCAAAGCCTTGAATCTCAAACTCAATGCAGACAGGCTGGATGTAAGAATCACAGATTACTTTGAAACTGTAATCTATCTAAATAATGTAAACTGGTCATCAGAACGCATTGCCGAATTCCTGGACAAAAGCGTTTCCTGGATAGAGGAGATAATCCACTTTGCACCTATGATCAACGATCAGATCCGTCAAAAATTGGAATCAGGAGAGCTATCCTGGAACAGGGCAAAGCAGATTATTCAGAAATCATTGAAAGCGCCTGCAGGTGAAGAAAAAGCGGTTATCGATGAAGAATTGGCAAAACAGCAGGGGAGAATATCTAAACCCTTGTCTTTCAAATCGGTACTGGGACATTTTGCTAAGTTAAGAAAAACAGCTCCGGATAAGATCTATTCTATTAAACTGGATCATCTCTACTCGCTCTTTAAAGTTTTGCAGGGAAGAGAATACTGCGATCAGGATATTGAAATGGTTAAAGAGATTTTCCCGGAACTGATACCCTCGCAAAAAGAGTTAGTCTCACAATCTCAATAATGATCAGTTTTTTTGCGAAGCAGTGTCGTTGTTAAAATATTTACTTAGTACATTTCTGGCGGTGGCCGAGACGAAAGGGTCACGCATTCTTCTGGAACCGATTTCCTCTAAAAGTGGCACCGCCCGTCTGTCCCCCAGTTCGCCCAGTTTTTCGGCTGCACGTATTCGGGTACGTATGCTTGCATTCGAGTTAAGATCGTGCATATAGATATTTACCATGTCCACTTTTACACCAGCAGCTTCCATGACTTTTACCGTATTCCATCTTATCCAGTAATGATTGTGATCAAGCCATTGACGGATCCGTTTATGACTGCTGAGAGAAAGCGTACGGCTTACCAGATTAATAAGTGATTCAGGAGCTTTTTCTTTTCTGAAAATCTCCTCCAGATCATCAATCAGTGGATCTATCTGGTATTTAAGGACCTCCTTGTTCATTTCCAGTGCAGTGTTGAAATGCTGGTCTGCAACTAAATAGTTGGCTTTTTTCAGTTCCAGACGACCCTGGAAAAACTCCGACCAACTGCTTTTTTTTGAACCTGAATGCTCTGTTAGCAGCTTATAAGCACTGTCAAGGTTCTTTGCATTCAGCAGCGAATCGAATTGGTGCATGTAGGAAGGTACCGATGGTTTCTCTTTTTGTGGAATATTAATTTCCTGCGATTTTCTTGAGTGCAGAATCAGAAATGGCAGTACAATAAAAAAGGCAGAGAGAAGAAAGGCACATAGTACTGGGATATAATTGTAAAACGAATTGGTATTCTTCTGATTGGGTAAATTCTGCCTGCAGGAGTTTTTTAAATAGGAGTAAATTTTGTCTGCAGAGACATTACTTTTTTTCAGCAGGTATTTTATACCCTTTCTGTTAGTGGAAAGGAAAAGAAAAGACACCTGTTCGATAATAGCCTTAGAGGTATTAATCAGGTTCTGTTTTGTAAAAAATATCCTGGGAGATCTTTGGTTTAGGGGGGATGAGCTTTTTGCAATATCTGCTGCATCAGGGTGATTGATCATGGAAATTAGTTCTGCAGCAGAAGAGATTCTTTCATCTTTCGAAGCTTTCAGCAATGCAGTTACTGCTTTTTCAAGGTCCTCCGGAATATCCTGGCGTAAGGATTTCAGTGGAGGGTAATCCTGGTTGATAGTCGCATAGAAGGTTGCGGGAACACTATCACGCAGGAAAGGATGTTTTCCGGTGATCAGCTCGTAAAGCACAACGCCGAATGAAAAAAGGTCACTGCGTGCATCCACAGCAGAGCCGTCGATCTGCTCAGGGGACATATAACCAGGTGAACCCACGCTGACCCCCGACTGGGTAAGTCCGATCCAGGGAGCCTTGACCACTCCAAAATCGGTCAATTTGGCGATGCCGTTTTGTGAATCGATCAGTATGTTTGCCGGCTTGACATCGCGATGGATAATATGCTGCTGATGAGCAAGGTGCAGAGCAGAGGCGATCTGTACCGTTATGGAACGGATCTTATCGAATGGTAAAGTTTTATGTCTCTGAAGAAGCTGATCCAGTCCTTCACCCTTTACATATTCGAAAGCTATCCAGGGGATCCCATCCTGCTCACCTGCGTCGTAAACGGTTACTATGGAAGGATGAGAGAGTTTGGCACATGCCTGAGCCTCGAATGCGAACCTTTTGAGAAACTCCTGACGGGTTGTTTCGTTTACAGATCTTTCGAGTGCGATAACTTTTATGGCCACCTGGCGACGCAGAACCGGGTCTTCTGCCAGGTAAACCCGCCCCATGGCTCCTTCACCCAAAAGATTAATAAGCTCATAGCGGCTGAGTCGTTTGATTGGAAACAGATTTTCTTTTGGTGTACTCATAAATTTAAAAACAATATAATTCCTGATTGCCTGTTTGACTTCATTGCTGCATTCAATATACAATTATGATGCCATCACCGAATGGAAGTACTCTTTGAGCGGTGAGCGATCGGATAAAGAGTTTTAATTATTATTCGGAATTGAAGATGAGATCTCTGTCCAAAGCAGAAAATAAGCACTATATAAATGCAGTATTTGGAAGCGGTGATGGGATTTGGGATTGGGATCTTCGCACCGATAAAATATATCTAAGTGAGAATTTAAAAAAAATTCTGGGATATACTGATAATCAGATCGGCAGTAACCCACAGGAATGGATCTCCCGGATTTATTACAAAGATCGCCGGAAATTTAAAAGTAAGCTGCAAAAATGTCTTAGTGGTATTTACGATCTCCTGGAGCTTGAATGTCGCATGGTTCACAGTGATGGCAGCCTGAGGTGGATGTGGATCAGAGGAAGCATAAAGCGTAATATCAGGGGAGAAGTTATACGAATTTGCGGATTGCAGACCGATATCAATTCCAGAAAAATCGATGAGCTGCAGCAGACAAAACTTCTTCATGAATACCGATTCGCTCTGGCTTCTGAAAAGTTGTTGATGGAGGAGCTGGATAGGAAAAACCGGGAACTCACAGAACTCTCCATAACCGATGGGCTGACTGGCCTCTTTAATCATCGATTCCTGCAGGACCGTTTCGATTTCGAATTGAAACGGGTTCGTCGCTACGGTGGGGATCTTTCTTGTATGTTAATCGATATCGACCATTTTAAGAGGATAAACGATACCTGCGGTCATCAATTTGGAGATAGTGTCTTACGCCAGCTTGCAACTATTATGAAAACCAGATCGAGGGAAATAGATATCTGCGGCAGATATGGCGGTGAAGAATTCATGATAATAACCAATCTGAAAGCCGATGATGCGTTACGTTACGCTACAAAGTTGCATACTGCAATAGAGGAACATCCTTTCAAAAACGGTTCTACTAACATAAAAGTAACTGTAAGTATCGGTATCGCAGAATACAGAAGCGATGTCAAATTTAAGCAGCAGTTGATCGAACGGGCTGATAATGCATTGTATCAGGCAAAAAAAGATGGCCGTAATCTTATCCGGATATGGAAAGAGCTGGATTATCAGTATGATAAAGTACTGGATCGAAGCGGGATAGAGGAGCTCAAACTCAAATTTGAGCAGATGTCAAAGCAGATGCGAAATACCTATATCGAATCTACCAATGTGCTCATTAAGGCAATAGATGCTAAGGATCCACTGGCAAAGGAGCATTCACAAAATGTTTCTGTTTATGCCACCCAGATAGCCAAAGCGCTGAAATTGAAGGAATCTGAAATCGAGATAATCTCCAGTGCAGCACTTTTGCATGATGTTGGCAAGATCAGTATACGTGATGAAATACTTTCGAAAAAGGACAAATTAACTTTTGCTGAGCTTCAGACTCTTAAGCGGCATCCGGAAATCGGAGTGAATATACTCCGGGAGCTAAAATTTCTGGAAAAAGAGTTACCCATTATTTTGCATCACCACGAAAGGTATGATGGAACAGGGTATCCCCATGGGCTAAAAGGGCGGGAGATTCCGCTGGGGTCACGGATTATTGCAGTGGCCGATTCATTTGATGCGATGGTTTCGGGGCGCAGTTATAAGAAAAAGATCTCATGGAGAGCTGCTTTAGAAGAATTGAAAAAAGGATGTAATACACAATTTGCTCCTGAGGTGGTTGAGGCTTTCTTGAAGGTACAGAGATCAAAAAAGAATGCTGCTTTAAAGAAAGTAGGGAAACAATGAAAGTTCGCATGAGGGAATATGACAGCATTGTCGAACTGCTGATAGAGGGTAATATCATGCAGGAAAATGTGGATGTCTTTAGAAACCGTCTTAATGACCTGATTGATAACGGCAAAATAAAAATCGTGCTTAATTTTGGAGATACCAGTTATATAAGCAGTCTCTGCTTATCCGTTATTGTCGGTGTTAAAAACCGCTTATCCACTCTTAACGGAGATATAAAAATCATTCAGGCAAATCAATTGATCTCCAATCTTTTCGAAATCACAAACCTGAATAAAAAACTGGAGATGCACAAGACGCTGGAAGCGGCAAGTGCTGCATTTTCAAAGATTCCTGTTAAACCGGTTTAACACAAAGGAGTTTTTCAGGTAAGTGGCCGGAGAAGCTCTTCAATGGCATCGATTTTTTGCCTGAGTGCCTGATCCTGCTGAATCTCTGATTCGATTTTTTTGAAGCTATGTATGACTGTGGAGTAATCACGGCCTCCAAAATCCAGCCCGATAGATCGCAAAGACTGTTTTGTCCACTTCTTACACAGATACATGGCGACTGAACGGGGTAGAGCGACATCCCGTTTTCTGGTGTGAGCTGTAAGTTGATTTGGACTGATACCGAAAGCTTCAGCTACTTTTTGTTGTATGAAAGCTACGGAGATTCTTTCCTCTTGTCTGGAGACAGCATCACCCCATAGCTCTTTTGCGACTTCCAGTGTGATATCTCTACCGGTAAAAGAAGAGGAGGCAATGAGCTTAATCAGGGTCCCTTCCAGTTCTCTTACATTTGAGGTAATGTGTCCGGCGATAAACTGAACGACTTCATCTGGAAGATGCAGGCCGTCGATTTCCGCTTTTTTCCGTAGAATCGCCATACGGGTTTCCAGATTCGGTGGTTGGATATCGGTAATCAGACCACCCAGAAAGCGGTTAATTATGTGTTCCATCATATCCGGAATCTTGTCAGGTTGCCGGTCTGAGGATAATACGATTTGTTTGTTTTCCAGTAAAAGCTTGTTGAAGATTCTGAAGAATTCTTTCTGAGTACCTGGTTTGCCGCTGAAAAACTGAATGTCATCGATCAAAAGAAGATCCACATCGTTGAATTTGCGGTAAAAGGAGGTGGAGTCTTTTTTATTGATCACATAATTAATGTATTGATTAGTGAATTCTTCGCTTGTCAGGTAGATGACTTTATCAGCGGTTCCTTCGTTTTGCGCAAACTGTCCGATTGCCTGAAGGAGGTGAGTTTTTCCCAGTCCTGTGCCCCCATAGATTATCAAAGGATTGAAAGAGGTTTTTCCAGGTGCTTCCGCAACAGCCAATGAAGCTGCATGAGCCATCCGGTTTCCATCTCCCACAATAAACTTATTAAAGGTATAGTTCGGGTGGAACTGTTCGGGACTTTGGGCTCTCTGGGGAATTTTCCGGGACTGCGCTTCTTCAATCTCTTCAGAGAGTGGTTGAACAATCTTCCAGTCTTTTTCTACCGGTTTAAAATAGATGGTAGAGAATTTGATGTCTGCCTCTCTGAGAGTTTCTTCGATAAGGGCTAAGAAATGCTCTTCTATAAAATCAGCAAAAAACTGATTGGGCACCAGGATATTGGCTGAGCCATCATTTGTGATTTGAAGTTCTGTAGTTTTGAACCAGGTCTCGAAACTGGCTGGTCCAATTTTTTCCATGATATTTTCCAGGCATCTCTGCCAGGGAGAAGTAATTGAGAAATCATGAGATAAGTTGTTCGCCAACATGTTATCCACATTTCCTTAAACTGACAAGTGATTGTGTGAAACGGATACATTACAACAAATGAGCAGTTTCGTCCGCAAGTGGGGTAGAACGTTTAAGATACTGAATGTGAAGTGTTTATGCAACTTGACAAGTCCTATACTTTGCAACGTTCAGGAGGTTATTAATATGTTATTAACAAGCTCTCCACTACTTATCAACACTAAGTTATCCACATATCAAAACGATGCCGTTGCTCGTGCAATCAATATAATTTTCCTATGTGGAAACTCAAAGGAAAAATTCGGAAATTATTAAAAAATATAGGACAAATAATAAAAAGTGATCCCTCTGCAGATCAATATATACCGCACTAAAAAAGTCAAGTTATTTGTGAATGGAAAAAGGGTCGCAACTGCTTCCTATAAATCGGTTGGCACAAGAAATTCCTATCCAAAGCAGTCGCTTTTTTCTGGTTACCAGGGTAGCGCTTTTTCGGTTTAAGGCTGGGTTGAGGCTGGTTTCTTATGGCGTCCGGAAAAACGGATAGGGACACGCAATCCCTCTACTTCCAGTTCATCGATAATCTGGGCGGCTTTATTCAGCTCATTTTGCAAGGTCTTCAATTTCTGACTCCAGATTAAAAGGTCGGGAGCTTTGAGCTGTTCAGTAGCTATGACAGATCGGTCTGAAATCGATTTCAACTGGTTTAGCAGTTGATTACTCTGTACTATGATATTTTCAACTTTTTGCAGAAACGATGGCAGTATCTCAGAAATCCTCATGGTAACATCTGTAGATACTTTTAAAAATTCCACTATGGAGTCCAGCTTTTGTTCTGTTTCCCTTTGAAGAGTTTCGGTTATCGAGGAAATAGAAATGCTCAGGGAATCAAATGTTTCCAGACCTTGCCAAAAACCGGTTATGAGCGATTTATTCTCGATGGTGCCATTTTTCAGCCTGGCCATTAGTTCTGATAATTGATCTATTTTGGAGCGAAGTTTTCCCACATAACTGATTGCCTCTGCTGGTCCAATACAAAAGGTGCCATTGAGTGTGTCTGTAGCCAATAGATGGCCGGAAGCGGTTGTACCTGGTTCTATTTCCAGGTAATGTTCTCCCATTATTCCTTTAGGAATAACTGATATCGAATAATCGTTGTAAAAACGCAGTTTTTCTCTGGTCTCGATGGTTGCGTACACTTTCTGATTAACGTTAACAACACGGCGGACCTGGCCGCTCTCTACTCCTTTTATATATACCGGATCCTGGAAATTAAGAAAGCTGATACTATTAAAGGGAGCAAATTCTATTGTATATGAATAGACCGGCAACACTGTTTTCCATATCAGGAAGGAAACCGGCAAAATAAGGAATATAAACAGAGTAGTAATTACGATGTAACCAAGTAAGCGATCGTTCATGTTTTATTAAAAGCATTCCTTTTTTCTCCCGGACAGAAAACATCTCCTAAACCCCGGGAACTTATTTTTATTCAGGAAATATAATTTGGGAGCCGGTAAACTATCATTAATTAAAGGATTTGATCATCTTGTATTCCAAATCATAAGTTTAGGTATCGATCAGAGCTACCGATGTATTTTTAGGCCATGATAAATCTAAACAGAAATGCGCTGCACCATTTTTTCATTTATGTCGTTTTTTTTCTGACTTCCGGAAGCTTCGGAGAACCAATAGTAATAAAAGGTTTTTCGGTAAAGGAATTATTGGGAACACCAATAGAGAAGATCCGATTTTGTACCCGGGATTACCAGCCGGTAGTATTTCAGATAGATGAGATGACTGAGGATGGAGAGTATGTGTGCTCTCAGGGTGAAAACCCAAACAGCGATTCAGGTAATGGGATACTTGATTCTCTTGATGAACTGGTGTTTTTATGGGAGGACTGTCAGCCATTAAATACGCAGGACAGTCTGTATTCCGATAATAAACTGCTCAGGCTCAGGGTAAGCAGGGCAAAAGAGATCCGGGAGATTTGTATATGTAAAGATGGGTCGGTTCCTGTTTCATCCAAACGTTATATATACTATGATCATGAGAGTAGAATGCTTAGAACACCCTGGTATTATGCAGAGTTTGGTTTGGACCGGTTCCATTTTGTCAAAGCTGGAGTTAAAAAGGAGGATGGCGACAGGTATGTAGACCTTACCAATGAATTGCGGATAGAAATTCTTCTGAGGGCATTATGGGGTCTGATACCGATTCGTTATAGTGAAGACAATATGGTTTGTCTGGTAAAGAGATTCAAGACCGGGCCACTGCGACTGATTCGCAGAGGTGATTTTCATCTTAATCTTGGCCTGGGATTACGGGGCAGTCGTGCGATTGTTAATCAGATCTGTTATCCCCAGATAATTAAAGTACCGGTTTATGTGCATGCACCTGTTCGTTTTGGATCATTTTTTCGTGATGCATATATCGAGATGACTCCGGTTCTTAAAGATGTACCTGGTTTCAGCTTCAGAATCCCTCAGGCTGAGTTTTCAAGAAAAATCGGCGGCGAGCAGCAATTGGATACAATGATTTATCTGATGCCCAATCATCAGTTTATGGCAGTCAGTGATGACAACATGGGCTATGGATGGGTGTTGAAAGCAGAAATTGAGGATCAATACCTTAAGAACAGCAGCTTTATTTACAGAAAACCTTCTTTGCGCCTCGGTTCAGTTGATTGTGGCTTCAGATTAAACATCCATAATCTGCCTAGAGGTTATTATGAAATTACTAATTGGGTGTTTTTTCAGTCTGGTGATTTTGCTTCTTTTAAAGATGAGTTTAGATCGGTTATAGAGCCGGCTATTGTTACTGCTGCTGATGGCGATTATCAAAATGAGCTTAGCGCTTCTGGGGTTCATAAAAAACTATCAGACTGAAAGTACGACCATCCCACATAGGTGCTTTTTAGCAAAATCCCCCTAGCGCCCCGCTCCCGCCCCCTAAATCCCCCCGATGGGGGACTTCAGGATCGCATAATGTGACTATGTAGCTTGATTTGTGGGTCTTAGTTCCCCCTTTGGGGGTTAGGGGGCTCCATTCTGAGGGACTTAAGAACGGAAAAGATCTTTGGATCAAGTTCACAGTTGCATTATGCGATCTTAAAGTCTCCCGATGTACATCGGGAGATTAGGGGGCAGGATGATACTGGATTGAAATGAAATTAACCACTCAAATCCGATTTTTTTGAAATAATCTGTGCGGGAATAATTTCGTTTGACTTTACAGCTTCCTTCAAAGTATCATAATTATAAGTGTTCCAGTGAATCTCTTGCTTTATGACAAGGAAGAAATTTCCAGACTGATAAATTTCTGATAGTTTACAAAATCGTATTACTGTCAAACGGAGGTGTATACAGATGAACAACCAGGTACCTCAAAAGAAACCGTTGTCTCAGCCGATGCATCAATCCGTGAAGAAATTCTGTGTTGATGAACAGGAGAAAGTGCTCTCTCTGGACGAACTTTGTAAACTGGTTACTTCCTGCACCTGTTCCTATGAGGATCTTGCAGAGCAGATTGAAGACAGGGCTTATGAGGCAGCCGGGCAGGGAAAACTGGAACATGCACTGAAAAACCTGAAAAAGATTACCGCTTTTTTTGAAAAACTGAAATTTAAAAACGAAGAGATCACCCGTGATCTGGCTGACGTTTATCTGCTGATCGGACAGATATATCAATATTTTGACAATCTGGAGGAAAGCATTAACTGGTTTACCAAGGCAATTGTGGCCGATGATCAGTATTCGGTTCCTTACCATAGTTGTGCAATTTCCTATCTGAAGTTGGGGAGACATTCTGATGCAATCCGGTGTCTCGAACAGGAAATATTGCTGTCTCCTGGGAATTATTATGCCTACCTTACTCTGGCAGATCTTTATAAAGAGCTGAATATGGAAAAAATGCTCGAAAGTACCTTGAAACGGTTGCTTGAGAGGGATCCGGGAAATATTCAGGGATTACATCGGCTTATAACCTATTATGAGCAGTCGGATCCTGCGGTGGAAGTGCAAATGCTCAGACGACGCCTGCTGGGAGCAAAAAGCCAGTTTAATCGCATCGAGATGCTTATCCGTGCATATCATCTGTGTAAGGAAAAACGCTATCATGATGCCCTGGATTTTATTGAGCAGTGGCACTGCAGCATGCCTCAGATAAGCACTGTATATTTGGTAAAAGCCTATATTTTTGGAGAACTGGGGCAGTATACCAGAAAGCGTCTGGAGCTGACTGAGTTCAAAGAGAAAAACCAGGGAAAAGAAGAAATCATGCAGCCTGAGTTACAGGAATTCGGTTTAATCTTCGGGAAAAATGCCCAGAAAAGATTATCTCATCGTCTCAATTATATTTTCCCAAATTACTGATTTATAACTATTTAAGGTAGTCAATTTTCTGTGGCTCTGATCATATTCAGACCCACATTCACTCTGGTATGTAGTATCTTTTTATCATCGATTCGGAAGTCCCATAATCTACTGCCTTCTAAATCACCTAAAGGAGGATTTCGGAGCCCCCTAATCCCCCAAAGTGGGACTTAGGACCGAAAAGGGGACAAAGACCGGTATCGTCATCCACTGCCACTAAGAGCTCTTAAAGTCCCCCTTCGGGGGGATTTAGAGGGCGAAAGATTAGGGGGCAGGGTAATTTAAAGGGTAGTTGGCCTTAGGAAACAGGATCTGGTATACATTATTACCACAAAAACGGTTGAAAATAAAGAGGACTCTTGCAATCCAGAAAACTGCTCAACATAGCATCAATTTGTTTCATTCTGGTCTTTTTTAATGGCTGCTATCTTATAAAGCAAGGGGTTTATCTCATCAGGTACAATTCCAGAGCCAGGCCCGTTGAAGCCATCCTGAAAGATCCTGATACTGAAGAGAAAATCCGGTCATTTCTGAAGCTGGCTCAGGAGATCCGATCATTCGCCATAGATTCTGTGGGCCTGGTGAATAATAGAAATTATTCCCGTATGGTGAAAATTAACAACGATTATATTGCAACCTTTGTATCTGCTGCACAAAAGTTGAGTTTTGAACAGTATAAATGGTGCTTTCCTATTCTGGGATGTATCCCATATAAAGGTTTTTTCGAACTGGAAGATGCAAAGAAAGAAGCAGGGAAACTCTCCAGGAAAGGTTACGATGTCGATATAAGTAAAGTGGATGCTTTCAGTACACTGGGTTTTTTTTCCGACCCACTTTACAGTTATATGGCTGATTATAAAGTGTTTTCTCTGGCATCACTTATAATTCATGAACAGACTCATGCGACTATCTACTTAAAGGGGCAGGCACAGTTCAACGAGGAACTTGCTACTTATATCGGAAACAGGGGGGCGCTGGAGTTTATAAAAAGTAAATATGGTGAAGATTCCGAAGAATACCGTAATGCAATTAGTGCTTCCAGAGATCGCCAGACCTATGGCTCAGTCATGAAAAAACTGGTGGGCGATCTTGACCAGATATACAAAAGTGAAGAATCTCCGGAGTCAAAACTGGAAAAAAAACATCAGACAATCGATACTTTCAGACAAAATATAAAAGACAATTATGACAGTATCTTTGAAACTACAAATTACCGTAACCTCGCGAACATGAAGATAAATAATGCTTCTCTTGCAGTCTGGATGACCTATACATACGATGTGGATCTTTTTGAACAGCTCTACAGAAAAAAGGGAAGCAGTCTGAGGAATATGATGGATTACATTAAAACGTTGAAGAAATGTAAAGGAGATCCCAAAGTTCATATCAGGGAAATTCTTGATAAAGGCTCATAGGGAAAGTTGACTGGAGGCCCCCTAATCCCCCGAAGGGGGACTTTAGGATCGCATAATGTGACCAAGTAGCTTGATTTGTGGGCCTTAGTTCTAGGGGGCTCAGTTCGGGGGATTTAGGACCGGAAAGGGGACCAGGACTGGTATCGCCACCCAGTGGCTTTAAGGGATCTTAAAGTCCCCCTTCGGGGGATTTAGGGGGCAGGGATTTAGGGGATCTAGGGATCAGGGAAAAGTTTTCAAACTGATTCGGACGATTATTGGATGTGATTTTTTTATACGGGATGATGGGATCTAATAAAGAAAAGAAATAAAGGAGAATATTGTGACATTCAGATGGATTCTAATTTGTACATTCACAATCATATCTATATCCGGTGTTTCAGGTTCACAAAATCGATTACTTGACAGCGCCTGGACAATGCTTCTGGGCAATGAGCCACTTGCGGCACGGGAAATCTTTCGAAACATGACAGTTGAGAAGGATCCCCAAATATCAGCCCAGGCTTATCGGGGGCTTGGAGTAGTGGAGTCTTTTTTAGGCAACAACAGCCTTTCCGGCCTCTGTTTTATCGATGCTTTTCGCAGTGACAAGGATCTGCTGAGGTTTTCTGCAAGACCTGATTTTTATCTCTCAGAAGGTAATTTTCTAAATCCGGAGTATAAAAAGCGGGATGAGGTCCTGCTGAAGCTGGCTTCCTCCAATGGCCTGTTCAATGGATGGTATCAGGATGCCCTTTTGCAGAGGTATTTGAATGAGGGAGAGCTTAAGAAGGCTCAAAAGATGTTAAAAAAAATGGGAGTAATCACCCAATGGCAGTTCATCGGTCCCTTTGAGAATGTCTCTAATTGCGGAATTACCAAAAAATACGCACCGGAAATCCAGAGAGATTACAGCAAAGAATATGAGGGGAAAAACGGAAATTCTGTAAAATGGCATAAGCTTCAGATGTTAACCCCGAACGGATGGATATTTATTAAGAATCATGGGACAGAAGAGAATGCAATTTACTACTTTCATTGCACCATTAACAGCCCTCAGACTCAGGAAGTCTTTCTTTCATTCGGGGCTTCCGGTGTCTTTGAGGTCTTTCTTAATGGAAATACTGTACTTCTGGACCCTGTCTTCAGAAATACCGGTATAGATACCTATCTGCAGAAAGTCAAACTGTATAAGGGTTCAAACGATCTTCTGGTAAAAATCGGTCACGAAACGGTCTATGCTGGCAGTACAAACTCCCGCTATTCCAATTTTATGTTGCGATTTCTTGATAAATCTTATAACCCTCTGACCAATATCGAGGCTCTTTCAAAAGTCTCTTCCTATAAACCTGACTCTACAGTGTTCCAGAATCTTGCTCCTTCACCTGTGCTTGATTCAATCTGTAATGTCCTTAAAAAATCGCTGAAAGAGGATAGTACCAATTTTGATGCACTATTTTCACTGGTTGCGCTCTTTAATATTTATGAACGTACCAATGAAGCTCAGCTAATGGTGCAACAATATTTGAAAAAATATCCAAACAGTTCAATACTCCATTCTCTTCTTGCAGAATCTCTGGTCAGGGCACAGAAAAACACTGAATATGAGGTTGCCATGAAGAAGGCTTTTGATTTGTGTAAACTCAATCGTTCTGCCTGGGAGAGACAATTAAGGTTGGAGATGGCAAAAGGCAATCCCCGTTCCCTGAACGACTTTTTGAGCAACTCTCATGAAGAGTTCAAAAAGACACCGCAGGCAGCCATTGCACATCTGACTGCTGCGATTCAGCAAAAAAATGGTTCTGAAATTCTCAATCGCATGACAGAACTTAAAACCTTTTATGGAGATAATCCGGAAGTAATGAGTCTGCTGGTAAACATATATGTATCTCAGGGTAATTTGCAGAAAGCTTCAAACCTGCTCTCAGATTACATTTCTGTTCACCGTAAAGCCACCGATGCATTTATTCAGGTTGCACAATTGGAAATTAAACAGGGAAACATAAAAAAGGGAATGGAAATATTTCAAAATGCAATTAAATACAATCCATCCGAACCTCTTCCATATCTGCAACTAAGTAATCTCTATTATAACCAGAAGAAATATTCCGAAGCGCTTTCCTGGGTTGAAAAGTGCCTCAGGATAATTCCCACCAGCTCTATTGTTTTAAATCTTAAGGGGAACATCCTTGCATCACTTAACAGGAAAGAGGATGCTGTTGAGACGTTTTTACAGACCGTAAAATATACCTCCGATGATTTTACCGCCTGGGAGAGCATACGGGAGCTGAGAAAACAGAAAAGCTTTGAGAAAATGACTCCTCTGCCGGATGTCGATTCATTGATAGAAGCATCTGCTCAATGGTTAAAGACTGTACCGGAGAAAGCGGCCCTTATTTCCTGTATAGAGGATGTCTACCTCTACCCAAGCCGCTCTTCTGCAAGCAGGGTGTTCTTTGTGATGCATCTTCCAAATCAGAATCAGATCGATATATGGAAAGAATATCAGATCCCGTTTAATCCTAATTATCAGCAGTTAAATATCGAAAGGGCTGTCAGCCGTAAAAGAGATGGTTCTGAGATCTCGGCCGACTATCAATCTAACTATGTTGTCTTTAAATCGCTGGAGCCGGGTGACTGTATAATCCTTGAATACAATCTCAAAGATTATTATGAAGGAGTAATGGCAGGAAAGGTCTATGGAAAGCAGGAGTTTTATCAGGGACTTCCATCTTTTAATACACGGATAAGGCTCGTAGCTCCTTCAGATGATACTATTCCATTTAAAATTATTGGAGATTCGATAAAGATTGAGACCACCCAGGATCAGGATTACAGAATCACTACTATCAGTTCTAAACCTTATGCATCGGATAACACGGAATCATTCTGTCCTGCCGAGCATCCATCTTTCTCCAAGGCGTTTTATTCCAACTTCAATGATTGGAGGCAGATAAGTGACTGGTATTATGAACTGAGCCGTCATAAGCAGAATCAGACTATTGAATTGAAGAGTCTTGCGGATTCTCTTTTTGAAAATACCACCAGCGACTGGGAGAAAGCTTTAAAGATTCATGAGTTCATAACTAAAAACGTCAACTATAGCTTTGTCCCGTTCAGGCAATCCGGATGGGTGCCTCAAGCTGCAAAAGATGTGCTTGCTACACGTATCGGAGATTGTAAAGATATGGCTTCACTGGGGAAATGCCTTATGGATATTGCAGGTATAAAATCCTGGCTGGTACTGGTCAACACAGGGATACACTATTTTACAGATCATGCTTTTATCGGTCCAAACTTTGACCATTGTATTCTTCAGTTTGAAACAGGAGATAAAACTACCTATGTCGATTTTACCGATAGAAACACGGCTCTTGGAAGGCTTCCTTCGGCTGATCAGGGAGCGATGGCTCTGGTGATAAAACCTGGAAACAGGGATATCTCTGTATTGCCCATTGATACACCGGAAGATCGGCTGATTCGCAGAGACATTGTCATGCAACTTGACAGCAGTGGTACCCTCAGGCAGACCATGAAAACGCTGCGCAGGGGTATTTTTTCCTCGCAATTGCGTTCCGTTTATCGTTTCCAGAATGAGAATGAACGCAAAACCGACCTGCATCGGGTGATAAGCAATGAACATCCGGATGTTACCATTGATACGATGTGGTTTGATAACCTCGAAAGTGTTGTTGATTCCATAGGTTTCAACTATTCCATCACTGCCAGAAATGCAGCCAATGTCAATGGCTCCACTATCATTTACAGTTTAAAACTGCCTGATATTCTTGGTTCCGGATACTATCCGGTTGAACAGAACCGGAAAAACCCGGTTGACCTGTCTTCTTCATTTATCGGAATAGTGAAACTGGAATCCGATGTTGAACTGAGCATACCGGAGAGCTGGAAACTGATTGATGAACCGAAGGATGTGGCCATCAAAACCGATAATATGGACTATTCGCTTCAGTTTAAACTGGAGAAAGGAAAAATCAGAGTCTCAAGAAGGCTCACATGTAATTATAACCGGGTATTTGCAAACGATGAATTTGCACCTGAGCAGAATGCTTTGATGCAGGTAGCAAAATCTGATGATGTTAAACTTATTTTCAACCGGAAATAAGCAGAAATAATAATTAATCAAATAAGCCCTGAAAAAAGGGGTTTTCTTAATTCCTTTTCTTCAGTTTTGATATTTTTCCGGGTTACTTTCTGATTAGATATTGTTTTGATATTTCTTATTTTTTTTCCGATTTGATATTCTTTATCGTTGTTTTATAATATAGGATGGTTGTATAAATAAATGATTCTTCAGGCAGTTGTGTTTGATTTTGACGGTGTAATAATCGATACAGAAAAAGCCAGGTATCAAGCCATGCAGGAGATTTTTGCCGCTTATGGTCAGAAGCTTCCTCTTCAGATCTGGATCGAGAGTGTAGGTCGTGCGGCTTATGCCATAGATCCTTTCGATTACCTGGAAAGTATTACAGGTGAAAACCTGGATAGAGACATGCTGAAGTCCACCCATAAAAAAATAGAGATGGAGATGGCTGATGCACTTCCGCTTCTGCCTGGAGTTGCAGAGAGGCTGGAAGAGGTCAGAAACAGCGGGGGACTTCTGGCAGTGGCATCCAGTTCCTCCAGAGCCTGGGTTGAAGGGCATCTGAAGAAGAGGGGCTTAATCAAATACTTTAGTGCTGTTGTGTGCAGGGATGATACAATCAGGCACAAACCGCATCCGGAGCCTTACAGCACAGCATTGAAATTACTGAACAGTTTGCCGGAAAATTCATTTGCTGTCGAAGATTCTCCTTTAGGTATTGCGTCTGCAAAAGCAGCAGGTTTAAAATGTATTGCAGTAGGATGCAGTCTGACCAGAGACATGGATCTCAGTGGTGCGCATTATGTTTTTAACAGCCTTGACGAAGTTAGTTTTTCTGAGTTATGTAAAAGCTTTTAAAGCCCCCTAAATCCCCCGAAGGGGGACTTTAAGATCTCATGATGTAACTGTGAACTTGACCATAGGGTTTTATAAAATGTTGCTTTGGACGCTCTTAAGTCCCCCTTCGGGGGATTTAGGGGGCAGGATTTAGGGGGCATGGAGGCAACCGGACACTACTGACAAATGATTTGAAAAACAAAATGAAAATACTCTACATTTCCAGCGAATATCCTCCGCAAACCGGATTTGGAGGAATTGCCACATATACCAGGTACATGGCCGAAGCCTTGGCTTCCATGGGACATCAGGTTCATGTACTTTGTCGGTCAATTGATAAAGAAATTCATTCTGTTCAGGATGGAGTAAACATTCACAGAGTCCGATGCGGAGCTTATCCTCTGCCTGAAGGTTCGTTGTGGTATCCATTGAGAAAATTGTCCTATAAGACAATCTTACAATCGCTGAACCGTCTTGCCTGGGCCCGAACTGTATACAAAGAATATATCCGGTTGAGCGAAGAAAACGCCTTTGATATCATAGAATATCCTGAATGTGGAGCAGAAGGGTATTATTTGACATTCAAAAGAAATCTTCCCCTTGTCGTACGGCTTCATACACCCTGGACTATAGTGCGGCAGTTGAATCAAATAAAAGAACATCCGCTTGATTGCTGGTTGCAAAAGTATCTGGAACGGCGCTCCATTACACATGCAAAAGCGGTTACATCACCCGGTAGTGCACTGGCAGCTATGCTAAAGAAAGAATGGCATATTAAGGATGCTGTGGTATTTCCAAACCCTTTGCCGGCAAACCGGTTTATATCCGGAAAGACCGATTCACAGTGGATTTACACTGGAAGACTGGAGTACAGAAAAGGGGTTCATCTTTTGGTAAAAGCGTATCAGATAGTTTGCAAGACCCATAATCCTCCCCGATTATTGCTTGTTGGAAGAGGGTTCGGTGATATGCCTGATGGAAAACCATATAAGCAATACATAAAAGATCTGATCTCAGAGTTCGGCCTGGAAGAGAGAATCCGCATAATTGAAGGGGTTGATCAATCGGAAATTCCTGGATTTTTGCAAACCAGCACAGTTGCTTTTTTCCCCTCACTGTGGGAGAATTATCCCTATAGTTGTCTTGAAGCCATGGCTGCAAAGACTGCAGTATGTGGTTCCAACTGTGGAGGTTTCCCGGAGATAATTGAAGACGGGAAGAATGGGGTTCTGTTTAACTGCAACGATTATTATTCGCTTGCAGAGAAGATGAAGTGGTTCCTGGAGAACAAGGGGGCAACACAGGATTTGGCAAACCAGGCTCAGCAGCATATCATCGATAATTGTAATCCCGAACAGATATGCAAAAGCGCGCTGCAGGTTTACCAGAGTATCCGGGTTTGATCAATCTGATTGAACGCCGGTTCCGGTATATTCTTCTTTCTCTTCACGCATGTGTAGGTCATTATAAAGGATATTCGCTTCACTGGCTGAGGCAGGACGAAATTTTTCCAGTTTTTCCAGCTCGGTTGAAGGCAGATTCTGTTCGAGGGCTTTCTTGTATTCATCGGAGAAAAAATGATCGATAGAATCGAAAGCTGGACGGCCATTGAACCTTAAGGACATCAGGGTGTTGATCTCTTTCATGCGAAGAGGGCGGCTCATAACTGATTGTCTGGCCTTTTCAATTTTAGCATACTGTTTTGGAAAAATGGCTTTAGCGAAAGAATCTGACATTTTGACCTCTTTATTTAAAGATATTTCAGATCTGGTTTAGTGAGAAAAATATACAAAAGAACGCCCTTTTTGCTCAAGTGTTTCCGCTGTCCATTACTCCGATCCCTTTATCAGCCCTGAAAGGGTGTACTAGCCTAGCACAGGGCTGGTAAGAACGCCCCTCCCGAATTTTTGATTTTCTGACAGTGTAACTTATTTTCATACCGGGCGTTTTTACAGGAAAACCATATTCTCCAAAAATCATATCCTCTATAAAAGGATTTATACTTATGTCACCCAAAATGTTCCACTCTCATAAGGGTCCGTTAATAATTGCTGGTGCAGTACTCATTTTTATTGTTCCATTCCTGGTAATTAGTGGGATTGTGATTTCAAAGACATATAAGCGTATTCGATTGAACAATATCTGTGTGGATTACTATACAGAGCAATATGCCTGGGTAGTGGATAAAAACGGTAAAGGAATCGATTCGGTATCGGTTACATTGAAAGATAATGCTAATTTCAATCTAATTTACAGGACTTTTACAGACAGTACCGGTAAATTTGTTCTCTTTAATGATTTTGGCTCTTTTGCCCTTTACAACATGCCCTTTTCCTATGAACTTCAGGTTTCTTTTAAGGGGTATAATGATACCATATTATACAAATTTCAACGCTATAGAGTCTGCCATTTTCGTAAAACAGAAGGACCGGATACAATTGTGCTGGATCTTTCGGAAAAGGCTAAAAACCGGATAGTCACTGAATATGGAAAAATGGTACCGGTTGATGAAGTGTTTGAGTATGCTCCTTTTGAAAAAATCTCACTCTCTTCATCTGTTCCATTTGGTCTCAAAAGTCCACTTCAACAGTACAGGGTTGTCAAATATGGTTCACTGAATATTGGAAAGAAGCGGGTTTTATTTGCTGTTACTGACAAGTCGGGGTTTGATGAAAACACCGGGCATCAAAAAGGAAATGTATGGTTTGTTATCGATCGGAACTTTAATAACGAGCTTGGTGATGATCCTTACAAACAATGGAATCTGGTTTCACGCAATGAAGAAGGGGATGTCGCTGATTGTGATATTCGTCAATGCTACATCAGGGATACATTACATACCGATAAAGAAATGGTGATCCTTGATCTTCAGTTGGAAGGCTTTTCTCATCCAAACACATTTCTTTACTATAGACGTGGAGATGCTTTAAAGGCAGTTATTGAGTTTCAGGGGAAAAGGGTAGGGGTGGTGCTTTGGGACCGGCTTATGACCAACTTTACTGATTTGAAAAATGTGCAGATTGGTATAGACAGAAATGGTGACAGGCGTTTTTCAGGCAAAGTCGGTGATGCTGAAATTCTGGAAACTGCTTTTTCAGGAATCAGTCTCGATAATCTGTATTATGAAATTGATAGTATTGCTCCGGATGGTTCATCAATCTTTTACTCGAAAACGACAAAAGATACAATTGCAGGATCGGGTGCATCGGTGGGAGACTGGGCCAATGATTTTAAGGGTCAATATACCGAATCGATATCACTATATAACGAGATTTCGAATCATTCACTGGTTGTACTCTGTTTTTTTGAAGGGAACTCTCAGCAATGCATGGAAACGATGGGGCTGGGAGCAGTTATCGGAATCTTAAGTAAATATATAAAGGGTGTACGGATAATAGGTATTAACAGAAAGACTTTCGGGCCGCGATACACAGGATTTCCGGTAATAGAGGAGAATATGGGTTGGAAAGGGGCGTTGGTAAGACAATTCCATAATCATCTGGAAAAGGAGGTTATCTGTATTGACAGTACAGGAACAATCATTTCCAGAGGAGCTCCTGGTAAAGCATTGATTGAATCGGTGTGGAATAGGTTAGGTAAAAAAGATCTGGCTGCGGCTTTGACGGATCTGGACAGGGCGACAGATGAGATGGCGGTGATTGGGACGGTTGGGGAGTAGTCAGGTGGAAGTGAATATCGAATATCGAATATCGAATAACGAATATCGAATATCGAAGTAAAGAGGAGCATCTGAACGCCGAACCTCTAACTCTTTAACCTATGAGAAAAACCAAAACATCTGCCTTTTCAGTTTTTCTGCAAGGAGCATTAAGAACTTCTCTTTGATGCTTCCGGGAAACAGCAGGGTGAATCATTTAATCGTTTGCCGGTGGTAATTCCAATTATTGTATACAATGGTAATACCCCCTGTAATTTTGCCAATAGTGTAAAGAAGTTATTCGAAATTTTTAAGGAGATCAAAAGGTATGTCGAGGATTTCAGGAAATGTATTCTGGATTTATCGGTATTTAACCCAGAGCTGATTAAAGACAGTCCTCCCTCTGCAGCAGATTACTGCGGTGGGCATGGTAAGTTAATAATGATGCTGTTGGCACTCAAGTATAGCAGGAGTCCAGATGTTTTAAATGTTTTGCCCCAAATTATAAGGATATCAGAGAAGATTCCAAATGGGGATTGTGATTATTTGAAAGTGGTATTACTCTATCTGGCTTCAGTGATTAACAAAGGGTTTATTGATCAGTTCTGGAAGATAGTGGCTAAAGAACACAGTGGTGGTGAGGTATATATGGAAACGATAGCAGATGCATTTCGTGAGGAAGAACGGTTGAAAAGAGAAAAAGCTGAGAGGGAAGTTGCAGAATTACGAAAGGAAATTAAGCAGAAGGAAGCAATGATCGAACGAAAGGATACCAAGCTTGAGGAGGAACATAGCAAACTTGAGCAGAAGGATACTGAACTTGCACTAAAAAAAGCTGAGCTTGAAAAGAAAAACGAATATTTGTACCGGATAATTAAAGGGATGTTAAAAAAAGGGATGGATCAAAAGACGATTGAAGAAATTACCGGTTTGGGTAGTGCGGAAATTAAACAGATTATAAACAGCCTCAGTTTTTGAGGCAATTTATGAAAAAAACTTGATTTAACGCTTAGGACCCTGGTAAACGATTGAACCTCTGAACCTTTTAACTCCCGACCAGGCTTTCCATCATAACCCTTTATGTTTTTTCAGGTTACCTCTAGGGATTTTTACCTTCGACTTAAAGGTCTGTAAAGTAACCCTAAAGGTCTGGGGTTCAACCTGAAAGGTTTACCGTTTAGGTGAAAAGGTTCAGGGCCTGGCCCAAAAGGTTTTAAGTTCAATTTGAAAGGTCTTTTCGAAAAAGTTGAAAGGTTTAGGGCTTACCCCCCAAAGGTTTCCACCTCACCCCCTAAAGGTTTCCACTTCAACCCTAAAGGTTTTCTGTTAAAAAGTTGAAAGGTTTAGGGTTTACCCCCAAAGGTTTTCACTTCACCCCCCTAAGGTTTTGCGTTAAAGTTTAAAGGTCTGTAAAGGAAAATTGAAAGGTCTGTAAAGTAACCCCAAAGGTTTAGGGTTCAACCTGAAAGGTTTACCGTTTAGGTGGTAAGGTTTAGAGATTACCTTCAAAAGGTTTTGGGGTTCAACCAGAAAGGTTTTTTCGAAAAAGTGGTAAGGTTTAGGGCTTACCCCCAAAAGGTTTTGGGATTCAATCAGAAAGGTTTTTTCGAAAAAGTAGCAAGGTTTAAGGCATACTCCAAAAGGTTTTGAGGTTGAATTTGAAAGGTTTTTTCGAAAAAATGGTAAGGTTTAGGGCTTATTCCCCAAAGGTTTTTACTTCCCTTCTTATTCTTTCTGCCAATTGCATTTATGTATACAAGAGTTCCATAGAAAACGCATTACTCGATCATGTCGGAGAGAAGGAAGACAGTTGTCAACCAATGGTCTTTTGTATGGGGGGTGCGTCGGACAAATTCACATATATCAGAGCTAAACCCTATAGATCTTCATTTCTGGATTCGGTAAATCTGTTCAAGTTTTACGAGGGAAATAGACGTAAAGATATTCATTTCTGGAGACATGAACATGGAGATTATGGTACTCCCGAAGGGAAGCTGCCAATAAGAATTGTTGATACGAGTATAGTTGATACATTGTGAAGAACGACCTTCTGAAAACTTTAAAATCGATATTAAGGATATCGAAAAAGTAGAACGACTGAAAATAAGAATACCTGAACCACGTGTAAGCATGATTTCTGGGCATCTGGAGCAGGTAGCATATAACAGTAAAAAATTCCAGCTTTATCTTCCTGATGGGCAAATTATACAGGGAAGAATTAACGATGAATATATTAGTATTGAATCACTTCGAACTCTCTGGGGGAAAAGGGTCACAGCGAGAGGTTTAGTCAGCTTTAAACCATCTGGAAAAATAAGAATTATCGAAGCACAAATGCTCAAACCAATGGAAGAGGGAGAGGTGTTATTCGAAACAGCTCCAGTTATCCAGACTCAGTTTGAATTCGCAAAAAAAGTGCAGCTCGAAGCAACCGGTCGTAATTGGCTAAAAGAAATCTGGAATAAATGGCCGGGTGAAGAATCGATCGAAGACATTATGAAAGAAATTAAAAATAAGTGATCGTATGGCCAAGTATATTTTTGACACAAGTATACTTGTTCATTATGTCCGCGGATCAGCACTTGCCTTGCATATTGAAAACTCATACAGTCCATCAATCTTACCCAATTACTCACTGGTATCAGTAGTTTCACTTGGTGAAATGTATTCTCTTTCATATCGCCTGAAATGGGGACAGAAAAAGCAGGAGGCAATGAAAAGGCTTCTTTATACTATACCTGCTGTTGATATAAACCATTTACAAATCATTGAACAGTTTGCAGAACTAGATGCATATCGGCTTGGCAAGAGCTGTTTTTATTATTTCAACACTTGCTTTTACACATTAAAAATTTGCTGACAAGCCCTGATGGGGCTTAATATAATCGCCCAAACTGCAGACCTGGGCTGGAGAAAAAATGAACACTAATCTCACCATTATTTCATTTGTTTTTATAATAATAATTGGACGATTATTTTCATCGGTTCATCGTAAGATGAACAAGAAAAAATCAATCAAACAGATTTTTCTTGATCCAACTGCTTTTGTCGTTTCAACTATTCCAATTATCGCCATTTCGTTACCAATTATAGAATACTGCTTTTTTAAAGACACCGTAAATCCAATAATCTCTGGAATAGGGGCATTGACAGTCTTATCAGGATTCACAATCTCATTCTTTGCCAATAAAGAAATAGGGGAGAACTGGTCTGCATCAATTGAAAAAGAGAGATCTCAAAAACTGATAACATCCGGGATATATAGTTATGTCCGGCACCCATTGTATTTTTCCGGAATTATAATATTTATAGGGACAATATTCTATTTCCAGTCCTGGTGGAGTATAGCAGTGTTATTTCCATGTTTTTTAATAATCAATTGGAGACTTAAATATGAAGAGGAGAATTTAATTCTTTTATTTGGCAATGAATATAAAGAATACATAAGAAAAACGAAAAAGATAATTCCCTTTTTATACTAATGTGCAAGATAATTCATAAGAGTAGTAGCTATGAGTCATTTTTAAAGAGGATTTATGCAATCTAATAAAGAGATTAGAAAACTTGGTTTGATAGGTTCTTTTGCGATTTATATTCCAGCATCGTTATTGATGTATTACTTAACAAAATATTTAATTCCATATTTAAGTAATGCAACAGGTCTGGAAACGATACTTTTTTGGTTCATTGTGGCAGGGATAGGAATTTTTACTCCTTTGATAATAACTGCATTATTGATACTGAAATCGGAAGGATATAGGATTAACAAAAGCACATGGACTGATCGTTTGAGATTCCGCAAGATTACAAAACCTGATCTGATTTGGTGTTTTCTTGGATTAGTCCTTGTTGGTGTATTGAGCATCATGATAATAAAAAGTCTGGAGCTTGCCATTGGCAAATTTGATCATTCGCCTGATTTCATGTCGTTTGAGCCTTTGACAAAAGGTCGATACTGGTTACTTCTGGTTTGGGCTCCTTACTGGATTTTGAATATTCTTGGAGAAGAATTTTTATGGCGAGGAGTAATGTTGCTTAGACAAGAAGTCGCCTTTGGAAAACATGCCTGGTTAATTCATGGATTTGGCTGGGGATTATTTCATATTGGTTTTGGATGGCAATTGTTAATTACATTGATACCACTGGCTTGGAATGCGAAATGCACTAACCCAAGCCGCAGGCCTGGGGGGTCTGTGAACTTGACCCCAGGGTTTTATAAATGCTTTGGACGCTCTTAAGTCCCCCTTTGGGGATTTAGGTGGCTGGCTATGCCCTGAGACCCGGGTTGCGGGACGGGATAACAGATCCATTATTATAAGAGTATCTATTCTTGTTGCATTTCAGGAGGCACAGAAAAATCTTCTGATTTTCCCAGTTCTCTTTCAAGAAGCAATTTGTATTTGGCACTGAGATACTCGACATCGTTGATAATAGCCCTAATACGCTCCTCATTTGATTTATAATGACGTGTCATATCAATCTGATAATATTGATTTGTGATTTCATTGCACCGGTTTTCAATTTGCCCACGTAAATTATCCATACTCTTAATGATAAACTGGCGTTCTGAATTACTGTCCAGATCATTATGATATTTGTCTATTAATGAACCAACCTCTTTGGCAATAGAATCGATCTTGAGATCGATTTCAGCTTTATCCAGGTTTAGAAAATAACTGAGAGTTGGCATCACTTCATTGGCCTTATCAATCTGTTGAACCGAGCGGGGGAGAGTCTTTGAGCGGTTTTGAATCATTGTGGAATCTTTCAATAATGCATACCCTTCCAGTATATACCCTTCCGCCTGCACATCGGGGATATTACAATTTTGCAAAACTTCAGCCACTTTTCTGCATTCATCCCAGAGCCGGCTTTTGAACCTCGCCCATCCAAGTACCACCAAAGCATCATAATAAACAGCGCTGGAAGCAGGAATCTCAGCCAGATATCCTTGAGCTTCTTTATATCTGTTCATTTCGTAATAGACACAACCTAAAGCATAATTCGCTTTGTAATTGATTTCCCACTGCTCGGGTGTTTTGGCATCAAACGACAGAACCTCATTGAATATAGGAATCAGGTCTCTTAAGGGCTTTTCTAAGGCAGTTTTGCAGATAGCGATTGAATATTGTGCAAATGGATAATCAGGATGCTCAAATTTGATATTATTGAGTGCCTCTATTGCTGAAAACCAATCCTCCTTATCCATATAGAACTGTCCAAGCTCATACCAGCCATGTTCTTTAAGCGAGTCATAAGCCTGCGATTTCTTTAATAAATTAAACTGATCGAGTACTTTTTGTGAATCTGCATGTTGTCTGAAAATACGCAGCAGGCCAAGATCCGCTCCACCTACGATTTTCCGTTCATCTTCGTAATTATCATCTATATAAAGCTTTTTGGTCTGATTGTATTTTTCGATGCTTTTATCATACATGTAAAGCTTTTCCAGGCAGATGGCAGATCTTAACCGAACTTCATCATTTTTTGAAAAGTCGGGATACTCTTTTTCCAGAAGTGAAAAATAGGCGTAGGCATCCCAATATTTTTTCTCGGACATCCTGGCCTGTGCTTTTTGATAAAGATCATTGGCTTCACCGGCAATAAAGTTTCGGTTGTTTCCGAATTGTCCGGCGAAATAAACTGTATTTGAAGGCCTGAACTGTTCTCTTGTGAACAGGACCTGCATGGCTGCTGAAGCATTGTTCATTATCTTCGGAAGCTTTTTGGAAAATGTGTTAAACTTTATGGAAAAACCTGCATACTGGTTTCCGAACTGGAGATACAGGTGAAGGAAATTGTTGAGTCTGGTACCCAGTCGTCCGGAAACGTCAAAGCGTTTGCTACCATAATTTTCTCCCCAAAAGGATCGATAGTTAAGCTCAAGGCCACCATCAATAACAATTTTCTTTATCTCTCTTTCAAAGAAAAAACTTAATCCAACATCGGGATTATAGAGTGGTATTTCGAATCGTGATACCCGGGCAGGGTTAAGAAGGCTGAGTCCCAGAATATAATTTCCCAGGAAAGGATTTTTCAGTTTTAAACTCGCCCCCAGGTCAAATGAAGCATCAATCACCGGATTATCGAAATTACTCTGATACCCAATGTTTACATTAGCTCCCACAGCCAAAATAGGAATTGGCCTCAGTGCATAACTGATCGTACCATAATGTTCACTGTATTGATTTGCATCTTCTTGCTTGATGATACGACCCTGTTTCCATGAAGTACGGTCGAATTCCCCGGAGTTATAACCTACATATCCAACACCAATGGTCTGGCTCTTGGAAGCAAATGTTGTCAAAGGCACAACTGCCTCAATGTTGGTAAGGAAGAAACGATTGAGCTGAGTAATGGAAAAAGCAGATGAAACAGTTATCCAGTCATAGTATGCGGAAAAGGATGGATTTACAAGAACAGAGCGGGATGTCTCCAGATCACGCCATTGCCTGGCAAGATAGACTTCATTGGACAAACCATGTCCTGCTTGAACAAATGCTACAGATATCAGGATATAAACAACCGATTTTAAACCGGCACATTTACGCATATCTGCAATTTTCCACTTTAATTTATCGACGAGGTACACGAATCACCCCCACTTTTTCTCCGAATTTACTTTTTTTACCATTTTTATCAGTAAGTTCAATATTTACGTAGTACACACCTCTGCCCACTTGCTGCTTTTTTTCATCCTTTGCATCCCAGACATAGCTCAACCAAAAGTCATTGGATACTCCGGGATTCATTTTTTTGTTTCTGAGCACAATGTTTCCAACTGCATCAAAAATGGTCACATTTCCCGTATACTGAGTTGCCAAAGTATCGCACACAACTATGATTGCTATTCCAGGTTTCCCCAGCCCATTATTCTGGGGAATTGTCGGATCATAAGGATTAGGACATATTGTTACACTGAATTCATCATGTCCCCGATACTCAACCTGCACCTTACGATTATTCTTGTGCGGGAAGCTCTCGGAAAAATCGGTAATCTGGGTACTGTTTTTACTTACGTCCACCACGATATTCAGGCTGTCAGAATTAGGTTTGAATCGGAACCCATTATCCATGACCAGCTTAACAGAAACGCTGTCGGATCTGATTAACGAATTTAAGGATAAACCTTCAAAAGGCTTATCTTTTCTTCCTGCAATAGCCTTTGTATAAAAGTTAAATAACTGGTTGAGAAGCGGTTTTTGCTGGGTATACAAAACCGGTTCGCTGAACCGCACTTCCAGTGTATCATTCTCATTCTGAGCTGTCAGGGAAACCGAATGGGAGATTGCCCTGGAAATCACCGGACCGGCACTGTCTCTGACTTCTGAGACCTGGAAAGGCATCTGTTCACCTGAAACAAACGTGGGATCAATATTGATTTTAAATGAATGCCATCCGGTCTCCAATCCGGCAGAGGAGTTTTCCTCAATGGTGATAATCATTTGTCTGGAGTTGGTACTTTTTTCAAGTTTCACCGGTTTAAGTTTCCTCTTCTCATTCTCATGCCAGGGATGAACAGTTATTGAAGAGACCGCAGATTTCACTTTAGGTAAAGTGGAAGGTATGGAATATTCTGCGGGTACTGTAAGAATAATCCGGTCGATATGACCTTCACCATTCGTGTCACATACTGTAGCAATGAGATTTACAGGGGCATCTTCCAGAAGAATCGGGACTTTACGATTATTTGCATGCGGCAGATTTCCCAATTCTGTGGAATCTTTCAAATGGGTTCTCTGATCATCTGCAAATGGACGAAGTGACAGACTGTCCTTTAAAACAGAAATCTGTGCTTCATAATCCAGATAGATTACTGCACTGTCCCTGGAAGAGGTTTTGACTGCATCCAGTGAAGTAAAAATGGAGTTGTCCAATTTTCCAATACGAAAATAGTTGAGAAAATCGACAGGACGTGTTTCCACCTGCAGCCAAGATACCGGTTCACTGAAATAAACAGTCAGTCTTTTTCTGTCATTCAACTCCCTGACACCAGGATAGTAGACTGCACGTTTGATAACAGGACCTGCCTCGTCTTTTATCGATGAAAGCACTGTTGGCAGTGCCTGCTTTGTCAACGGGTAATTTTTTAAATAGATTTTGGCAGACCGGAAGCCCGTTTGAAGAGCATTAGTTCTTTCTTTCAGAATAACCAAAGCATTAACACTGTCAATACGAACGATTCTGAGTGGTTCAAGTTTCTGATAGGTACCATCAAGAAGCCGGATAACTGCAGAATCGATCCATTCACCAGCTTGAGGAAAAGTGTCCTTCAAATATGCTGTGCCTTCCCAGGTAAATCGAATCTGGTCCAGGAAACCATTTCCGTTGGTATCCAGCAGGGCAGCTGCTGCACGGTATTGTGCTATCGTCAATTTTATATACAGTGTATCCGATTGAGTAACATCCACTTTATCATAAGCAATCGCGGTCAGAGTCAGCTCGGATGCTTCTGAAGTAGCAGTCCATTTAAAATCCCCTGAATCACCCTGGGCATTTTTCTTAAATTCAGCACCTTCAGGAAGGCCAATTAGCTGCAGTGATGGTATGGTGTTATCTTCATCTGTTGCCCATATATGAATGACCACCTCTTTACCACTGGCTATCACGGTATCCTTCGTGCTTGCATGAACAACCGGTGCATGGAAACTGGAGTCTTTTACAATGATATCAATAGTATCAAGTACCTTGTTTGTACCATCTGAAGCCGAGATTATCAGCCTGTAGGTGCCTGCATCATTGCTTCCTGTAGCCCAGAAAAGTCTGGCCCTGGTAGTATCAACATTACTGGAAACAGGAATGAGCCTCAGTGCTTCCGACGGCAGACTTTCTATTGCAAATTGAACGATTTCCTTGTCAGGATCCATTCCGAAAATCAGCGTATCCAGTGTGTCACCTTCAGTTATGTTGCAGGTAGCCGGTGCTATGACTTCCGGTAGAAGATTCTGATCATTGATGGTAAGGATAATGGTGTCAACTACAGTGTAGCTTTCGTCTGAAGCTCTGAAAATGAAACGGTATTCACCATTGCTTGTTGGTCCGGTTTTCCACCCCAGTTTCATTTTACCGGGAGAAACCAAATTGCAGAATGCATCCTGCGGTAGTTTAGAGATAAGTACCAGAGAAACATTTTCACCTTCTGGGTCCACTGCAGTAATCTCTCCGGTAACGCTGTCTCCTTCGTTCCAAACCTTCTCGCCCTTGTAGGTTATTTTTGGTGGTTGGTCAATGTTGACTTCGTAATTAGTACCAGAAGACGGACTTCGGGTTAAAGCAAGGTACTTGTCTCTGGCTTCTATATAATATTCCACATATTTACCAATAATAACGCTTCCATCCACCGTAACTGAAAAGGTGTCGTTAGGTAATCTGATCATTGTATCACATGAAAATTCAGACATATTATTATTTTTGTAGTAAATCAATACCTGAACAACTGAATCCGGATCTTTAACATGGGCTTTCAGTGTTATATACTGGTTGGCTTTAAGAATTTCCGGAGGTGTATGATCAATAGATGGTCCGTCATTGTCGATATTGATCTGAAACGGTCCCTTGGAGGCAGTCAGTCCATGACGGTCTCTTGCAGTTATGCTGAATTCGATTCCAGGCTTATTTACCTTATCTGCCGGAACAGTAAATTGGTAGTTCGAACCGGAAAGATATGTCAGATCTCCTGTAATAATCTCCTCAGATCCCACTAACCGATAAGATATTCTGGCAACCGATACTGGCTGCTCGTCATCTTCTATCCTGACCGTTATCGTAAGTGCACTGTTGGACGGTTGTTTATGCTCAATCAGATCAATGGTTTGTGGTGTAAGTGTAATTTCCGGTG
>Ga0209510_1000852_pt1 | contig 38366 bp, 33 predicted proteins | sample BiotimSIPDNA_FD_185749 | JGI IMG/M metagenome (GOLD analysis project Ga0209510, IMG submission 185749) | Anaerobic biogas reactor microbial communites from Washington, USA - Biogas_R1 time_0 SIP DNA (SPAdes) (version 2) | ecosystem: Engineered > Bioreactor > Anaerobic > Unclassified | place...
GGGCAGGAATCTTATTGCCACTATCATCAAGCATGAATTCGCCGTTGATAGTCCAATAGAGCAGACCGTCACTGTAGAGTTTTACTCCCACATTCGGAGTAGCTCCTGCAGCACCTGTTGGGCCGTCTGCACCATCTTTACCATCCTTGCCGGCAGCACCCTCTTTACCATCTCTCAGTGTTATTGTGCTACCATCGGTCATAATAAGCTCATAGCCGCTCTTGTCGGCCAATTCTTTATAGGAGGCAACGCCCACATTGTTGGTGAGGGCATCTATCAATCCCTTGATGGAGCTGATCTCAGAGTTAACGTTAGTCGTTACCTGTTCCAGACTTGCTAACAGCTCCTCCAGGGAGGCAAACTCCTCTTTTTGTTCCCCGAGCTCCTTTAATTGCTCCGAGTTTTTCTGTTTCAGAAGATTTATCTCGCTCCAGAGATCATCCAGGTCGACACAGCCGACCATAAGGATCATCGAGACAACCGTGATTATCGCAAAAAATCTTTTCATATTGTAGTTAATATTTTAGTTCCCTTGATAGGTCTATTATTTAAATAGATGTGTAAATCTAACATGCTTTCTGCAAAGAAAAAAACATTGGGGTAGTCTATTTCGTTAAAAACACAAAATAGACCAGTTTAAAAGCACAAATAACCCATTTTTTGCCAAAAAACACGCGTCACATACTCAAAAATCCACCACACCCCGTAACACGCAACATTTCAAATTGATCACTCATAACTCAATTTTAAAAACTCACAACTGACTCAATACTCCATACTCAGAACTCGGAACTATTATTGTATATTTGCATGTACAACTATTTTTACCCGTATGAAACGTTTATACTTATTTATAATTACATCACTGTTGTGTCTAAATGCAGCGGCTGATATTCCCTACTGGAATGATCTTCAGACCACCGGGGTCGGAAAAGAGTATCCTAGGACGGAGTTCTCGGTTTTCAGCAGCCGTGAGGTGGCCTTGAAAGGCACTTACGAGACCTCACCATTCTATCACTCCCTCAACGGCACCTGGAAATTTCTCTACACCGATGATTACAGGGATCTCCCCGCAGGTATCGAGAAACCGGACTTTTCCACCGCAAAGTGGAGCGACATCAAGGTTCCCGGCAACTGGGAGAGACAGGGATTCGGTATCCCTATCTATGTGAACCATCCTTACGAATTTCCCTATACACGCAGCGTGAAGCCGACTTTACCGGAACCAATCCCCGCAGGAATCTATCAGCGCACCTTTACCGTACCTCAGGAATGGAAGGGCAAGGAGATATTCCTCAACCTTGACGGCGCCAAGTCAGGTGTCTATGTATATATAAATGGCATCGAAGTAGGCTACAGCGAAAACTCCAAGGATAGGGCACAGTGGCGCATCACCGACTTCCTCAAATCCGGTTCCAACCATCTTGTAATCAAGATAATGAGATGGAGCACCGGTACCTGGCTGGAGTGTCAGGATTTCTGGAGGATCAGCGGTATTGAAAGGGACGTTTATCTCTCGGCACAGGAGCGCACTTCCCTTAAAGACTTCATCGTTACCCCTATTCTCAGAGAATCTGGTGAGGGTTTGCTAAAACTTCGTATGGAGCTTACAAATCCCGATTCACGCGAACTGGAAACGGCTTTTGAACTTCTGGATAATAAAGGAAAAACAGTTGCTTCCGGGATCAGCATTTCCAGTGATGGCATCGTTAATTTCAGCGCAAAAATAGAGAATGTAAGGCCCTGGTCAGCAGAGAACCCGACTCTCTATACTCTGTTGATGAGGGTGGAGAATGAGTATATCCCCTTCAGGGTGGGATTCCGCAGATTTGAGATCAAAGACGGACTTTTCTTTGTCAACGGACAACCGATTAAATTTAAGGGAGTAAATATCCACGAGCACGACCAGATTACAGGTCACTATGTGAGCAGAGAGCTGATGCTCAAAGACCTCGAACTGATGCGTAAGCACAATATCAATGCAATCCGCACCGCACACTATCCACAGCCGAGGTTATTCTATGAGTTGTGCGACGAATTGGGCTTCTATGTCTATCATGAAGCCAATATAGAGTCACACGGAATGGGGTACAATTTGCGTGAGGGAGGCACTCTGGGCAACAACCGCGACTTTTACGCACTGCACCTGGATCGTATTGTAAATATGTATGAGAGGTGTAAAAACTACGCCTGTGTTACAATTCTCTCTCTCGGCAACGAAGCCGGCAACGGATACAATATGTACAAGGCCTATGAATGGATTGAGGAACGTGAGAAAACAGAGCACGGAATGAATCGTCCGATCGTCTATGAGAGGGCTCTGCTCGAATGGAATACCGATATGTATGTCCCCCAATATCCCTCTGCCGATTGGCTGGCTAAAATAGGCCAAGAGGGGTGCGACCGTCCGGTGATACCAAGCGAATATTCTCATGCAATGGGCAATTCCAACGGTGGTCTGAGTGCACAATGGAAACAAATCCGCCTATATCCCCAGCTGCAGGGGGCATTTATCTGGGATTGGGTGGATCAAGGTTTCCTGGAGAAGGATGAAAAGGGATATGATTACTGGGCCTACGGAGGTGATTATGGTGTAGATATGCCCAGTGACGCCAATTTCTGCTGCAATGGTATTATAGCCCCAGACCGCACCCCGCACCCCTCTATGGAAGAGGTACGCCACGCCTACACCAATATCCTGTTTGAGGCTGATGATCCCGCTTCGGGCAAAGGATTTAGCATTACCAACCTCCACTATTTCACCTCTTTGGAGGGCTATTACATTCACTGGTTCATCGAGGGCGACGGCAAGGTGGTGAGAAAGGGTAAGCTCAATTTTACCACTGCTCCGCAGCATGTGGAGTCATTTGATATTTCATACAAAAGATTGAAATTTAAAGAAGATGTGGATTATTATATCCGCTTTTCGGCGGTAACAAGGGAAGCGGAGCGGCTTATTCCTGCAGGCCACGAGGTGGCTTCAGCGCAGTTCCCTATTTCGCTTCGCGGGAATGTTACTCTTCCGAGAATGAAAAAGGGCAACGAATTGGCGATTGATGAAAATTCCGGCTCTATTGTTATCCTTAATAAACGTTTAGAAATGGTCTATGACAAATCGCTCTGCACAATCACTTCTCTCAAAGTGGACGGCAAAGAGCGTTTTGCCGAGGGTTGGGGTATAAGGCCCAACTTCTGGAGAGCACCTACTGACAATGATGTCGGCAATGGAATGAATCGGAAAAATGCTATCTGGAAAGAGGCTTCGAGAGATTTTAAAGCATCCGCCAATGCAATTAGGGATGGAGAAGATGTTATTCTCAAAATCATCTATTTCCTCCCTGCGGGAAATAGTTTCGAAATGGAGTACCGAGTAAATCGGAATGCTGGAATACACGTTTCAACGCGTTTTAACGCAGTAGAACCAAACCCTGACGACAATAACTCTCCCCAATTTGTACCCAGAATCGGGGTGCGTTTCAGACTTGCATCTTCCAATGACAGTTTCAGTTATTTCGGTCGGGGACCGAAGGAAAACTATATCGACCGCAAGGATGGTTCCCTTATCGGACACTATACAAGCAGTGCAAAAGCTGAATATTTCCCCTATGTAAGGCCCCAGGAATGCGGTCATCACTGCGATGTACGTCGCATCGACTTTGCAGATATGACTATTCTGGCGGATGAGTATATGGAATTCAATGCCCTGCGCAACGCAGTGGAGGATTTCGATCTGGGAAGACAAACACACGTAAACGATATCACCTCCAATATGAGGAATTATGTGGAGGTTTGTCTCGATTGGCGCCAAATGGGTGTAGGAGGATATGACAGCTGGGGTTCATTGCCTGACGATTATGCTATGATCTCTGCAGGAGAAAATTACGAATGGGGATTCACCATTATATTCCCTTAGATCGGGTGCCTCGAGGAAAACAATCTCAGTGAGTTTTGTTATATTTGTTTTTTATTAATCATGATATACAGAAAGCTTTCAGAAACAGAGTTTGAGGATATTTCTTCGAGAATTCTCTACGAAGACAATCATATGTTGATATTCAACAAACGTGGCGGGGAGATTGTACAGGGTGACAAGACCGGCGACGAGCCTTTGAGCGAAACTCTGAAGGCATTTGTGGCCCAACGCGATTCAAAGCCCGGTAGAGTATTTATGGGAGTACCGCACCGTCTCGACAGACCGGCAAGCGGGGTTACCATTTTCGCCAAGAGATCCAAATCCCTTGAAAGACTCAACACCATGTTTCGCGAAGGAAGTGTAGAGAGATTTTATTGGGCCCTGACCGCTATAAGTCCCAACCCCATTGAGGGCGAACTGGTTCATTTCCTGAAAAAAAATGAACAGCAAAATCGCAACTACGCCTATCCGTTGGGTGCAGGAGCCAGAATCCCGGAAGGAGCAAAAGAGGCCCGACTCCGCTATAAAACCCTGGAGCAGACCGAGCGCTATTGGTTGGTAGAAGTAGAACTACTGACCGGACGCCATCATCAGATCCGCTGTCAGCTCTCCGCTATCGGTTGCCCCATCAAAGGAGACCTCAAATATGGTGCTCCCCGTTCCAACCCTGACGGCGGCATCTCGCTGCATGCAAGACGCATATCCCTGATTCATCCTGTAACCAAAGAGCCTCTGACAGTCGAAGCACCGGTAGACTGGTCACCTATTCTGAAGAGATAAATATTACATATATGAAACTGATAAAATATATAACGGGCATAGCCCTGATGTCGATACTGCTCCATTCCTGCTCGGGAGCACCCTCCGAAAGCATCCCGAGCGACTCTTATCCCGATATCATACCCGATTATATCGGCGTTACCATACCCGAAGGGATAGCACCGCTCACCTTTGAAATGGCTGACGGCAGCAATTGCCGCTACGAAATGGAGAGAGAGGGAGACACTTTGTGGTACACTGTCACATCGTGGCGCAAAGGCTACAAAAAGGCAACTCTTCACAAATCTTTCCCCGTATACATCTCTTCCGACCCGATAGATCCCTACATTGCCTACAGGTTGATAGAGCCGGGCTACGAGAGCTGGCACAACATCGTCATAGCGCAGAGAGAGCTCGCATCCTACAAAGAGAGCCGTATCGTCTCAAACCGGGCAAATGATATGGGGTGTGTCAACTGTCACACTTTTGATTCCGGAAACCCGAAAAAGATGTTGTTCCACGCCAGAGGCAAAGGGGGTGGCACTGTCTTCATCGATGAGGATCAGGTGCGGATTATCAACCTCGCACAGATTGGGGCACAAAGACAGGGCACTTATCCCGCCTGGCACCCCTCCGGACGCTATGTAGTCTTCTCCTCCAACAACACCCGCCAGTGTTTTACCATCAACGAATATCAGCCGATAGAGGTTTACGATACCGCTTCGGACATTATACTGATGGACCTTCAGACCGACTCCGTAATGCTTGTACCGCAGCTCTCCCTGGAGACGCGGATGGAGACCTTCCCCTCCTGGTCGGAAGATGGATCCACACTCTATTTCTGCTCCGCTGCATCAGTCGAGAATGTGGCCAACAACCGTGGCCAAGTACATTACAGATTGATGTCTGCAAAGTTTGAGGATGGTCAATTTATTGGAGAACCTGAAGAACTTTTCGGTGATGACAGTTGCTCGGTCTCATTTCCCCGTTACCATGATGGGTATGTACTCTTTACCCATACTGCATTCGGTACCTTCCCTATATGGCATGACGAGGCCGATCTATGGATGTATGATATTGAAACTAAAGAGGCATTTCCAGCGGAAATTCTCAACAGCGATAAGGCTGAAAGCTACCACAGTTGGTCTTCCAACGGCAAATGGGTAATCTTCGGAAGTCGCCGTCTGGACGGACGCTATACTCGTGTATATATAGCACATTACAAAGGCAACGGAGAGTTTGACAAGCCTTTCCTGCTACCGCAGAAAAACTTCAAACACAACACGTTGCGCCTGAAATCCTACAATATCCCCGAATTTATCAAGGGTGAGGTAAAAGATTACGAAAAAGCTGTTTCAAAACTATTTAAATGATGAAAAAGAGAGGAAAATATATTATAGCCGCGCTGCTGTTTGTAGTTACATTCTGCATAGGAGCCCTATTCCAGCGTTATACGGCCATTATTCAGGGACAAAACAGCCTGTTCCTGTTTACAGGTGATTATTTTAGAGAGACCTTCGCCGCATCCTGGCCCCTCTCCAACCTTCTGGAATCATTTTTCCTGCAATTTTATGAGATACCGATGGTAGGTCCACTGCTCACTGCGCTGATTGTTACTTTGATATTTCTGCTTTATAGTTTTTTCTCACAACGCATAAGTTCCCCTTTCCCAATTGTGGAAGTTTTTCAGATAGTAGACGCAGTTGCGTTAGCTTGCTTCAGCTGGATATACGCGTCAATGGCAGAGACACCTCTTATTCTCTTTAAGATACTTCTGATCTCCTTCGGACTTGCTCTTGTTGCACTTTTTGCAAAGAAAAAAGAGGCTGTAAAGCTCAAAATATGGAAAATTGCAGTTATTGCCGTGTTTATAATAGGATCGGCTTTATTTGTCTCCATAAACAAAGATATACGAAGCGTAGAAACCACCGCAAAAGTGCGTTACGCTACTTATAAGGGGGATTGGAACATGGTGCTGGAGAATGTCACTCCTAAGAGTTCCATAGAGCGGCCTGATCTGATGCCATACGCATTTCTTGCTATGGGATATACCGGTGAGCTCGGAGAGCGTCTTTTCACCTATCCCATCCAAAATATCGAGGATTTTGATATGGAAGGGATACAGAGCATTGAGGGCAACTATTTCAACTCCCTGCTCAATTACTATATGGGCAACTACAATGAAGCACTCCACCACATTTTTCAGTACTCCTGTCATTTCCCGCACGGGATAACACATTTCTCGCTCTCACAGATGATCAGGTACAACAATTTGCTGGGAAAATATTCTATGGTGCGCAAATATGCGCAAATCCTGATCCACAGCCCCAGATATTCCACCTCCGCACGCAAACTTCTTAAGAGGTTTGAGGGGGTGCAGGACTCCCTTCCTCCTGCAGGTCACCTGAGCAGTGGAGCTCGTACCACTACCAACAATCCTCAGTACGACCTCCTGCAGCTCTCCCTCGCCGGCATCAACTCCAAAATTGCTCAAGAAAGATTTCTCTGCTATCTGATGCTTCAGGGGGACCTGGACAACTTTGTGGAGGCGTTCCGCATCTTTGAGTGGGAGCGGATACCCCGTCACTATGAGGAAGCACTGCTCCTTGCCGGTGTGGATCCGAATGAATTCGGCATATCCGCCGCTACGCAAAAACTCTTCTACGAAATCTCTTTCGCTATGGCACAAGCGGATATTCCCACCGTGGATCGTATGGCTAAAGGCAGCTATTGGGAATATCATTTCCGCAAACAGAAAGAGGGCGCATATGATTCAGGATTAGACTTCGATCTTTAGAGCAAATTCTGACAAAATACATTGTCGTTTTCACCTTCTTTTACCCATAAAATAAGGTCAGACTGCCACATTGTCAGTCCGTAATCTCATTTATGGGATTGGCACAATCTTGGCGTTATTGATTGTCGTAACGGAAAATCCGTTCAACAAATTGTAAACAATAAAAAGAATAATAGAATCAATTATGGGAAAAATTATCGGTATTGACCTTGGCACCACGAACTCGTGTGTAGCCGTTATGGAAGGTAAAGAACCTGCTGTTATCATAAACAGCGAAGGAAAAAGAACCACTCCGTCTATTGTCGCATTTGCCGACAACGGCGAAAGAAAAATAGGTGACCCCGCCAAGAGACAGGCGATCACCAATCCGGAAAGAACCATTTTCTCTATCAAGAGATTTATGGGTGAAACATATGACAGAGTTGCAAAAGAGAGTAAAAGAGTATCATATAAGGTAGTAAAGGGTGACAACAATACTCCCCGAGTGGATATTGACGGACGTCTCTATTCTCCCCAGGAGATCTCGGCAATGGTACTCCAGAAGATGAAAAAAACGGCTGAAGACTATCTGGGACAGACAGTAACCGAGGCGGTTATTACCGTACCCGCATACTTCAGCGACTCTCAGCGCCAGGCCACCAAAGAGGCCGGTGAGATCGCAGGATTTAAGGTAAGAAGGATCATCAACGAGCCTACGGCTGCAGCGCTCGCATATGGTCTTGACAAGCAGCACAAGGATATGAAGGTTGCAGTATTCGACCTTGGCGGCGGTACTTTTGATATCTCTATCCTCGAACTGGGTGACGGCGTATTTGAAGTGAAGTCCACCAACGGTGACACACACCTTGGAGGTGACGACTTTGACTACCAGATCATTAACTGGCTCGCTGAAGAGTTTATGGCTGACAATTCAGGTATTGACCTCAGGAAGGATCCTATGGCTCTCCAAAGACTTAAAGAGGCCGCAGAGAAGGCCAAAATCGAGCTCTCCAGCCAGACCTCAACTGAGATCAACCTCCCCTATATCATGCCTGTGGATGGTATTCCCAAGCACCTTGTTAAAACTCTCACACGTGCTAAGTTTGAGCAGCTCTGTGATTCCCTGATCCAGGCCACTCTCGAGCCCTGCCGCAAGGCACTCTCAGACGCCGGATACAAAGCATCGGATATTGACGAGGTACTTCTCGTGGGTGGATCGACCCGTATCCCAGCTATCCAGCAGCTTGTAGAGAAATTCTTCGGAAGAGCTCCCCATAAGGGCGTAAACCCCGACGAGGTAGTAGCAGTTGGAGCAGCTATCCAGGGCGGTGTACTCTCAGGTGATGTGACAGACGTACTCCTGCTCGACGTGACTCCCCTATCTCTCGGTATTGAGACCCTCGGCGGTGTGATGACCAGACTCATCGATGCCAACACCACCATTCCTACCAGGAAATCCGAGGTATTCTCCACTGCGAGTGACAACCAGCCTTCAGTACAGATCAACGTACTTCAGGGTGAGCGTTCAATGGCACGTGACAACAAGCAGATCGGAATGTTCCACCTCGACGGTATCACTCCTGCACCCCGCGGCGTTCCGCAGATTGAAGTTACATTTGACATTGACGCCAACGGTATCCTCAACGTAACTGCAAAGGACAAGGCTACCGGCAAGGAGCAGAAGATCCGCATTGAGGCCTCAACCGGACTCACCGAAGAGGAGATCAAGAGAATGCGTGACGAGGCTAAGGCCAACGAGGCTGCCGACAAGGCAGAGAAGGAGCGCATCGACAAGATCAACGCTGCAGACTCAATGATCTTCCAGAGCGAGAAGAATCTCAAGGAGTACGGCGACAAGATCCCTGCTGACAAGAAGGGCGCCATCGAGAATGCTCTCGGACAGCTCAAAGAGGCTCACAAATCTCAAAATATCGCCGATATTGACCGCGCTACCGAAGCCCTCAATCAGGCATGGCACGCAGCCAGCGAAGATATGGCTAAGGCAGCCCAAGCTCAGGGCGGCTCTTCATGCGGACCCGACTGCGACCACAGCACTTGCGGTCAAGGCGGTCAAGGCGGCGGCTCTCAGGACGGCGAAGTGACTGACGTGGATTTTGAGGAAGTTAAATAACCACAAACTACAAACACATATATCAATGACAGCGGCTTTTTAAGGCCGCTGTTGTTGTTTTATCATCGATTTTTGTGCTATATTTGTTGCTGTCAACAGCGGACTCAAAGTGGCTTTTATGGCTCTTGAGCGGCTGTTGGAAAGCGATACTTTTCAGAGACTTTACCTATTTTGCTAACTATTCTAATTTTATCGACAGATGTTTAAAGTATTGGCATTGATGATCCTTGGGATTGGAGTGGGATATCTGTTTCGCAAGCGAAATCTCTCCTTTATTTCCAAAGTAATTACTGTTCTGATATGGATACTCTTATTTGTTCTGGGATTGGAAGTAGGCAGTAATCCGCAAATTGTTTCCAATTTGGGAAAATTAGGGCTCGATGCTCTCATTATTACAGTGGGTGCTCTTCTGGGAAGTATAACTCTGGCTGCGTTACTTTGGAAAATTGTCAATAAATCAAAGGTACAATGAGAAGCAGTCTGATCATAGTTGGGTTTTTCATACTCGGATCATTGCTGGGGTATTTTGGAGTGGTGCCGACCTCATTTCTCGAAGGGGATATCAGCTTCTATGCTCTCGGTGCTTTAATGTTTTGTGTCGGAGTCAGCCTTGGGAGCGACCCTGAAACGCTGAAAAGCTTCAAAAAGATCAACCCCCGGCTCCTTCTTTTGCCTTTATTGACGATTGTAGGCACATTGGCAGGGGCCGCAATAGTCGGCATGTTATTACCGAACCGCTCTGTTGTAGATAGTATGGCTGTAGGGAGTGGATTGGGATACTATTCATTGTCCAGTATTTTCATTACCGAATTTAAAGGAGCGGAATTGGGCACCATTGCACTGCTTTCCAATATTTCCCGCGAAATACTTGCTTTGCTGCTGGCTCCGGTCTTCGTTAAATACTTCGGCAAATTGGCTCCCATTTCCGCCGGCGGCGCCACCACAATGGATACGACATTACCTATCATTATGAAGTTTTCAGGAAAAGAGTATATGGTTTTGTCGGTCTTTCATGGATTTGTAACGGATCTCAGCGTGCCGTTTCTGGTAACGCTATTTTGTTCGATTTAATTGATTCTTAAAATGAACTACAAGAAAAAATTGGTAGTTGCTGTTAATTAACTTGATTTTAAACCCAAAACTAGATAACGGTCATGCTAATTAAAAGATATATCCCGTGGGTAGTTTGTTTGTCCGTGCTATTAGCTGCGGGATGCAGCTCAGAGAGGCACAAGGCAGGAAATCCCCTATTTGACAATATTCTGGATATTGCCTACACGCCCGACTCACTTTATCGCTATACGCCCGGTTGTTTTACGGATATGGGAGCATGGATGGGATTCACTATCCCTCAAAAGGAGAAATGGATCCATGGCTTTTGCGGCCCGTTCAGTTTCTACCAATATGGCTGGAAGGCAGTTTCGATTGCCCAAGTCTCTTTTCAAGAAAACAGCTACGAACTCTTTACTCCTGACTCCATTAATTATTATCCGGGCGGAATCTATATTTCCGCTTCGGCGGCGGACAAAAAGATAGAACAGGAACTGATTTTTATAGATGCTTCAATTGCTCTGCTGCATATTCGTCCAAATAGCACTTCGAATCTTCTGATTGAGCAGGATTTTGGGCAGCGACAGCACTCCATCGAACGCATTCGGGAAGACAACAGACTTCATTTTCTATCCTCGGAAAAGGAGGAATATATCCTTTGTTTCCCCGAAAATACCACATTTGAAGGGGGTAATGCTATTTGCAGTAATGTTTCGCCTGATGGCATTTATGTGGCTGTTTTACAGGTTTTCAGAGATGAGGATGAGGCTGAGAGAACGGCGTTGATTGAGAGGGCAAACTCTATTTTGGCGCAGCCTCAACACTATATTAAGGAGAATAAAGAGAGATGGGAAGGTTATCTTTCAGCTGCGCTGAGAAAAAACATGCCGCCCGAATTTGATAGAATTGCTGCAAAATCGGTCGTAACTCTTATTTCCAACTGGCGCTCGCCGAGAGAGGCATTGTATCATGAAGGTGTTGTGCCGAGCCACGCTGCCTACTATTTTGTGGGCTTTTGGGCGTGGGACTCCTGGAAACATGCCGTTGCTCTTTCGCGCTTTGCGCCGGAACTTGCTAAAAATCAGCTCAGAGCCATGTTTGATTATCAACAGGAAGATGGAATGGTAATCGACTGTATATTTCCCGATAGATCGGAAAATAATGCCCGCGACAGCAAACCTCCTTTGGCCGCCTGGGCGGTGAATACGATCTACTCTCAGACCGGTGATCTGGAATTCCTGCGCGAGATCTATCCAAAATTGGTAAAATATCACGAATGGTGGTATTGGAAAAGGGATCACGACCAAAATGGTTACTGCGAGTTTGGCTCTACTGACGGGACAACGGTAGCAGCAGCATGGGAAAGCGGTATGGACAACGCCATCCGTTTTGACCGGGCGCAAATGTTACAAAATCATCCCGATGCCTGGAGCTTCGATCAGGAAAGCGTGGATTTGAACTGTTTCCTCGCTTTGGAAAATAGGTTGCTTAAGAAGTTTGCAGAAATATTGGGCGTGCCTTTCGAGTTTAAAGAACAGGCCGGCAATCCGGAGGATTATTTCTTCGATACAGAGGATGGATTCTTTTATGACAGACGTATCCAGGACGGCTCTTTTGTAAAAGTGAAAGGCAGCGAAGCCTATATCCCACTTTGGACAGAGGTGGCCACAAAGGAACAATTTGACCAAATATTCCCCATTTTAAGCGACGAAAAGAAGTTCTCCACATATATCCCCTTCCCCACTGTCAGTGCAGACGAACCCGAATTTACCCCCAACGGCTACTGGCGCGGCCCCATCTGGCTGGACCAAACCTATTTCGCCATCAGCGGCATCCGCAAATATGGAAAAACCCGAGAAGCCGACCAGTACACCGAACAGGTCTTCGGCAGATTGAAGAAACTCCGGGAAAGCGGCGCCATCCACGAAAACTATGACGCCCTCACCGGCCAACAACTCAAAGCACCCCACTTCAGCTGGAGCGCCGCACATTTGCTGATGCTTTATTGGGAGTATGGGAGATAAGTGGTGCGGGTTACGGGGTGCGGGTTACGTGTTACGCGGTGCGGGGTACTGGGTGCGAGTTGCGGGTTAAGTTATGAGTGAGGAGTAATAAAAAACCTTGCCGGATGGGGTTTGGGAGGGATATGAGAGGAGGGTAAGGTATTAAGAGTTTAGGACTGCAGGCTACCTTTCTATAGATCCACACTCGGTTCCCACATCGAAATTGCAATGTTTTTTTTGTTCTTATTCCAAGTTTTAAAGTCTTCAAAACTTGAAATTCCCTCGTCAATTACAGCCTGATAAATGTCTATTCCTGAATATTTCTCACTCCTCTGCTCGCTTTCCCATTTTATTTTCAAAATTATTTTTCTTTGCTTTTCGGTCAAAACTGATTTTATTTTTTCGGTTACACGCTCAATTACACCAGCATAAGGCGATTCGTGCTTAATGTGTATAATGTCAATCGTCCAAATACGTTCCTGCGTTTCCTCATACCACAAGTGCCACTCCAAACACATATCATCTGCGTCTAACAGATTTCTGTATGTGACTTTTTTTATTTTCGGATTTCGGCTGATTTGAGCAATTGCACTGAAACTTTTTTCAATCGAAAAATCATTCGAGTAGGTATGAAAATCAATGTCTAACTTGTTCATTAAAAGTCCTGTCTTTACAGAACCGACCAAATTGCAAGTTGAATTTAGATTTTCCCAGGTTTTTTGAATTTCCAACTCGGCAATAATTTCAAACGCCTTTTCTATATTTCTTTTCGAGATACTTTCTAAATTTTCCATTTTATCTACTTATTTCTGTCGGCTCAAACTGCACTACCTTGGCATTACCGCTAACGGTCGCAGGCTTGCTTCAGGCGGGGAGTCAAAGGTAGAATGTTTGGATTAAAAACCAAAAGAAGATTAAAGAAATACAAGATCAAAAAGCTAATCAGCCCCGCTTGCGCAATTGCCTGCTGTTAGGTGCAGTTTATCTGTTCTTTAAATTTGTTCGCTTTTTTTCTGATATGACCGTCTGAATCATTCAAAAATAAATTCAAAAATGTTTTGTCATTTGAGAATTGATTTGCAAAAATGAGCGACCATTCTCTATGTCTTGAAATTTTGTCTTTATAATAATGTTCAAAAAATAATTTCCAATTATCTTTGTCAATATGCTCTGCTAGAACAAAACCTATTGCCTTTCTGATATTTTCGTTGGCAGTCTTCTTGTCTATTTCAATTAGAAAATTAAAGTCACCAGATTGCCAAAGTTTTGAAATTCCTTCAATTGCGGTTTGTTTAATCTCTAAAACTTCGGTGTCAATTAAAGCTTTAATCTTATTGTGTGATTTTTCACTTCTTAAATTTGCTAAAGCTTTTATTGAAGATGTAACGATAAATGTATTTGGGCTGTTTAAAAAATCAATCAATCTATTTTCAAATTGCAAACCATACTTGTTTTTTCCTATTGCTTCAATTGTCGAACGAATATGTGTCCAATCTTTATTCTCTAGTAAGATTTCAAAAACTGATATTATTTTGTCAGAAGTGTTTTGTACAAGAGCTGTATAAGCTGTCCAACACAAAGGTGCTTTCTCTTTTGTAAGTTGAACTAATTCCTCAAGTGTTTTGTCATAAGGAATAACTAAGCCATATTGGGTTTCTACTTGTGTCATATTACAGTCTGTCCAAATTGCACATAACGTTTTGCGGCTTTGCATTCGGATGGGTTGGCGGGACAAAGTCCTGTCAACACGAGGCGAACGCTGGAGCGAGTGACAAAAATTCAAATTTGCGAGTCACCCAGCTGGCGCAAAATCCGTGTTAGAACCAATTGTTTTCTTATTTCAGTTTTTTTATTGTGTTACTTGCAAGTAATGATTTCATTTGTGTAATAGGTTCGTACCTGCTTCCTGCCCATAGTATGTTGTGGGATGTGCTTAACAATGACAGCATACGTGTTATTTATGAAGTAAATATACAAAAATCCTTAATAAGTTTCTTTATTCCGCAGGAATAAACCTATCCTCCCCGTCTGTCAGCCAGTCAAGTGAGAAGTTCAGGAAATACATTTTGTAGGGGGCGGTTTCGTCTTCTTCTATGTAGACGCCGATTGTGCCGTCGGGTAGAATGGTAATTGAGGAGTAGGCGGATTCATTGCGGGCAATGGTTTTCTTTATAGACCAGGTTGTGCCTTCGTCGTAGCTTAGCCACATGGTCACATTTCTGCGAGTACTGTGGTTCGGTAGAGTATGTAAAATTCTATCTTTATCGTAGCCCTCTTTGGTGGAAGTGTAGCGGATAATATCGGCATCACAGGCATTACCCCATATTTCTTCCCAACTATTTTTCGGACCCCAAGTTATACCGCCGTCGGAGGATTTAGCCCAAAGTCGGTTCCCTTTTGTACGGCTGCTCATGAGAATATCTCCATTATTCAACTCAACCACTTTCGCTTCATCACCATCCAGAATCGCTCTTTCTGAAACATGCCACGACTCCCCATCATCATCCGAATAAACCGCATAATTATGAAGTCGTCTGTTCTCTAGAGTCTCACGCACAGCCATTACGGCCATCAATCTGCCTGCGCGAGTGCATAAACCATGACCTGAGCCAAAGAATAAGCTTTGCCACTGAGAGCGAACGGGATCCGGACACTCTGCACCATAAATTTGAGCAGTAATATCCCTTAGCGGAGTCCAGGTCTGACCGTGATCATCGCTTGTCGAAATATAGGTGCGCTGCGGATTTTCAGCAGTGGAACCCCAGAGTCCGGGACCACCCACGAATAGCGCAACCAGCTTTCCGGTATTTGATCTAATAATAAGTGCATCACCAAAACCTTTGCCATATCCCTGACCCTCAGCGACTAAAAAGGGCTCAGACCAGGTTTTTCCGCCATCTGTACTTCGATTTGCTACAATATCAATATCTTCCGGCAGGTCAATGGAATTATTTTTCCTCTTGTCCGTCAAAATCACCAGCGAACCATCGGCAGCAGTCGTTATAGCCGGAATACGGTAATTCGCCGAACCATAATCCCCCGGACCATAGACCAGCGTCCTCCTAAGCAGAATCTCGCGACTCCCCTCAGGATTCCCATTGTCAAATTTATGAGTCTCCTCTTCGGTGGAAATGGAAATCACCTCCGCATCCAGCTGATTCCCCTCTTTGGCAGTTTCTTTCACTTTAAAAGTTACCCAGATATTAGTGACCTCGGCTGATAGACTTCCATTGAGTGGAATAGTCATTTCAGCCTTCTGCGGAGCAGCTATAGCTAGGAGTTGGGTGCCTTGCGCAAGCGGCTTGCGAGGATCAAATTTCACGGAAACGCCGGTTGAATAAATCTTTATCTCCTCAATATCATTGATATCAGTACTCCCATTCAGATTCATCACCAAACTCTCAAACGCCACTTCCTTACTCCCAGTCATCTGCAATTCTAACCGCAAAATCTCTTCATTATCATTCCCTCTACCTGAGAAATTATTATCCTGAATTACAGAGGAAACGGTGATTTTGAGTTCTTCTTGAGGAGGGAGGCCTAAAAGTGGAGAGGTTAGAGATAATAAGAAAGCGATTAGAAGGAATGAGAGGGTTTTCATGGATATGGCGGAGTTGGCGGTGATTATGCAAAGTTAGAAAAAAATAAAAGTTTTGCAGTTGAATAATGGGCTTGCAGTAATGTTTGTTGGTTATTATATGGACCTGCGCAAATAATCTTTGTTTTCTTCCTAATAATTGAGAAATGATTTGTGGTTAAGTTTGATAGAATTCTGTATTTTTGTGAAAACTCATTTTATGCTTACGAAAAAAGGTCTCATACAAATTCTTGCTGACACAGAAAGCTTTCATGTAGAACGCACCACGTCCAAAAATGACATGGATAAGTTTTGCCAGGCTATTTGTGCCTTTTGCAACGATGTTTCGGGAAGTGGGAAAAATGGCTATTTGATCATTGGAGCTGATAATAGTGGGAAATTATCCGGATTGAAGGTTGATGACAAATTATTGTTAAAGATTTCCAATATCCGGACAGACGGCAATATTTTGCCGCAACCTGTTATGAGTGTCGAAAAATTTTCTTTCGATGAAGGAGATCTGTTGGTTGCTGAAGTTCAACCATCCGAATTTCCACCTGTGCGCTATCGCGGACGCACATGGGTGCGGGTTGGCCCCAGGAAAAGTATGGCGACGGAGGCGGAAGAAAAAATCCTGATTGAACGGCGTTTGTCGAATGTCCATACATTCGATGCCATGCCATGTTTGGGAACAACTATAGATGATTTGGATGTAAAGATTATAGAAAAAGAATATTTGCCTAAAGCCGTGGCCGAGGATGTACTTACAGACGATAAACGCAGGATCGAAGATCAACTTGCTTCACTCGGGTTTTATGATTTACGTTACGACTGCCCAACCAATGGAGCTATCGTTCTATTCGGCAAAAACCCTGAACGTTATCTGCACGGTTCCTATATTCAATATGTCCGTTTCAAAGGGAAAGATCGCGCCGGTGACATTATAAACGAGCACAAATTCTCCGGAAATCTTTGTCGCGAACTTCCCAAAATCGACACATTTATCGAAACCAGCATAGCGCAAAAACGGCCCATTCCGGTAAGCGTGCTCCGCGAGGAAACATTCTCAAAATACCCATATTGGGCTACTCGCGAGCTCTTAATGAACGCACTGATGCATCGAGATTACGAGACCAATGCGCCCGTCCAATTCTATGAGTATGATGACAGAATAGAAATACAAAACCCGGGTGGATTGTATGGAAAAGTAACCCCTGAAAACTTCCCCAATGTAAGCGACTACCGCAACCCATTCATAGCCGAAGCCATGAAGGTTTTGGGCTATGTGAACAGATTTAGCCGTGGCGTCTATAGAGTGCAAAAAGAGTTAGTTGAAAACGGCAACGGCGAAGCTATTTTCGACTTTTCCTTATTCACCGCTTTTAAGGTAGTAGAAAATATTTCTAAAAAGTATCTGGATAAAGGTTTTGGAGCTACTACTACCCAAGAAATGGACGAAACTACCCAAGAAACGAACGATACTACCCAAGAAACTACCCAAGAAGCTATTTTGAGAATAATTAGGGAAACACCAGAAGTGACACAATTTGAGCTAGCTCAAATTATTGGAATTACAATTAATGGTATAAAATATCACATTAAGAAATTGACAAAAGAGGGCCTTATTGAGCACGAAGGCCCTACAAAAGCAGGAAAATGGGTGATAAAGAAGTGAGTTTTGATTAACATACTCTTATAAGAGGATTTCCCAACCGAGTTATTTTGGTCGGGATTTTTTGTTTTATAAAGACCCCGTTCACTTTATAATTAGCTTCCTCCCAATTAATTTGCAATAATTTCTTAAAAAGTTCGATAAAATTCTGTAATATTGTAGAAATATAAAGAAGCGAAAAATCAGCTATTCATAAAAATGTGCCAGCACTTACCGTGCCTTGACTTGTTATTGAATAACAGATTATAAGATAACATTTTCAGCAAGCTAACAACTTGCTTTATCAAGCGACAATATGACTACATTTCAGCAAATTCTCAACCAGTTTCGAAAAGAATCATTTTCAGAAAAAGATAAAGGTGATCGGTTTGAACGACTAATGCAACTATATTTACTTACAGAGCCTTACTATGCAAATGTGTTTAAAGAGGTTTGGTTGTGGAATGAGTTCCCTTTCAGAAAAGATTTAGGTGGGAGTGATACTGGAATTGATCTTGTAGCATTGACTACCAATGGAGGATATTGGGCTGTTCAATGCAAATGTTATCAAGAAAGTACTATTATGAACAAAGCAGCAGTTGATAGTTTTATAACGACGGCCGGGCGTTCGTTTGTTGATAATAGTGGACAAACTAGAAGGTTTGAGCATTGTCTGTGGATTTCCACCACTAATAACTGGGGACCTAATGCTGAAGAAGCCATACGAAACCAAACACCGCCCGTTTCCAGAATTTCGCTCTATCATCTGCAAAATAGCAGCGTGCAATGGGATAAATTGATGCAGGGAATGTATGGCGAAGAATCACGAAAGCAAAAGAAAACCCCATTTGAGCATCAAAACACTGCCATTTTAGCTAGTAAAAATCACTTTGCTGAGCATGACCGAGGCCAACTTATTATGGCATGTGGTACTGGAAAAACTTTCACTTCTCTCAAAATAGCTGAACAACAAACCGAGGGTAAAGGCTTGGTACTTTTCCTTGTCCCATCCATTGCTCTATTAGCACAAACCCTAGAAGAATGGACAGCTGAGGCATCACAGCCTATTAATGCAATTTGCATTTGTTCCGATGCAGAAGTAAGTAAGAAGAAAACTAAAAACGAAGATACTGATACTTTTAGTATTGTGGATTTAGCTTTGCCTGCCTCTACTGATGTGCCTGCAATTTTGAAACAATTCAGGGAAGCACTAAACACAGAAGGGATGACAGTGGTTTTCTCTACATACCAATCCATAGATGTAATTTCTAAAGCTCAGAAAGAATATCAAGCAAAATATGGTAAAGAAAAGGGCATTTTCGATATAATAATTTGCGACGAAGCACATCGTACTACCGGCGTGACACTTTCTGACGAGGATGAAAGTGCATTTGTAAAAGTTCATTATGATAAATTCATACAAGGACGAAAACGAATGTATATGACCGCCACACCGAGGCTCTATAGCGTAGAAAGCCAGAAAAAGGCTGTTTATATGGATGCTGTGCTATGCTCAATGGATGATGAAAAGTTGTATGGCAAAGAAATATACCGTATCGGATTTGGTGAATCGGTTGACAAAGGTTTATTGTCAGACTACAAAGTTTTGGTACTTACTGTTAATGAGAAAGACATGCCCGCTACTGCACAAAAAATGGTAGCAAATGGTCAAACTGAAATTCCGGCTGATGATGTAAATAAGCTCATTGGCTGTATAAATGCATTAAGTAAAGAGTTGGTAGGTGATAATGCTCTTGTCAAAAGCAGTGACCCTGAGCCAATGCACACAGCTGTTGCATTTTGTCAAAGCATAAAAACATCTAAACAAATTACAAACACTTTTAATCAAATGGGCGAGCTTTATTACAAGAATTTAAATGAAGAAGCCCAACAGAGAATGGTGGTAGTAGATAGCCAACATATTGATGGTAATATGGCTGCAACAGAACGCGGTCAAAAACTCTCATGGCTTAAAAGCGTGGAGCGCGACACTCAAAAATGCCGTATTCTCACCAATGTACGATGTCTGAGCGAAGGAGTCGATGTGCCATCTCTAGATGCAGTAATATTCCTCTCTCCCCGAAATTCGCAGGTTGATGTGGTGCAGTCTGTGGGAAGAGTTATGCGTAAGGCACCTAACAAAAAATATGGATATATTATTATTCCGGTAGTGGTCCCCAGTGATGTGGATACTAAAAAGGCTCTGGACAATAACCAAGCTTATGCTGTTGTCTGGACTGTACTAAACGCATTAAGAGCACACGATGACCGATTCAACGCGACTATAAACAAAATAGAGCTCAATAGGAAAAAACCCAAAAATATTCTTGTTGGTGCACCCTCTCACGGTGGAGATGAGGACTACGGTGATGCTCGCTCACTGAGCGATACAACTGAAACAGTAGTGCAATTATCTCTGAAATTTGAAGAGATGCAAGACCTACTTTATGCAAAAATGGTAGAAAAGGTGGGCGATCGTAGATACTGGGAACAATGGGCAAATGATGTTGCCGAGATTGCAGAACGCCATATTGAACGTATTACAAAGTTAGTTGCAGAGGATAAAAAGCACAAAAATGCTTTTGAACGGTTCATGAAAGGTTTACATAAGAATATTAACCCTTCTGTTACCGAAGAAGAAGCAATTGAAATGCTCTCTCAGCACATAATTACTCAACCTGTTTTCGACGCTTTGTTTGATAACTACTCGTTTGTGCAAAATAATGCTATTTCGCAATCAATGCAACAGGTGCTATCATTATTAGAGGAAGATAACACGGAACAAGAAAACGAAACTCTACAAAAATTCTACGATAGTGTAAAAATGAGGGCATCGGAAATTGATAATGCCGAAGCTAAACAAAAAATAATTATTGAACTATACGATAAGTTCTTTAAGGCTGCCTTCCCCCGTTTAGTGGAGCGATTGGGAATAGTTTATACACCGGTGGAAGTGGTGGACTTTATTATTCACTCTGCTAATTATGCGTTGCAAAAGGAGTTTGGCCGCAGTCTAAGCGACGAAAATGTACACATTCTCGACCCATTTACCGGTACCGGAACGTTCATTACCCGACTACTGCAAAGCGGAGTAATAGGCCCAGATGACCTTGAATACAAATACACTCACGAACTTCACGCAAATGAAATCGTGTTACTTGCATATTATATTGCTTCAGTGAATATTGAGAACGTTTATCACGACATCCGAAGTGAGGCTGAAGGAGAGTACACGCCGTTTAACGGTATTTGCCTAACCGATACATTCCAGCTAGGTGAAACCTCTGGTGGAGAGGTACTTTTCAGTGAAATGTTCCCACAAAACTCTAAAAGAGTTCAGGAACAACAAAAAGCACCGTTACGTGTAATAATTGGCAATCCACCATATTCGGTAGGACAAAAAAGCGCAAACGATAAGGCACAAAATATAAGATATCCAAAACTCGAAACCCGTATCGCTGAAACATATGGCAAAGATAGTGGTGCTACATCAATAAAAGCCCTTTATGATGCCTACATCAAAGCTTTTCGTTGGGCAAGTGACCGTTTGGATCCTAAAAATGGTGGAGTGATTTGCTATGTTAGCAATGCCGGTTGGATTGATGCAAGTGGTATGGATAGCTTCCGTAAATCTATAGAAAGAGAATTCTCTTCTATTTACGTATTTAACTTACGAGGAAATCAACGAACAAGTGGCGAACTTTCAAGAAAAGAAGGAGGTAAAATTTTTGGTTCTGGAAGCCGGACACCGATTAGTGTTACCCTATTAATAAAAAAAACAAGTCATAAGGGGCGAGCAAAAATTCATTACTATGAAGTAGATGATTATATGACTAGGGAAGAAAAATTAGAGTTGGTGAGTTCTTTTGGAAGTATAGAAAACATGAATTTTGAAATAATAAAACCAAATGAGCATGGTGACTGGATTAACCTACGAAAAGATAGTTTCACTAACTATATACCTCTTGCCCCTGAAAAAAAATTCGATACAAAAACAAATGCTGTGTTTAACACTTATTCATTAGGTATTGCTACTGGAAGAGATGCATGGTGTTATAATTCTTCAAAATATCAGTTGATTAGTAATGTTAGATCAACAATTAATTTTTACAACCTGCAATCTGATGAATTCAGAAAAGAGAGAAATACTAATCCAAAATTAGACGTAGAAAGCTTTATTAATACCGATCAAACGAAAATTAGTTGGAATAGAAATATGAAGCAAGATTTGGATAAATATAAAAAATATGAATTCTATGAAAATAAAGTTTATAAGTCTAATTATAGACCGTTTTTTAAGCAAAATGTTTATTTTGAAAAAGATCTGAATGCTATGCAATATTTAAACAATAGGCTTTTCCCCACAAAAGATCATAGCAATTTAGTTATTTCTGTAAATGGAATTGGCAGCACTGTTCAATTTTCATGTTTAATAAGCGATTATTTGACTGATTTAGGCTTTTTAAGTGCAGGTCAATGTTTCCCTCTCTATTGGTATGATGAGCACAAACAAGACTCACCTACCCTTTTTGATGCAATGGCAGGGCCTACTTCAAGTAGTTATATACGCCGTGATGGTATCAGCGATTTTATCTTAGAACGTGCCCGTAGTATGTATGGTAATAAGACTACTAAAGAGGATGTGTTTTATTACGTTTATGGGATTTTGCATAGTCCCAAATATCGTGAAACCTATGCTGCCGATCTTAAAAAGATGCTTCCACGCTTGCCTTTAGTTGAAAACAGTACCGATTTTTGGAAATTTGTTAAAGCCGGTCGTGAGCTTGCTGAATTGCATCTCAACTACGAAAATTGTGGCATACCCTATAGCGTGACAGTCAAAGGCACAGATGAAAATGCGAATTACGAGGTGGTAAAAATGCGTTTCCCGAAAAAAGGCAAAACCAATACAATTATCTACAACCAGCATATTACAATTGAAAACATACCTGCAAAAGCATACGAATATGTGGTAAATGGCAAAAGTGCAATTGAGTGGATCATGGAACGTTATCAAATTACCACTCACAAGGCCAGCGGCATCGTAAACAACCCCAACCACTGGGCAGCAGAACACGACGCCCCCAAATACATCCTTAGACTACTACTAAGCATTATTAACGTAAGTCTTCGCACAGTAGAGATTGTAGAAAAATTACCGGACGTGGAGTTTGAGGGGTAAAAGTACATGTACAAACTAAGAAAATTCAATCAAACAATGACCAAGGATTTTTTTAAGAAACAAACCAATTCATCAAGGATTAAAGCAAATATTGTAGCTGAATATTTTCCACAGTATTGCAGAATCTTATTGAAAAGATCACAACAAGAGATTAGGTATTTAGATCTTTTTTCTGGACCCGGGAAATATGACGATGGAAACTTTTCAACACCATTATTAATTGCACACAGTTGTGCCAAAGACAGTTTGTTGAAAAAAAAGGTCAGACTCTTATTCAATGATAACGAATATTGTGAACAACTAAGAGCCAACTTTGAAAGCGAATTTGGTAATAACACATTTGCTCTCGAACCACGTTTTGGCGACAAAACTGTAGGTGAAGATGAACAAATACTCAAATATCTAACTACTGACTTTACTAAAAATGGGAAAAATCCTTATCCAACTTTATTATTCTTTGATCCATGGGGATATAAAGGAATTGACACTTTAGTTTTAGCTAAATTCCTCGAAGGATGGGGTAATGAAATTTTTTTATTTTTAAACACAAAAAGAATAAATGCTGCGATAGAAAATGAAAAATTTGATGACTTAATGTTAGCCCTTTTCCCAACTTCGATAAAGGAGATCCGCAGGGACAGAAAATACAAAGCTAGGGTTCATGAAAGGTTGAGTTTAATAATCGACCACCTTGCAGACGAATTCAACAAGGCAGTTAAAAAAGGACCAGTATATAGTTGTGCTTTTAGATTTCAGGAAGAGGATAGTAAAACTACAAGTCATTTTATTGTTCACTTCACTAAACACTTAAAAGGATATGAATTGGTAAAGCAGGTTTACTATAATTATGACAATATCGGTGCCTCGTTAGATAAAGACGGCAATTATACTTTTGATGCCAAAGCTATGGATTACCAAAATCGTTTGTTGAATTTCGGAGAAGAGAATATACGCAACTTAAGTACAATGTTAATTGAAACTTATAGAGGTAAAACAGTAAGTGCAAAAAAACTATATGAAGAGCATCATCCCCAAACTAAATACTGTGCCTCCCATTATGCAAAAACTTTAAGATGGATGATTGATAAAGGACTTATAAAAGCAACATATACTGATGGTGCTAACCACAGAGTTAGTGCCTTAATAATAGATGAATGTATTATAGAATTTAATTCATGAGTAAATCGACAATTGAATGGACAGAAATGTCATGGAATCCTATTACAGGATGCACTAAAATATCCGATGGATGTTTGAATTGCTATGCAGCAATAATGTCTCGTCGGTTAAAAGCAATGGGACAACAAAAATACAGAAATGAATTTAAATTAACCTTACACGAAAATGTATTAAGAGAACCTTACAAATGGAAGAAACCTCATACTATTTTTGTGTGCTCAATGAGTGATTTGTTCCATGACAAAGTCCCCTTTGAATTCATAGATAAAGTTTTTAAAACAATTGAACAAACCCCACATCACCAGTACCAACTTTTAACAAAAAGAGCTGAAAGAATGAATATATACTTTCAGTCACGACCTATACCTACAAATGTTTGGTTAGGTGTTACTGTTGAAAACAAAAAATCAAAAGAAAGAATAGATTTCCTTAGGCCTCTTCAGGCTTCTGTTCTATTCCTTTCATGTGAGCCATTATTAGAGGATTTAGAAGAATTGGATTTAACCAATATAGATTGGGTAATAGTTGGTGGAGAAAGTGGTTCTAATGCAAGACCTATGAAAGAAAGTTGGGTGCTATCTATCAAAGAGCAATCTGAAGCACAAGGTGCATCTTTCTTTTTTAAACAATGGGGTACATGGGGCAGTGATGGCGTAAAAAGGAGTAAGTTTCGTAACGGAAAGCTACTCAAAGGAAAAGTTTATCAAAATTTTCCTATTTAAGTAAGATAGTATCTCATAAACTTTGTAAGTAGAGGAATGAAGGGTTGAAATCCGTGTCCTAGCCGTGAGAGAAACAACGAAAAATGGACAGCACCAATAAGAAACTGGGGACTTGTCTTTAATCAGTTTTTAACTATATATACAGATAGGATCCATCTATAAAAGTTGAACCCCTCATTTTTAACTTACACACTTATTGGGATAGTGTCCAAAAAAAAGACTGCTCCAATTATGAAACAGCCCTTTCAATTACCCAACTTTAATCCATTTAGTATCGTGACATCTTGGACAAGGAGGCAGAGTGTCAGAATCATCATCAAGTCTGATTACTTCTCCACATTTTACGCATTTATAGCAACCCTTCCCGGGCTTTTCACCAGTAGTGTACATAAAAAAAAGTTTAATAGGTTAAAAAATTGTTCAACATTAATAATTGAACGATTACTAACTACGCTTCTTAGTAGGACCAACTTTTACTTTTTCAGTTACAGTTGTAGCTGGCCTTCTAATAGCCTCTCTTGCTGGGACAAATCGTCCTGTTCGAGCATCTCGTACTCTTGTCGAAGTTTTACTCATTTTTTTTACTTTAAATTAAAATAATATCAACTACTACTTAACCGAGCCTTATTAATTTTCGTCACTGACGAAAAAAATATATATCCAGTTAATTGAATTATAAAACACGTGTATGAATAGAGACAAGGAAATATTGGAACATCTGAAGGCAATCTCTGATACAGAATGGCTGGATGTTATTGACAAATTAACTACATATGTCCATTTTAAACTAAAAGGACGGATTTTATTTGGAGCACACTCTGAACAAAACTTGGGGGTTAATCCTGTAGAATATTATGTCGATGGAGCAATTTGCAAGTTATTTAGTTTAGAATGGAAATGGCAATTTGAAAAGTACTCATTACTAGAACAACTAAAAAGGATAGTAGGTAGTATGATGTCGACTAATGTTGAAAAGTTTAAAGCGAAAAAGGAAAATATAACCTTAATGGATGAAGGGAAATTAGCTTTACTTGATAAATCTGACATTTATGATGACGAAGATGAACACTACGAAGTCTTTAAGCAAGCACTAGAAGAATGTTCTAAAGATGATGATGAATTGCAACTATATGTTATGGCACTTGATCAATGCGCATCGTTTGATGAAATGGTTATTGCAACAGGATATGAGAAGAAAAAGTTGTACGCTTTACAAAAGAAAATGACACGAAGAGTAACAAAATATTTAGAAAACAATAAACACCTAATAAAATGAAAATAAAAGCTAACTATGTTGATAAATTCTTTATGTTGTCCGCAGAAGCTTTTGAATCAGATAATGAATCAGTTTATAGTGATTTTGGAGTTTCAAAGGAAAAGTACTTACAGGAAAAAATAAAAATGATTAAAAGGCTTAAATTAAAGTCTATAGCTCAATTTAATAAAACTAAAAATGAATATTTGCTGAATATTGCACTACAAAAAGTTCAAGGCATAATAGATTCAACTAATGAATCTGTTAAAGAAGAATTGGAAAGATTAATCATGACTCGTTCTCCACAATTCCAATTTAGAAATATTGAAAAATTGGAAGAGCAAGATTTAAGGGAACTTTTAAGTGATTTGGGTATAATCGATATAATTGAAGATCTAGAAAAATTAGATAATGGCGATTAATTACGGAGCAATTGCTGCACAACGATTAATTAATGAATTTGGAATTGAAAATCCAAAGGATTTTTCTATTGAAGAATTAATTTACGCAAGGGATATAATTCTTGAAGAAAAGAAAATCTCAAATTCAGATGGTCGCATTGTCTTCGGTAAAACAAAAACCAAAATTTCAATTAATTCTGACATTAAATACATTGGGCGAAGAAGATTTACTTTAGCACATGAACTCGGTCATTTCGAGCTGCATCATAATGTGAATACACATTTAGAAGATAATGCTTTAACATTAGATTACTTTAAAAATGGTGGGCAAGAATATGAAGCAAATCAATTTGCGACAGAACTACTTATGCCTCGCGACGCTTTTGTTAGCTTTACACAAGGGAAGAACTTTTCGCCAGATTTGCTAAGAAACATTGCAGATCATTTTAAAACTAGTATAACTTCTGCTACTTTCAGATATCTAGAATTAGGGCAGCACCCAATATTTCTATTTCATTGCAGAAATAAAAAAGTAATTTATTGGAAAAAATCGGACAATTATTATAGGAAAGTGAAAGATATTACACGATTACATCCTCCAACAGATTCAGTAGCAATGGAGTTTTTTGATCACGGGACTATTTATAGCAAAGATGAGTCCGCCCAGGTAATTCTAAAATCTACATGGTTTGAAACTGACGAATACGATTCTAATGATGAATGTTTTGAATATGCAATTGTTACAAAAGATTATAATACCGTATTAAGTGTAGTATGGGAAAAATGAAAATAATATTGAGAAATCCTTTGTAATATATGCTCAAAGCTTCGATAGTTATGTTCCTTTAGCTATCTCAGTATTAACATTAATTGGACACTAGTGATCTTCATTAATAAACTATTGGACGTAGAAGGGATATTCTGTACTTTTGTCATAAATAGTTACACTTTACATGAAATAATATCATAAACTCAAAATTTTAGCCTTGAGTTTAGCAATTACTAAACTTTATGAGTATATTTGCATCAAAAAGATTTGAACCTGTTCAAGGAAGGCAAGTATTTGAAAAATTATTTGTTAACGATGTGTGCCTAATAGATGAGTTTGAGCAGGAGATAGTAAGTAATCAACAACACATTTCAGAATTAAAGACTATATATGCTTATATGAATTTCCTTGCATCAGGACGAATCTTACCAGAAAAAAAATTCAAGAAAATTAAAACGGGTAAAAACAGCCAAAATTTATACGAATTCAAAAGCAAACATTTAAGGGTATATGTTTTTGGCATTCCTAGAGGTAAAATGGTGGTCTTGGGTGGCTATAAAAAAAATCAAAAAGCTGATATTAAAATCTTTAAATCAATTGTAAAGGAATATTTTGAACAAATAGACAATTAAATATGGAACGAAAAGAACTCATTCAATCAAAAGAGTACTGGCTTGCAAAACTTCAAATTGATTTGTTCAATGAAGTTGAAGCATATATGAAAGCCAATAATCTCAATCGCACACAATTTGCTGAAAAACTTGGTGTATCAAAAAGCTATGTTAGTCAGATACTTAATGGTGAAGCAGACCACCGCCTCTCAAAATTCGTTGAATTAGCTTTATCAATAGATCTCTGTCCAATTATTTCATTCGAAAAAGTTGAAGACATGTTACATCGTGACTACTTAGGACTTCACGACATAACAGAATATGATATCGAGCGGAGCAAGACCATCTTACAAAATCTTGACTGTTTACCTAGCAATTCACCTATTAACAAACCGCACGCTAGTACAAACTGGAAAAAATTTGATATTAAAAATTACTCATATAAATTCCAAGAAGCATCATGATAGCAAAAAAATCTGATTTAATTCTTGAATCGTTTGCTATACTAAATAGCCACATAAAGTTTAATATCCCACCAAAGGACAAAAAGATTAATGCAATTGAAATATTAAATTCATATCCTGTTGATATTGACTTTAATATTGATTATAATTCAACTGATAACATTTACAGAATAATCGTATCAATAAAAATTAACGTTGATCCAGAGGCCAAAAAGCCTGGTTACTCCATTGCAATAACTGGAGTAGGTTTTTTTCAATTTGATAATCAATCTAAAATAACAGAGGAACAAAAATCTTTAATGCTTCAAACATCGGCATTAAGTATCTGTATCACAAATTTACGTTCTTATATAGTAAATCAGACCTCATATTATCCCTGGGGAAGTTTTTCATTTCATGCAATTGATATTCAAGACTTGCTTATGATAAAAGCAAAAAATGAGAAGAAAAGCAGATAAGGTCAACCAACTTGAAATCGGGTAAACACATTTCAAAACGCGTCTTATATAGTACATTTAAGGGCTACTTCATTTAAATTCACATCCACCAAACACTCTTCCTACTCCCCCCTACCCCAACAGCTTGCTCGCTACGGTAAAATAAATCAACACGCCCAAAATGTCCGCAAGGGAAGTAATCAGAGGGGCGGAGGCGGTGGCGGGGTCCATTTTGAGTTTGGTGAAGATGAAGGGGAGCAGCATGCCGAGAAGGCTGCCGACTATTACTATCAGGGTCATGGTGATGCCGAGGACGAGCATGATCTCGGGGGCGCGGAATGCCGATATGAAGCTGACTCCGAGGGCCATTGTGAGGCCCAAAAGCAAAGAGACAATCAGCTCCTTCCCAAGCAATTTGGTCCAGTCCCGAAGTTGTACATCGCCCACCGCGAGGGCTCTAATCATCAGCGTAGCTGACTGGGAGCCGGCATTTCCACCGCTATCGATCAGCAAGGGGAGGAAAAAGACAAGAGAGAGGGTTTGTGCGAGCACATTTTCAAAGTTCTGAATTACAGCTCCTGAAAAGACATTGACAAAGACCAGGGCGAGCAACCAAAGGACCCTCTTCCTATATAAAAAGGAAACGGTGGCCTGCAGAGGGCTGATAATGGCGTCCTGAACTGCACCAAACCTCTGGAAGTCCTCCGTCCCTTCTTCTTCTGCAATATCCAGAATATCATCGACCGTCACGATTCCCAACAATATTCCCTTAGTATCCACCACGGGAAGCACTACCCTATCGTACTTTTTAAAAGCAGTCACTGCCGCCTCCTGGTCATCAAAAGCATTGAGCGAGTCGTATTTATAATCCATAAGGTCGCTGATCCGCTGCTCCGGAGAAGCGAGAATCACCTCCCGTATGCGGAGTCCATCGAGCAACTGCCATTTATCATCCACCACATAGATTACATTCAGAGTTTCGGAGTCGTGCCCATATTGGCGAATATGCGCCAAGGTCTCCTCCACGGTAAAATGGGGTCTCACGGCCACATACTCGGGGGTCATCAATCGACCGATGCTATCTTCGGGATAACCCAGCAAAGTGGTGGCTACCGCCCTGTTGTCGGGCGTGAGCAACTGCATAAGGCGCTGCGCAACCTCCCCGGGAAGTTCCTCGAGGAAAGCGGTACGGTCGTCCGGCTCCATATCGTTGAGCAGATCGGCCACCTGTGAAGCTTGTTCAGCCAATCCCTGTACAATATCTTCCTGCTTTTCGTGCGAAAGTTCCTGAAATACCTCTTTCGCCTGTGCGCGCGATAGAAAGCGAAAGAGCACAATCGACTCAAATTCGCTTCCGCGATCAATTGCCTCTGCCAACTGCAGATGGTCGAGATTCTGCATTGCAGCTCTCAACTCCTTCCAACTCTTTTTTCGGATATACCGAAAAAGAGTTTTAACATCAAAATTTTGCATAATAATCTCCTTTTAGCTTTCCACAAAAGGAGATCGGTTCCTTTAGAGGAAAGGGTTAGTAAGATTTTTTAAATAATTGGTAACTCTCTTCGTCCATTTTTTATAAAAATCATTTTGGCCTGCAAAGATAATAAAATAAAGATAATCAATCAAATAGATTTAGGGATGGAAAATTTGCCCATATCCACTTTCTCAAGCTCGAGCAGGGCTATTTTCCTGTCAACTCCACCTGCATAACCCGAAAGCGAGCGACCTGCACCGACCACCCGATGGCAGGGAATGATGATTGAGATGGGATTGCGCCCTACCGCACCTCCTACCGCCCGTGGACAGAGACGATCGACACCTTTCTGTTTGGCAAGACCCAGCGCTATCTCACCGTAGGTCATCGTGCTGCCGTAAGGGATGGAGAGTAAAAACTCCCAAACCTCTTTCCGAAATGCGGTTGCACGCAGATTGAGGTTTGGAGTGAAGTCCGGTGCCTTACCGCTGAAGTATATCTCGAGCCAGCGCATTGTCTCTTCGAAAATGGGCAGCTTCTTCTCGACTCCTTCGCCCTCCAGCGTCTCCGCGAAATAGTCCTGATCATCGAACCAGAGCCCTACGAGGGCTTTTCCATCGCTTGCAAGCGTCATCCCGCCGAGCGGGGAATCATAATGCCAGGTATAGTCCATTTGTTTCTTTGTATTTACGGGGTTTGGAATAGAATAAATTGATATTTCTTTTCGTGAAGGTAGTAAATAATTGCTGCAAAGCCATAAAAGTTTTTTGACTGCCGCAATTGATAGGAATAATTGGAATATGTTCCTAATTTTGCATTAAAATTAAAACACTATCACAATGACTAAAATTAAAAGAATTGCCCTTGTAGCCCACGACAACCGTAAGGCCGATATGGTGGAATGGGTGGAGTGGAATTGGAAGAAGCTGATAAAATACGATCTGATCTGTACGGGAACTACCGGAAAACTGGTGAATGAAACTCTTTTAAAGAAGATGGGAGACGAACAGGACGAAACAATTTCGATGAAACGTCTCAAATCGGGTCCTTTGGGCGGTGATCAACAATTAGGCGCTTTAATTTCAGAAGGTAAGGTGGACATGCTGATATTTTTATGGGACCCTATGACACCACAGCCCCATGACGTCGATGTCAAGGCTCTGCTGAGACTTGCCACACTCTACAATATCCCTACGGCAGTCAATCGCTCGACAGCCGACTTTATGATAAGTTCCATGCTGATGGATACTAATTACAAACCCATTCGGAAAGATTACGGCAGCTACATCAACAGAAAAATTGAGATCAAATAATATTGAAAAACAGAAAAGCATAGATCAATAATTAATTCTGTCTCATAATAAAATGGAAAAACGAACTTTACAGGAAATATTGGACATTTCCATACTAAACTTAGGAAACAAATTTGACCTTACTGTATCAATAGTTATACAGCTGCTAATTCTATTTGTAGTAAGCTGGCTACTTGTATTTATCATCAAAAAAGTCATTTATAAATCCAAGAGACTGGAGATAGGCAAAAAGTTTTCTCTCAGTAACCTGATTAAATATGCTATTTATATAATCAGTTTTGCTATTGTTCTATATATTCTTGGGATTGATTTGAAATTTGTATTGGCCGGCTCTGCTGCTTTATTGGTTGGTATTGGATTAGGCTTACAAAACTTATTTAGCGATTTTGTCTCCGGCATTATTATTTTGATGGATTCTTCAATCAAGGTTGGGGATATACTTGATGTAGATGGTCTTATATGCAAAGTGGAGAAGATTAATATCAGAACAACGCTTGTTCTTACACGAGATGATAAGTTTATTCTTTTACCCAATACATTGTTGACAAAAAACAAAATCGTGAATTGGACACATACGGACAATAAATCACGTTTTGATGTCAAAGTAGGGGTTGCATATTCATCAGATGTAGACTTAACTATGAAGGTCATAAAAGAGGCCTGCAAGGAGCACAAAGGTATCTTGAATGAACCTGAACCATTTGTCCGTTTGACGGACTTCGGAAGTTATTCTCTGGAGTTTGTGGTCTATTTCTGGGTTGACAATGTATATCGTGCCGAAAATGTTAAAAGTGAAGTCAGAATTAATATCCTTAACAAGTTAAAGCAAAATAACATTACCATTCCTTTTCCACAACATGTTCTTCATATGGAAAAAGATACTTCTAAGAATGTTGTTAGTTAGTAATTTGCAGGTAAGTCAACCGATCAATAGAACATTAATTATACAATACAAAAACACAAAACAGAAGTGGATATACATAAAACGAAACCGGCGGCAGAATCTTCTACCACCGGTTTCATTTTAACAAGAACAATATAAAACTTTACCAGGGCCAGCCCAAAACGCCGCCTTCCAGCAGTTTTACATTTTTATATCCATATTGCATAAGAGCTCTCACTGCCTCATATCCGCGTAGGGATATTTTACACCAGGCAATTATCTCAGCATTCTTATCCTTTGGTAATTCATCCAAACGATCTCTGAATTCTCCCTGAGGGATCAACTTTTCTCCTATTCCAATCTTCATCACTTCAAATTCACCGGGATTACGCAGATCCATCAAGAACATCGGATCCTTTCTTGCCAACTTCTCTTTCAGCTCTGTCGGAGTGATTCCCACGAAGAGACCATCCAGCTTATTCTGCATAATGTGTGCAGTTGCAATACTGTGGTCGATTGCAAGAGAATAAGGAGGAGCATAAGGCAAATCGAGATTGAGCATATCCTCAACCGTCATTTTGGCCTGAACAGCCATCGCCCAAGTAGTAACTTGTTTGCTGACATCACCGGGACCAACCACTTGTGCTCCGAGGATACGGTTAGTGTTTTTATCCACCACCAATTTGGTAATCAGAATATTGGCTCCCATAAAGCCGGGCTTGTCCGGGCTCACGTTTATAACCGTTTCAATATTGTCGAATCCATGTCTGACGGCACCTTGTTCTGAAAGTCCTGCTGCGCCTACTCCATAGTCAAACACTTTACAGATACCACTTTGGATGGTTCCAGGGAATTGGGCAACATTTCCTTTAATCACATTATCACCGGCCACACGACCTTGGAGATTAGCCAGGTCACCAAGGGGAGCATGAACTTTCTTACCTGAAACAAGGTGTGGAACCTCAATACAGTCACCGATTGCATAAATATCGGGGTCGGAAGTCTGCATATAGGAATTGACTTCAATCGCTCTGCACTCACCTATCTTCAATCCGGCCTCTTTTGCCAATGCTGTATTGGGTCTGACTCCGGTAGCAACCACAGCTATCTCGCATGGTATTTTAGTTCCGTCCTGAAGTTTTACGGCTTTTAATTTTCCATTCTCGCCAATAAACTCGGAAACTCCATTTTCGAGAATTACATTCGCCTTTGTTTTGAGATATTTCTCTACATTCAGTGACATGTCTTTGTCCAGGAATGGCAATAGTTGCGGCAACAACTCCACAAGCGTTACTTTAATATCCGATAGGACTAAAGCCTCACAGGTCTCGATACCGATAAGGCCTCCACCGATCACTACTGCATTTTTAACTTCACCATCATCACCTATTTTTCTCAAAAAGTCTGAATCAGCCATAGACTGCAAAGTGGTAACTCCCTTTAAATCAATACCAGGCACGGGGGGTTTGAAAGGAGTTGCACCTGTTGCTATTACCAGTTTGTCGTAAGGTAACGAAGCCCTCTCTCCCGTAAGCAAGTTCTTGTAGTCCACGCTCTTGTTTTTCCTGTCAATGTTAGTCACTTCCGTATTGACAAGAGTTTTGATTCTCTTAGCATTCCAAAAGAAATCCGTATCGCGCACTACTCCCGCCGGAGTGGCCAATAGTTGGTTGCGATCATCAAAGACACCCGCTACATAGTAGGGATATCCGCAAGAAGCCATTGAGAGATCCGGTGCTTTTTGAATAATGGTAATCTCAGCATTTTCGTCCAAACGACGTGCTCTTGATGCAGCTTTAGGGCCCGCTGCAGAACCACCGATAACAATAATTCGTTGTTTCTTCATAATAATTAGACTTTAAATATGTGTTAATTAATGTTTTATAATATAATAACACCCTCGAATTATTATTTCGGCCTAACCCCACAAGCAGCGCCTATGGGTTCATCTTCCGTGCGAAACCAGATATCGCAATACTTATCCGGATGTCGTCTGAATTTTACCAAAATATATGAACATGAAGGGATTACCTTATATTTATTTTCTCTTGCGTATTTTACCATTTCATCGAAGAGCTTGCCTGCGATTCCCCGTCCTTCCAACTCCGGACGAACTCCTGTATGGTAGGCGTTTAATATGCCATCTTTCAGGTCGTAATCGAGTTCGGCTATCTGTCTCTCTTTATCCATGATATAAAAAGAGCCTCTTCGTTCATCTTCAATTCTGTGATGAATTTCCATTTTCACTATATTTTAACGGGAAAATCTAACTCCTTTAGATCTATTTAGCTCCTTCCCCTTAATTTTTTAAAAAAAAAGTTGGGGTAAATATAACAAATATTTTGCTAACATACAACCTAATTATGAAAATTTTAGGTAAGAATTTTTTATGAGTTTACTGATTTCTGCATCGGGAGCAAAATCGGTTATCGACTGACAATTCACCATAGCTTCAACCACGAGCGGATCAAATGGATATTTTCCAACAACCTCTATATTTTTTTGAGCACAATATTCCTCGATTTTCGAAGACATCTCCTCATTAATATCATATTTGTTTATAATAACGCTCGTCAGCAGTTTAAAACCGGAAGTGATTTCCAGGGTACGTTTCAGGTCGTGAAGTCCGGAAAGGGTCGGTTCGGTCACCACCACAACGGCATCAACACCTGTGATGGAACTGATGGCAGAACATCCTATTCCAGGAGGCCCGTCGATTATGATATCTTTAATCCCTGATTCTTTTGCAATTTGCTTCGCTTTATCCCGCACCTTGCTGACTATTTTACCTGTATTCTCCTCACCCGGAGCAAGTCGCCCATAGACCATTCTGCCATTTTTAAAACTTCCTGCATAAATACGGCTCTTATCTTCATCCACGATATCAATTGCTTCCTGCGGGCAAATGCGTGAGCACAACAGACAACCATCACAGAAGGTCTCAATGATTTTAACCCTGTTATTCTCCTCTACGATGGCATCAAACCGGCAGTAATCGATACACTCTCCACAAGCAATACACTTGTCATAGTCAATGACTGCTTTTTGTCCCGAAATCACCACTTGTTCCTCTTCACAAACAGGATTGAACAACAAAAAGAGGTTGGCTGCATCTACATCGCAGTCGGCTAGCACCACTTCTTTCTGCAGAGTTGCAAATGCGGCACTTATACTGCTCTTCCCCGTTCCGCCTTTTCCGCTAATTATTGCTATTTCCATATTCCTCTTTTACTTTGTTAAATAGTTCGCTGAATTTTTCCTTCCATTTGCTATCCTGATCAGTCAGCAATTCCCCCTTGGAATAGCTCACCGCTATATTTTTGTCGAAAGGAATACTCATCAACAGTGGGATATTCTCCTTTTTCAGATAATCATATACCACGTCATTGCCCAATCCGGCCCTGTTGACAATCACACCATAAGGCTTATCCATCCCTTTGAGCGTCTCAATCGATTGCTTCAAATCACTCAGACCATAAGGGGTCGGCTCAGTCACCAACACCACATAATCTGCCTGCGCCACAGTCTGGATAAAGGGACAACCGATACCCGGAGGTGCATCAAATAGAACTAAATCGAAGCCGGAAGCCTCTTTAATAGCGGCTTTAAGGACATTTACAGAAGAGTAAACGCCAACTCGGGTTCTGGATTCGATAAGAGCACTCTTGTTTGAGAATTCAAAATTGCTGACATGACCCAAAAGATCATCTTTTTCCGTTATGGCACCATAACTACAGGCCACAGAACAAGCTCCGCAGCCGTGACATATCTCCTCAAGTACATTTACTATTTTGGGCTCTTTCAGGAAAAAGATCGCATTGTAGTTGCAATATTCCGCACATTTTCCGCAATAGGTGCATTTGGATTCGTCAATTACCGGCACTTTTTGGTTAACCTCACGGCTGCTTTTTAAGATTCCTTCCGTAAGGAATAGTCTTGCATTGGGCTCTTCCGCATCACAATCCACCAAAGCCACATTCAACCCCTTTTTTTGTAAAAGATTATAGAGATTGGTTGAAATGAAGGTTTTACCGGTTCCGCCTTTACCGCTGGCGATTGCTATTTTCATGGGCTTCGTCATCAATGATCGCAGCAATTGGCACTGAGCTCAAGCTTTCCTGCTAAAAACTTTTCTACAATTTCTTTCGCTCCCTCTAAAGGAGCTCCTACAAATACATTGATATTTTGCTCGTGGAATAAATTGATGGCCCTCTGTCCCATCCCTGCTGCTATAACATCAGTAACGCCCAAAGTGGCGACCCAGCGTGGGTACACCCCCGGCTCGTGTTTTGGGGGTTTGTGTTCAGTGATCTCAACAATCCGGTTCTCCTCAATAGTAGCAATTGCAAAATATGCACAGTGGCCAAAATGAGAACTTACTTTCCCGTTTTCCATCGGGATAGCTATTTTTTTTGTCATACGTTTATTTTTATGAGTTGTTTATTTTTCCGTGAATTATTCCTGATTTTGTCCGACTCCACGTCCAAACCCGCGGCCCAGTCCGCGACCGAATCCTGCTCCGGATCTCATTCCCGAGCCACAGGCGCGTCCAAATCCTCTTCCCATTCCTCTACCACCTCCACGACGACCTCGGCCCAAGCCTAAGCCTCTGCCCATACCGCGTCCTTCATTAGTATTCATATTTTCAACTGAGGTTTCTTCTGCGAAACCTTTTCTATCAGCGCCATAATCGGTACATTTTCCCATTTGACGACCTGTCATAGGACCTTCTCCTCGTGGTCCTGTTCTATTAAATCTCGGCATAATAATCTCCTTTTTTAAAATATTAATAATCAAATAACGCTTGGTAAGCGTTTATAATTGTTTAATGATTTCTGAGATGGTTTTATCCTTTTCCTGTTGCATCTCGATGTTGAGTTTTTCCAGTAGAGCTTTTGCTTTTCCGCCAAATTCACCGGCAACCACCTTTTTGACTCCCTTTGAGGCAATAAACTCTACTGCTTTGGGACCGGCGCCTTCCGGAGAATCCTTCGCAGGATTCTCAAAGAAGTCTGTGGTTTTCGTGTTGGTATCGTATATGGCAAAATAAGCACAACGTCCAAAACGACTATCCATCTTTGAGTCTAAACTATTTCCTTCGGATGTAATTGCAATCTTCATAATTATTCTTCTTTATTTTGATAATATCTCATTCTTTTGCCCACTCCGGCAGCATTGGGTCCATGACGCTGTCTACCCATCCCTCTCTCATGCCTACCGGGGCCGATTTGTTCATTTTCTTTAATTTGTTTAAGAACTTCCTCACAACAATTGATGTCTATAATTTTACCCTCTATAAGAGCCTGCGCTATTTTTTGAACGGCACAATTATAGATCCGCGTAAAAGTGGGTCGCGAGATTTCCATTCTCTCCGCACCCTCTTCCTGCAACAACCTGTCGTAAGCAGCTAATTTGAATGCCTCATACTCGTCGTGTTCTATAATTACTCTCTCCAGGTCTCTCAACGGAACTCCAACCGGCTTGAAACACATAACTTCCGGCAAACTTTGTATTCTTCGGCATTTCTTAGGTCTTGGCATATTTCAATATATTTAATAATCCTAACCCGCACGTGGTGCGGGTCAGGAAGTTCACTTAAAACAACTATTTCTTATAAATTTTCTTTTCAATCTCTTCCTTAGGAAGTTTCTTGGTACAGAAGAACCAGTCGTAGCAGGTCATCTCACCCTCTTTACCTTCCATTCTTTCTTTTGCAACTCCACAGGAACCGGCTGTAGGCACGATAACATCGTCTCCGGGATGCCAATCTGCAGGTAAGGCAACGCCAAACTTGTCAGCTGTCTGGAGACCGATAA
>Ga0209510_1000856_pt1 | contig 38203 bp, 40 predicted proteins | sample BiotimSIPDNA_FD_185749 | JGI IMG/M metagenome (GOLD analysis project Ga0209510, IMG submission 185749) | Anaerobic biogas reactor microbial communites from Washington, USA - Biogas_R1 time_0 SIP DNA (SPAdes) (version 2) | ecosystem: Engineered > Bioreactor > Anaerobic > Unclassified | place...
TCTCCAATTTTCCGGCATCGCTGAAATGATACCCAAGACGATCCTGGAGTTTTTCCAGTTCTCCGGAAAACCAGGCAGCATAGTTCATGGAGAAAGGATGCGCCTACTCCTCAAATTTCTGGAAGGCAGCCACGCCGTTGTGTCCGCCGAATCCGAAACTGTTGACAAGGAATCTTGAAACATTCTTTTCCACCGCCCTGGCGCGGACGACATTGATGGCGCACTCGGGGTCGAGAGTGTCAAGATTGATCGTCGGGTGGATTATGCCCTCCTCGATGGACTGCATGGCGGCCACTGTTTCCAGCGCACCTGCGGCGCCCAGGCAATGCCCGATCATGGACTTGGTCGAGTTGACCAGCACTTTGTCCGTATGTTCCCCGAAAACCGAACGGATAGCCAGGGCCTCCATCTTGTCGTTGAGGGGGGTGGAAGTCCCGTGGGCATTGATGTAATCCACGTCTTCCGGCAGCCATTTTGCGTGGGCCATCGCTTTCCGCATCGCCCTGGCCGCGCCGTCGCCCGCAGGGTCGGGAGCTGTGATGTGGCTCGCGTCACAGGTGGAGCCGTAACCGACAAGCTCGGCGTAAATATGGGCGCCCCTTTTCAGCGCATGTTCCAGTTCTTCGAGGACGAGCACTCCTGCCCCTTCGCCCATGACAAATCCGTCACGGTCTGCATCGAAGGGACGGGACGCTTTTTCGGGGGCGTCCATCCGCGTGGAGATCGCTTTCATGGCGGCGAAGCCGGCGATGCTTATGCTCCTGAGGGCGGCTTCAGTGCCACCGGCAAGAATGACATCGGCGTCGTCCCGAATGATGGTGTGGTATGCCTCGCCCATGCTGTGGACCGACGTGGCACAGGCTGTGACGACGCACATGTTCGGTCCCTTGGCCTGATGCTTGATGGCCACGTAAGCCGTGGACATGTTGCTGATCATCATGGGAATAAAAAAGGGACTGACCCTTTTCGCCCCTTTTGCCATCATGGTCTTGAAGTTGTTGAATGTCGTTTCTATGCCACCTTGTCCGCTTCCGATATAGACTCCGAATTTATGGGGATCCAGGCTTGCCGTATCAAGCTTCGCATCAGCGACGGCCAAATCCGCGGCTGCCACTGCAAATTGAATGACCCGGTCGGAGCGCTTGGCTTCCTTGTTTTCCATCCACTGGGACGGGTCAAAATCCTTGACTTCCGCTCCGAAGGGGACAGGGCAATCCGTGACATCAAAAGTGGTGTACGGCCCGATGCCGTTTTTGCCTTCTTTCAATGCCTGCCAGTAATTTTCTCTTCCTGTTGCTATAGGGCTCACCACTCCCAGCCCGGTAACGACAACCCTTCTCAAAACGCTTCACTCCTCCGCAGCAGGATTGGAACTTGATAAAAGAAGGATTTTGGCGGGAAATCCATCGGGATTCCCGCCAAAACCGTCTTCCTCTCCGGTTTACTCGTCAACGCCGAGTTTGCCGAGGGTGTAGTTCATTGCTTCTCCCACCGTGGTCAGCTTTTCAGCGTCTTCGTCGGGAATTTCAATGTCAAATTCTTCTTCGATGCCCATAATGAGCTCGACGATGTCCAGCGAATCTGCACCGAGATCTTCCACAAAGGAGGCTTCCGGCACTATCTGGTCCTCTTCGACATCAAGCCTGTCGATGATGATTTCTTTCAAACGGGCGAGCATTTCCTCTTTTTTCATCCTCGTTCACCCCCTTCCATTGTATTTCAGCACATGGTCATACCGCCGTCAACGGCGATAACCTGTCCGTTAATATACGACGCATCCCCGGATGCCAGGAAGGCGGCCGCAGCGGCCACATCTTCCGGCGTTCCCGGCCGGCCGGCGGGAACCTGCTGCAAAAGCGCGTTCCGTGCGGCTTCAGGAAGGGAATCCGTCATTTCTGTTGAAATATACCCAGGCGCCAGGGCGTTCGCCGTGATGCCCTTGCCGGCGTATTCCCGCGCCACAGCCTTGGTAAAACCGATGATGCCCGCCTTGGATGCGCAGTAATTCGCCTGCCCGGGATTGCCTATCAGGGCGACCACCGACGAAATATTGATGATCCTTCCCCATTTCGCCCGAACCATTCCGCGTATCGCTTCCTTCGTGCAATGATACACCGAGGAGAGATTTGCTGTCAGCACGGAATCCCAATCTTCGCTTCCCATTCTCATGAGAAGGCCGTCTTTCGTTATTCCCGCGTTGTTGACGAGTACGGCAACGGGTCCAAGTCCGCGTTCCACATCGGCAAACAGGGCCTTAACGTCGCTTCCGGAAGAAACGTCTGCCTTAAAGGGAAGGGCAGTTCCGCCTCCGTCCTTGATGAGGCGGCAGGCTTCGTCTGCCGCCTTTTCGCTCCGGTTGTAATTCACTGCGACCAGGAAACCCATTGCAGCAAGTCGAAGGGCAACTGCTCTGCCGATTCCCTTGCCTGCACCGGTCACAAGTGCGATCCTGGCATCAGCCATTCTACACCATCTCCTTCAGTTTGTTTGAAAGAGCCTCAAATTCGGGAACTGAACTGCAGGCCTGGGCTGCAACGCCCTTTCTGCATTTCTTTACCAGCCCGGTGAGCACTGCTCCGGGGCCGATCTCAAAGAAAGAATCCACGCCGTCGTCAGCCATCCTGATGACCGAGTTCTGCCAGAGGACAGGCATAAAGGTCTGGTCAAAAAGGGCCTTTTGGATTTCGCCGGCCGAATGCACGGGGATCGCCAGGGCATTGCAGACAATCGGCACAGACGGTTCGCTCCAGTTCATGGAGCTGAAGGCCTCCTGCAGCTTATCCGCAACGGGGCGCATCTGCCTGCTGTGGAAAGGGGCGCTGACGTTCAGGAGAACCGTTTTTTTCGCCCCCGCCTCTTTTGCCTTTTCCATGGCTGCCTGGACGAATGCGGTGCTGCCGGAAATAACCACCTGCCCCGGGGAGTTGAAGTTGGCCGGCTGGCACTCGCCTTCCGGAGCTGCTTCATTACAGACTGCCGCGACGGACTCCGGTGCAAGTCCCAGGATTGCGGCCATGGCGCCTTCTCCCTCCGGCACAGCCTCCTGCATGAGCCTGCCCCGAAGATGAACCAGCCGCACACCGTCTTCGAGGGAAAGGACACCCGAGGCCACAAGGGCGGTATACTCGCCGAGGCTGTGTCCCGCAAGGAAAAGAGGAGTCGGCGAGATGCCGGCTTCCCGTCTGAGGCATTCCAGGACGGCTATGCTGACCGTGAGGATTGCCGGCTGGGTAAAAGCCGTTCTCCTGAGTTCTTCCTCAGGGCCGTTGAAGATGATATTCGACAGCGAAAATCCGAGGGCCTGGTCGGCGCGGTGAAAAACGTCCCTTGCCGAGGAGAAGGCATCGTAAAAATCCTTCCCCATCCCCGTTTCCTGGGACCCCTGGCCTGGAAAGACCAGCGCGTAGGTCATATCCCCTATCACCTCACCTGGAGACCTTTCCGGGGAGGGAGCTGACTATCCGCTCCGCTCCTGAAAAGAGCTCCCTTATGATCTCGGCCGCGGGCAGAATGTCGTTTACGAGAGCCGCGCTCTGCCCCGCCATGATCGACCCCCACTCCACGTCGCCGTCCACAACGGCGGCCCGGAGTTTCCCGGCGCCGAGCCGTTCGTATTCTTCTACCGAGGCGCCGCTTTTTTCGAGTTCCTCGAATTTAGCAGTCAGCTTGTTCTTCAGGCAGCGGACGGGGTGGCCGGTAAAACGGCCGGTCACCACGTTGCTCCGGTCCCTGGCATTGATGACGGCTTCCTTGTAGGCCGGGTGAACAGTGGATTCCTCACAGCAGATAAACCGGGTCCCGACCTGAACGCCTTCAGCCCCGAGAGCGAAGGCCGCCGCCACCCCTCTGCCGTCGGCAATGCCGCCCGCCGCAATGACGGGTATTTCCACGGAATCGGCAATTTGGGGAATGAGCACCATAGTGGTGAGTTCACCGATATGCCCGCCCGCTTCCATCCCTTCGGCCACCACTGCGTCGGCTCCCTGCTTTTCAACCCTTTTCGCCTGGGCAACGGAGGCAATGACGGGGACGATTATCGTCCCGAGGGGCTTGAGGATCTCGATGACCTTTCCCGGGCTTCCCGCTCCGGTGGTCACGATGGGTACCCTGTACCTGGCCACGAGGTCGATCACCTGGTCTACAGTGGGCGACATGAGCATGATGTTGACACCGAAGGGCTTGTCCGTCAGGGTCCTCACTTTTTGCAGCTGGAGCTCGAGAAGGTCCGGCGGCATATTTGCTGCGGCGATGAGGCCGAGTCCTCCGCCGTTGCTCACCGCAGCGGCAAGGCTGGCATCCGCCACCCAGGCCATGCCTCCCTGGACCAGGGGATAGTCGCACCCGAGAAGACGGGTAATCCTGTTGTCGCTGAATGCAGCGCCGGAGTCATGCTTCATAGATGATACCTCCATATGTCATGCCCGCTCCGAAAGCCGTAAAGAGCAGCCTGTCTCCTTTTTGCACCCTGCCCGTCCCGAGAAATTCGTGAAGGGCGATGAAAACCGAAGCCGCTGAGGTGTTTCCGTATTCGTCTATGTTGATGACAACTTTCTCCGGAGAAATCCCAAGACGCTCCGCCGCCCGCTCGATAATCCTCTGGTTTGCCTGGTGGAAAAACCACCAGGCGATATCTTCCGGCTCCATCCCGGAATCGAGGCAAAACTGGCGCAAAAAAGGCGGAATGATCCTGTTGACGAAACGGAAAACATCATTTCCTTTCATTGAGACAAAGTGAAGCTTGTTTTCAAGAGTTTCAGGTGAAGCCGGATGTTCCACAAGCCCGCCGGATAATGTGATCTGGTCGTGTTTTGTTCCGTCTGACCTCAGGTCTGCCGAAATGAAACGGCCTTCCCCTTCTCCTGATACCCCCAGCACCATGGCCCCCGCACCGTCACCGAAGAGAATGCATGTGTTCCTGTCGGTCCAGTCGATAATGGGGGAAAGGACTTCAGCTCCGATGACGAGAACTTTTTTCCAGATTCCGGACGCGATCCCGCCGGCGGCCAGAGAAAGGGCATACACGCCGCTGGTGCACCCCGACTGGACGTCAAAAGCGCCGGCCTTTCCAGCTCCGAGAATTCCCTGGACCTTGGGACCGACTCCGGGAAAAAGGGTATCAGGGCTGTTCGTCGCAACGATAATCATGTCCAGCTCCAGAGGATCGGTGCCGGAATTCACGAGGGCGTTCCGGGCAGCTTTGGCGGCTACCCCGCTCGTCAGTTCTCCCTCCGCTGCAATGTGGCGGCGGCAGATGCCGGTTCTTTCCCGGATCCATTCGTCGCTGGTTTCCACCATCTGCGAAAGATCGTTGTTCGTCAGCACCTTCTCTGGTACGTACATTCCCGTGCCCTTTATGGAAACGGAAATACCGGAATAAAAACCCATAGGGGAAACCTCCTTTACCCCAACTCTTCTCTGATCAGTTCGACGCCGTTCTGCAGAACGAAATTCCGTGCGACTCTCAGGGCATTTGTGATTGCCGGAGCCTTTGAGCGCCCGTGGGCTTTCACAACGATCCCGTTCACTCCAAGGAGGGGGGTGCCTCCGTGTTTTTCGTAATTAAACCGCGCCCAGAGATCCTTCATCATCGGGATCATGAAGACCATTCCGAGCTTGGGCATTATCCTGTGCCCCATCTCTTCCTTGAGTATGGAATACACGGCCGACATCAGGCCTTCCGCAAACTTGAGCACCACGTTTCCCGAAAAGCCGTCGCACACCACCACGTCGGCGCGGCTATAGGGTATGTCGTCGCCCTCAACATATCCGGTGAAATTCAGGGTGCTCGCCTTTATGAGGGCTTTCGCTCCGACAATGACTTCGTCGCCCTTGATCTCCTCGGAGCCGTTGGCCAGGAGGGCAACCTGGGGTTCGGAAACGCCGAGTATTTTCTTTGAATACACGTTGCCCATGTGGGCGAACTGGAACAGGTTTTCTGGTTTGCTCCGTACGGTCGCTCCGACGTCAAGAAGGAAGGTGTACTTGTTGAGCGTAGGCAGCGCCACGCCAAGGGCAGGACGGTCAATTCCGGAAATCCTCCCCACGACAAGCACTCCGCCGGCGACGATAGCTCCCGTGTTGCCGGCGGAAACACACCCCAAGGCTTCGCCGCTCCGGACCATTTCCATGGCTATCCGAAGGCTTGAATGGCGCTTCTTCCGAATGGCGACCGTGGGATGCTCATCCATGCCGATACGTTCCTCGGCGTGGACTATGGAAATCCTCCCGGAAACGTCCGGGGACGCTCCGTCGAGCATAGGTTCAATTTCCGGGCTATTGCCCACAAGTACAAGTTCAAGATCAGAGTGCTCTTCGCAGGCGGCTATGGCTCCCCTGCACACTTCTGAAGGGCCATGGTCACCGCCCATGGCATCAAGGGCAAGAATCAAATGAAGATCACCTCTCTCACGCTACGCCGGTCCGTTTTGCGAAACAATTGCAGCGATAAATCTCCCCACGAAAATTTCTTTTTCGCCGACCTTTGTCCTCACGCTGACGATGTACTTTCCGTCTTTCTGAACACCGACCTTTGCCCTGGCGACCAGGGAGTCTCCAACTCTCGCGTGTCCCTTGTATTCCCCCCGCATGGAATCCACTATGACCAGGTCGGCTTCCACGACGGCGATGGCTATGGAACTGGCCTGGGCGTAAATGTAATGGTCCCACACCATGTCCGTTTTCCGGAAAGCCATCTCTCTGCGGGTCTCAAGCACCGAAAGGGCCCACTTGTTCGGCTCGAGTTCGAGAAGGTCCCCGACCACTTCGCTCTGTTTCAGCGAGCGAAGCCTGCTGGTGGCCTTCTGGGCCATGGAGCGCATTCTCTCCCTCAACTCAGGGACACCCAGAACGGCTCTGTCCAGCCTGATGGTGCTCACGCTCGCCTCAAGAGAGGCTGCGAGTTCCTCATCGGTGGCCAGCGGATTTTGTTCGATAAGTTTTAAGAGCCTGTCCTGCCTGTTTTTCTTTTTCTGAGACTTGATGGATGTCCCCTCCATTTTGGCACCTGATGATATTATCTGCTCTTAAGATGTGGAAAGTATAGTACCAGGGGGGCGAACGGTCAATATGGGGGAAGACGGAAAAATAAAAAAAGAGGAAGGTCTCCCTTCCTCTTGCCCGGTTTCTTCAGATCAAGCCTCTTTCTTTTCTTCCGAGGCGGTTTTTACTACCTGCCTGCCCCGGTAAAAACCACATTCACCGCAGGCCCGGTAATTCTGGATCACCTCACCGCAATGGGGGCACGTCGTCACTTCCGGAGCAGTAAGAGCCCCGATCCACTCGGACTTTCTTTTATGTGTACGGGCATGGGATACCCTGCTTTTCGGCGTTGCCATTCTGGACTTCCCTCCTTTTCGTTATTCTTTCGTCTCTTCAATTTTAATGCCGAGAAGCTTTTCCATCCTCGGATCAAGCTCTTTCGCTGAACAGCCGCAATCGCCGTTCTTGAGAGGACGCCCGCACTGGGGGCATAATCCCTTGCAGCCGGATGAACAAAGAACCTTGCTGGGAAGGGATACGACAACGCTCTCCCACACGTGATCCGAAATATCGAAAAAACGCTGCCATCTCGACACCAGTACTACATGGAAATTTTCATCTTCCGGAGCTTCCTCTGGAGACTCTTTCTTCCGCAATGAATAAAGATACAGGAAATCGTTCAGAATTTCAATACGTGAAAGTTCAAGACATCGTGAACATGGGGCGGAAAAGGTCGCGGAAATCTTCAATGAAACCGCAAGATCGCTGTCGAGCCAGCGCCCCTCTGCATCCACGATGACCGGTCCCTCGAAGCTGAACGTCAGGCCGTCGTACAAAATGCCCTCGAGCTGCCCTGTTTCCGCTTCGTCATGAAGAAATGTCACGGCTTCCGGGTTGCCGAGTTCCGGAGTTTCAAGCTCGAATTTCCATGAAGCCGGCTTTTCCGTCAGCATTCTGAAGAGCCTCCCGGAAGGGTTCCGCTAGTTCCTGTCCATGGCGATCTTCTTCGTATCCCTGGCGATGACGAGTTCTTCATCGGTGGGAACGACGAGAACCTTAACCCGGCTGTCGTCCGTGCTGATGATGCGCTCCTTGCCGCGGATCTGGTTTTTCTCAAGATCGAGCTTCACTCCCATGAATTCGAGGCCGGAGCAAATCCCTTCCCGGGCCCGGGCGCTGTTCTCCCCGATGCCGGCTGTGAAGACCAGTACATCGATTCCGCCCATGGCAGCCGCATAGGATCCGATGTACTTTTTGACGCCGTAATAGAGCATTTCCTCGGCAAGCCGTGCTCTCGGGTTGCCGGCATCAGCCGCTTCCTCAATGTCCCTGAGGTCGCTGCTCACGCCCGAGATGCCGAGAAGACCGCTTTCCTTGTTGAGGACGTGGCTCATGGCCTTGTTGTCAATTCCTTCCTGTTCCGAGAGGAAGGAAACAAGGAGCGGGTCCACGTCTCCTGACCTCGTGCCCATGATCACTCCGGGAAGAGGGCTGAATCCCATGCTGGTGTCCATGGATTTTCCTCCCTTGACGGCGGCGATGGAACTCCCGTTCCCCATATGGCAGGTGACGATGTTCAGTGACTCCACGGGTTTTCCGAGGATTTCCGCAGCTTTCCTGGACACGTAGAAGTGGCTTGTGCCGTGGAAGCCGTAGCGGCGGACCTTATACTTCTCGTAATAATGGTAGGGAACTCCGTACATATAGGCGTACCCGGGCATGGTCTGATGGAACGCCGTGTCGAAAACGCCGACCTGGGGTATGTTGGGAAGGGCTTCGGTGACGGCGTAAATTCCCATCAGGTTTGCGGGGTTATGAAGGGGCGCGAGGGGCACGCATTCTTCAAGGGCATCGATGACGTCCTGGGTGATCATGACGGAACCGGCATACTTTTCACCGGCATGCACAACCCTGTGTCCCACGGCGGAAAGTTCATCGAGGCTCTTCAGAACCCCATGGTCGCCGTCGAGCAACGCCTCGACCACTACCTTGAAGGCCACCTTGTGGTTGGGAATTTCGGTGTTCCTGATGACGGAATCCATGCCGGTCTTCGTATGCTTGATACGGGCTCCCTCTATGCCTATTCTCTCCACAAGTCCCTTGGCGAGCACCGATTCGTCGGTCATGTCAAAAAGCTGATACTTGAGGGATGAACTACCACAGTTGACCACCAGAATTTTCATTGCGCGACCCCTTCCTCTCTTCTGCTTGACCGCCGCCTCTTCCCGGCTGTATCGTATGGTGCAGCCCGGTGAAAGGCGGATGGTCGGAATATATAAAAAAATAATAGGTATTGTGGCCGAATATAACCCGTTCCATAACGGTCATCTTTTCCATCTGGGAAAGTCAAGGGAAAACAAGGACGATGCCGTAGTCGTCGTGCTGTCGTCCTATTTTACCCAACGGGGCGAGCCTGCCGTTATGAGCAAATGGGACCGTGCCGAGTCCGCTCTCGGGGCAGGGGCCAATCTCGTGCTTGAACTGCCTGCTTTTTTTTCCTGCCATAACGCCGGAATTTTTGCCGCCGGCGCCGTGGATATTCTTGCCGCCACAGGAATGGTTGAGACCCTTTCCTTCGGAATGGAGCAGCCGGAATTCGAGCCGGCTCCTATCCTTGATATTTTAGTGCACGAACCCTCGCATTTCAAGGATAATCTGAAAAAAAAGCTGAATTCGGGATTTTCCTACGTCAAGGCCAGGGCTGCAGCACTGGAAGAAATTCACAGTGGATGGGGGACATTCGTGTCGAGGCCCAACAATACCCTGGCACTCTCCTACATGGAGAGGATTCTCAGGAAGGGATACTCCATTGCCTGCAGGCCCGTTCAGCGGATGGGAGCGGCTTTTCATGACCCTGATCTCGCAAGTGTTTTCCCGAGCGCTTCCGCGGTGAGAAAAGCCCTGGAGGAGGGCAACCGGAAAGAGGCGGAAAAAGCTCTTCCCTCCTCTACCGTCAGTATATTGAACCGGTGCATCCGGAGGGGGAATGTGGTCCTCTCCAGGGAAATGCTCTGGAGGCTGATCCGTTTTCTTCTTCTCAGGACTCCGGCGGAAGAACTTGCCCTGTCCTCCGAGATGACCGAAGGGATGGAAAACCGGCTGTTGAAATATGCTGCTCTCTGTTCTTCCTGGTCCGAGTTCGTTTCGAAATGCACCACGGCCCGTTATCCGCGGGGCAGAATACAGCGCCAGCTGGTCCATTTCCTTCTGGGGATCGGTCACCAGGAAAACAGGGAGCTCCAGCGCTCGGGTCCTCAATATATACGGGTTCTCGGGGCGGATTCTGTCGGCATGGAGATCCTTCGGAAAATGCGGTCAGCGGCCCGCCTTCCGGTGATGGGGAAAGCCCCCGCAGGGCTGAGGGGAGAAGGTCTTCTTCTCTCGGGCATCGAGGAGTCGGCGGCCAACGTCTGGGAAGAGCTGACGGCAGTTTTTTCTCCGGGAGAGGAAAAGAAACGCCATCCCCTCATGGAAGAATGTTTCTCGGAAGGGGAAAACGTTCCCTGAGCCTCCGGAAGACCCCGGGGGGAACCATGTCGTGAACTGCGCCTCCGAACTGGTATATTTCCTTCACAGCATGGCTTGACAGGTAGGAATACCGGGCCTCGGTCACGATGAACAGCGTCTCGATTTCCGGGGCAAGCTGCCTGTTCATGAGGGCGAGCTGGAATTCGTACTCGAAGTCCGAAAGGGCCCGGAGCCCCCTGATGATGATGCGGCTCTGCTCCTGCCTCAGAAAGTCCACGAGGAGCCCCGAGAAGGAGTCGACCTTTACGTTGGAAAGATGGCTTAAAGCCTCCCGTGCCATCGCCTTCCGCTCTTCCACGGTAAAGGCCGCCTTTTTTTGGGGATTCAACAGGACACTGACCACAACCTCGTCGAAAAGCGCGGCTGCCCGCTCCGCAATGTAGATGTGCCCGTTCGTAATCGGGTCGAAGGAACCAGGGTACACCGCGCTGATGGATCGTTTCATTTTTCTCCCCCTCTCCCGGCAGACGAGAGAAATGTCAGGACCGTGTCTCCGTATTCGCGGCGGTCGATAACCCTCCATCCTTCTCCTTCCGGTATCTCCTCTTTTGCTGAATGTTCCACGACCGCCACTCCCCCTGGGGCAAGGAGTGAACCTTCGGGGGGGAAGAGGATGGGGCCGAGGACGGAGGGCCACCCTGCCCCGTAGGGGGGATCCGCGAAAATCACGTCGAAAACAAGACTCTTTCTCCGCAGGAAACCGACGGCTCTCCTGACATCCATAGACAGTATGGTAACACCTTCATCTCCCGGAAAAAGGGATCTGATGTCCTTCACCCTCCGGGGAAGGGTTTCAACAGCCACCACAGGATCCGCTCCGCATTCCCTCGCTGAACGGGCAACTCTTCCCGTTCCCGAAAAAAGGTCGAGGAAGGCCTTGCCGCGGATGTCACCGAGAATGTTGAAAAGGGCCTGCAGCACCTTCCCGGAGGTCGGACGGGCTTCCTTCACCTGACCTGCACCTCCTCAGCACTGCCAGCAGAGTGACTCTTCGCCCGCGGGGGCGCCGAGTTTTTCCGCGAGTTTTTCAATGGCGTCCTTGACAGAAGGCGTCAGAAAAGGAGCGGAATAGGGCGACACTTTGATAAGCACATCTTCCTCCCGCTGAACGGCCTGGAGAAAAAACTTCTGTTCGAAACCTCCGTCGGTAGTGACCACTTCAATCAGGCGGGCGCCGTCTTCCGAAACATAATGTTTCTTGAATACCCAGCGCCCCTCCGGAACACCGCCTTCTGTGCCATAAAGACTGCCGAGGAAAGAATCAAGATCATGTTTTCCCATCACGCGGACATGCACTTCTTCAGACCTCCCAAAGAAACCGGACTTCCTTTCGCAGCTTCCGTCCCGTTTCAAAAAACGTGACAGAAATATCTTTTTCCCCATCTCAAGCCATTTACGTTCATATTTCGTGGTAACCTCTCTCGGAGGATTGGTCTCCCACACGCTGAGGGACAGAGCAGGGTGAGATGCAAGGGCGTCCCGGACTTCCATCCCGTACCTTTCCTCATCGGTGACCAGTTCAAAAAAACCTCCGGGCCTGAGTACCCTGGCGATTTCCGCCGAAAATTCCCCGCTCGAAACCCTTCTCTTCGAATGCTTCTTCTTCGGCCAGGGGCAGGGAAAATTCATAAAAATACCCTGAAGGGAACGGGGCGGAATACATTCTTTCAATATAAACCTGGCATCCCCGCAGATGAGGAAGGCATTGCGGAGCCCTTTTTTTTGAATTCTCCGGCAGGCTCTCATCAGGCATGCCCTTGACATTTCGACGCCCCAGAATACCCCGTCGCTGTTTTCACCGGCAAGGTTCTCAAGAAATTCTCCGTTGCCGAATCCGATTTCCAGAAATACCTCCGCTCCTTTTTTCCCCCGGTCCATTTCAAGGGGAAGAATTTCCTTCTCCGGCAAGACAATGGTTCTGTTCAGATCGCTCACATTCGGAACCCCTCTTCGTTCAGTTCAAGGTTTTCAGGACTACAATTATAACAGCCTTGTCACCGGCTCCGTACGACCGGTGCCGGAGAAACCATTCTCTCCCTGGATAACCGGACCCAATTACCGCCGCAGAACCTGTTTCCCTGCTGTGAAAAGTTCTCTGCAGGGCTCCGGCTCGCTATGGATTCACAAAATTGACTGGACGTGTCTTTATGGTAAGATCAGCACGTGAAAACGTATGTTTTATGGTTTTCGTTTTTTCCCAGCGCTCAGATTATACAGAATGCAAAATCCCTTTTTTGATGTAAAATAAAAAGGTATGGCAGTCCGGAATCACCTTTCGCACTTTTTCCGAAGGAATAATAATCAGGCCGAGGGGCTCAAGGTGCCCCTGCCTGAAATTCAAGAGGGGGTACCTTAATGAAAAGAAACTGGAAAACCATGGACGGCAACACCGCTGCGGCTCATGTTTCATATGCCTTTACCGAAGTTGCTGCAATCTACCCGATAACGCCGTCCTCGCCGATGCCCGAATTGATTGACGAATGGGCAGCTCACGGCAGGAAGAACATTTTCGGGAAGACGGTTCAGGTCACAGAGCTGCAGTCTGAAGCGGGAGCGGCCGGGGCCGTCCACGGAAGCCTTTCGGCCGGGTCTCTGTCCACAACCTTCACGGCCTCCCAGGGTCTTCTCCTCATGATGCCCAACATGTACAAGATCGCGGGCGAAATGCTTCCGGGCGTCTTTGACGTCACAGCCCGATCCCTCGCGGCTCACGCCCTGTCCATTTTCGGCGACCACAGCGACGTCATGGCCTGCCGCGGAACAGGTTTTGCAATGCTTGCCTCCGGCAGCGTGCAGGAGGTCATGGATCTCACCGCAGTATCCCATCTTTCAGCAATTAAGGCCAGCATCCCCTTCCTGAACTTCTTTGACGGATTCCGCACCTCCCACGAGATTCAGAAGATCGACGTCCTTGAATATGACGACCTCGCGAAGATCGTCGATTATGACGCGATCGCCAGGTACAAGGCCCGCGCCCTGAACCCCGAGCACCCCTACCAGAAGGGGACCGCGCAGAACCCGGATATCTTCTTCCAGGCCAAGGAAGCAGCCAACCGGTTCTACACCGATATCCCCGAGGTCGTCGAGGCCTACATGCAGGAGATCAAAAAGCTCACCGGCCGTGAGTACCATCCGTTCAACTACTACGGTGCACCCGATGCCGAGAACGTCATAGTGGCCATGGGTTCCGTCTGCCAGGCGATCGAGGAGACCGTCGACTACCTGAACGCCCGGGGAGAAAAGACGGGAGTCGTGGAAGTGCACCTGTACAGGCCCTTCTCGGAGAAATACTTCTTTGACGTCCTTCCCGCCTCAGTGAAGCGTATTGCGGTCCTCGACAGGTGCAAGGAGATCGGCGCACTCGGGGAGCCCCTGTATGAGGATGTCTGCACGCTCTTCAAGGACAAGGCCGTCAAGCCGCTCGTCATCGGCGGAAGGTACGGTCTCGGATCCAAGGACACCACCCCGACCCATATCAAGTCCGTTTTCGATAACCTCAACTCCTACCAGCCCAGGGATCATTTCACCATCAGCATCACCGACGATGTGACCTTTACCTCCCTGCCCGTCGCCGAGGAAATTGCCGCGGCGCCGGAAGGGACCATCCGCTGCAAGTTCTGGGGCCTTGGCTCCGACGGAACGGTGGGCGCCAACAAGAACTCCATCAAGATCATCGGTGACGAGACCGACCTGTACGCCCAGGGCTATTTCTCCTATGACTCGAAGAAGTCCGGCGGAATCACGGTTTCCCACCTCCGCTTCGGAAAGAAGCCCATCAAATCGACCTACCTCATCGACACGGCTGACTTCATCGCATGCCACAAGCAGGAATACGTCCACCTGTACGACGTGCTTTCAGGCCTGAAGGAAGGCGGAACGTTCCTTCTCAACACCCAGTGGACTACCCTTGAGGATCTTGAAAGCCACCTTCCTGCCAGGATGAAACGGTACCTCGCAAACAGGAAGATCAACTTCTACATCCTCAACGGAATCGATATTGGCGAGGAGATCGGGCTCGGCAACAGGATCAACATGATCATGCAGTCGGCATTCTTCAAGCTTTCCGGCGTTATTCCCATCGAGGATGCCGTGAAATACATGAAGGACGCCATTGACCACACCTACGGCAAGAAGGGCGAAAAAATCCTCGAGATGAACTACAAGGCCGTGGATGCCGGAGTGGATGCCCTCAAAAAGATCGAGATCCCTGCGGAATGGGCCAGAGCAACGGCCGATCCTGTCCTTGTGAGCGGTCTTCCCGAGGAAATTCCCGATATCGTACGGGAAGTCTGCATGCCCATCAATGCGCAGAAGGGCGACAGCCTCCCAGTTAGCGCCTTCCTGGGCCGCGAGGACGGCCATTTCCCGTCGGGAACGGCGGCTTTCGAGAAGCGCGGCGTCGCCATCAACGTTCCCGAGTGGAAGAGCGACAAGTGCATCCAGTGCAACCAGTGCTCCATGGTGTGCCCCCATGCCGCGATCCGTCCCTTCCTTCTGGACGGCGAAGAGGCCGCGGCAGCTCCGGAAGGTTTCGGTGCGGTGGAAGTGAAGGGCAAGGAATTCCCGGGACACAAGTACAAGATGCAGGTCAACGCTCTCGACTGCCTCGGATGCGGAAACTGCGCGGATATCTGCCCGGTCGGCGCCCTCGAGATGAAACCTCTCGTGAGCCAGGAGAAGGAAATCCCGAACTGGAACCATGCCCTCACCGTTTCGGACAAGTCCGCCGAGACGAACAAGTTCACCGTCAAGGGAAGCCAGTTCTCCCAGCCGCTTCTTGAGTTCTCCGGAGCTTGCTCAGGCTGCGGGGAAACACCCTACATCAAGCTCGTCACACAGCTCTTCGGCGACAGGATGATCGTAGCCAACGCCACCGGATGCTCTTCCATCTGGGGAGGATCCGCACCGAGCATGCCCTACACCGTCAACGCAAAGGGCCAGGGACCCGCTTGGGCCAACTCCCTCTTCGAGGACAACGCTGAATACGGCTACGGCATGAAACTTTCCCTCAACGCCACCATGACCTATATCATCGATGCGATGAAGGCTCTCGTGGAGATGGATATTCCTGAAGACATGAAGGCCGCTTTCAGCGAGTGGCTTGAATCCAGGGACGACGGAGAGAAATCCAAGGCCGCGGCAGAAAAGGTTCTTGCGGTTCTTGACCGCGATATCGGTGCGGAAGGGAACAAACTCCTGTGCGAGATCGCGTGCAGAAAGGACTATCTCGTCAAGAAGTCCCTCTGGATCTTCGGAGGCGACGGATGGGCCTACGATATCGGTTTCGGCGGCCTCGACCATGTCCTTGCTTCCGGTGAAGATGTGAACGTGCTCGTCCTTGACACCGAGGTATACTCCAATACCGGTGGCCAGTCCTCGAAGTCGACTCCCACCGCTGCCATCGCCAAGTTCGCCGCCGCGGGCAAACGGGTGAAAAAGAAGGACCTCGGAAGGATAGCCATGACCTACGGGTATGTGTACGTTGCCCAGGTCGGTATGGGCGCCGACAAGAACCAGCTCTTGAAGGCAATAAAGGAAGCCGAGGCCTACAAGGGCCCCTCCCTCGTCATCGCCTACGCCCCCTGCATCGCCCACGGAATCGGTGCCGGCATGGGCAAGACCCAGGAGCAGACGAAGAAGGCCGTGGAAGCGGGGTACTGGCATCTCTACAGGTACAACCCCGACCTCGCCCTTGAAGGAAAGAACCCCTTCGCCCTCGACTCCAAGGAACCGAAGGCTGATTTCAAGGAATTCCTTATGAGCGAAGTCCGCTATGCTTCCCTGAAGAAGGAGTTCCCCGACACCGCCGACGAGCTTTTTGCAAAGGCCGAGAAGGACGCTAAAGAGCGGTATGAAATTTACCGCCAGCTCGCCGAAATGGGCAAGCAGCCGGTAAAGGCAGAAGCGTAAGTTCAACCTCCCGGAGGGAGAGGCCGCACCTCTCCCTCTTTTCAAAAGAGTACATTATTTTTCTCCCTTGACCGGAACGCCGGAACAGGGTAGAATATCCCGGTCAGTACGGGACGTAGCGCAGTCTGGTTAGCGTACCTGCATGGGGTGCAGGTGGTCGGAGGTTCGAATCCTCTCGTCCCGACCAGAAATGACAAGCGGGGTTTATAACCCCGCTTTTTTGTATTCTCACGGGAGTGAAAAAAAGATGGCAGTTGAAAAGTCGTTCCGCCATAAAAAGAGCTTGGGGCAGAATTTCCTTGCCGACAGGAACATACTCGGGAAGATCGTGGAAAGGGCCGCTCCGGAAGCGAGAGATGTCCTCCTCGAAGTCGGAGCTGGTCAGGGAGTCCTCACCAGGGAACTCCTCGCTTCTCCCTGCGCCTTTTTGTACAGCGTGGAAATCGACAGGGGGCTGGAACCTTTTCTTTCCGACATTCCCCTTCTCCATCCGGGCCGTTTTCGACTCATATGGGGCGACGCCCTGGAGGCTGACTTCTCTCTTCTGTCTCCTGCACCTGTCAAGGTAGTCGCAAACATCCCCTATAACATAACGACACCCCTGCTCTGGAAGCTTCTCGAAACCCTTCCTTCCGCCGGTTATTTCCTGCTCATGGTTCAGAAAGAGGCCGCAGACAGGATGACGGCCCCTCCCTCCACGAAGGAAAGGTACCCTCTTGGAGTGACCCTTGAATTGATGGGGACTGCACGAAAAGTCCTGAATGTGCCGCCTGCCGCTTTCCGTCCTGTTCCGGCGGTTCATTCCTGCCTGCTGGAAATCACATTGGGAAAAGAACACAGGGAACTTGCGGCAGACGCATTTTGGAGAGGAATGCTCAGGAGCGGGTTCGCCCAGAGGAGAAAGAAGCTCCTGAAGAACCTGAAAGCCTTTAGGGGCGATGTACCATGGGCGGAGGTATTTGCGGAATTGGGTATAGGGGAAAATTCGCGGGCTGAAGAGCTTTCCGGAGAAAAATGGCTCGCACTGCACCGGAAAGCAAAAAAATGAAGGCCTCTTCTCCTTTCGAAAGAGAAGAGGCCCACGAAAAAAAGAAACAGAGCGATTATTCCACCTTGTCCTTGAGGGCCTTGCCGGGTCTGAAAACGGGGACCTTCTTCGCAGGGATCTTGATGACTTTCTTGGGATCCTGGGGATTCCGGCCTTCACGGGCAGCTCTTTCACGGACTTCAAACGTTCCGAAGCCAACCAGCTGAACCTTTTCGCCCTTGGCAAGGGCACTTTCGATGGCTTCGAAAATCGCTCCGACGGCAGCGCCGGAAGCCTTTTTGTTCAACCCTGTCGCTTTTGCAACCTCAGTTACGAGTTCTGCCTTGGTCACCTTTTACAGCCTCCTCTGGATTAAAATGTGGTACCGGTTCCGGTAAAATAAAGCCAACTCAGGTCCGAACCATCATTACGTTTATTATTACCAGCAAGTCCAGTTCTGGTCAAGCATTAAACTTCATTTTTCCTCTTTTCCCCGCCAGAAAATACGCAAAGGGACGCCTTCGAAGTCTTCAAGTATTCTCAATTCATTTTCTATGTGGTTTTCAAAGGCTTTTTCCGCCAGTTCCGGGAAATTGACAAAGAAGATAAACGTCGGCGGATTGGTTTCCGCCTGGGTACAATAAAAAATCTTGAAGGCTCTTCCCCTGTTGTCGGTCGGCAACCTGTCGAATGCGAGGATATCACGGAGAAGCCTGTTTAATACAGTGGTTTTAATCCGTTTCCTCCGGTTTTCGAATACCTTGAGCACCAGGTCGGATATTTTCTGCATCCCTCTGCCCGTCAGGGCTGAGACGAAATGCAAAGGCGCATGGGAAACGAAGACCATTTCATCCTTGAGCTTCTTTTTCATCGAGTCTCCCAGGCTGTCTTTCTTCCCGAGGAGATCCCACTTGTTCAAAAGAAGCACAATTCCTTTTCCCCGTTCGATGATTTCCCCCGCAAGCTTTTTGTCCTGATCGGTAAAGGGTTCCCCAGCATCCATTACCAGGAGGGCAACATCGCACCTGTCGATGGCCTGGAGCGTTCTGACATAGGAGTAATATTCTATGTTGTCTTCAACCCTGCTTTTTCTTCTCAGGCCGGCGGTGTCGATCAACCGGAAGGTCGTGCCGTCGATCTTCACCAGCGTATCAAGGGCATCCCGCGTGGTTCCCGCTATGTCGCTCACAAGAGCCCTCTCTTCCCCTGCAAGGCGGTTCAGGATGCTTGACTTCCCGACGTTCGGCCTGCCCACGATCGCGACTTTCACGGAACTTTCCTCTTCCGTGACGGGGTCATCCCCTGGGATCTTTTCCAGAATGAGATCAAGGAGGTCGTAAATATACCGTTTGTGTTCGGCGCTGACTCCGATCACATCTTCAAAACCCAGTGAATAGGCTTGGAAGACGGAGTCTTCGTGGATACCGTCGTCAATTTTGTTGGCAACGACGATAACGGGTTTTCCAGACTTCCTGAGCATGTCCGCGACATCCTCGTCCATCCAGGTCGGGCCTTCTTTTCCGTCAATGACGAAAAGAACCAGGTCGCTTTCGGTGATGGCCGTAGCCACCTGCTGCCTCATCCCCTGGACGAAGGCGTTTTCATCTTTGGCGAGAAAGCCACCCGTGTCGATAACGTAAAACTTTCTATCCCTCCACTCGGCTTCGCCATACAGCCTGTCCCTGGTCACCCCAGGCATGTCGTCGACGATGGCTTCCCGCCGGCCGATAAGCCGGTTAAAAAGCGAAGATTTGCCGACATTTGGTCTTCCGATGATGGAAACTACTGGCATGGGTGCTTTTCCTCCTTGGCCTTAATCTATCCAGACGGTAATTTCAGGAAAACCGGTCCTGGAGTTTCCTATGGAAAAAAAGGGGGCGAGAACATTCCGGACCCTGGCTGGTGAAGGAGCCGTCACCCAGAAAACAAGCGGCGGTTCTCCCGGATCCATTGGATACAGGCCAATTTTCTCCAATTGTGCCATTATACTCTCTTTCAGGTCCAGGGAAGGCGATTTGATTTCCAAGAGAAACGAAAAAGGAGGCAGGTCAAGGTCTTTCCTTTCCCGGAGTTCTTCCTTCCAGAAATAATCCCAGCCCAGAACCATGCTTTTTTGCCAGCCAGAACCCGGACGTCTGCTTTGAAGAAGAACGGTCCGTCGTCCTTCTGAAGTCCCCCTCCAAAGGGATTCCCACATCATGGAAAAGGCTGTGAATTTCGCTTGAAAGGCCACGTTCCGGACTTCGCTGTCCGCATCGATCCAGGCGGCGAAGCCCACGTCGGACATGTCGCATACTGTCAGGGCGGAACGGGTCCCGAGAATAATTCCTCCCCCGTCAAGTTCTTTTTTGAGGGCCCGGATTGCCTTTTTGCCCGGAGTTTTCGTTCCGTCCCATATCAACACGGGCTTTTCATCGGGGGCAGTGGCCCGGGCGACCGGAAGGAGTGCTTCGAGCCCCGGGCGCTTCCCTGAGAGAAGGACTCCCCTGCATGAGGGGCAGGTCTCCGGAAGGGGGGAAACCCTGCCGCAGGAAGAGCAGCGAAGTCTGCGGCGCTGTTCTTCCCAGGCCATGACCCGGCCGCAGGAACTGCAGAGAATCGGGTTGCCGCATTCTTCGCAGGCCACCTCGCCTGCGTATCCCTTCCGGTCAAGAAGCCACAATGCAACCTTTCCGCCGGAGAGGACCTTCGCGGTTTCAGAGAAAAGAGCGGCGGAAAGGGGGAGAGAACCGGCGATGCCCTGGAATTCCGATGAAAAACCGTTTTTCAGGTCCACGAACTTCACGTTTTCCCGGGAAGAAGGGGGCGTGCACCGGGGTTTTCCCCGGAGGTACACCCTTGAGGAGGGCAGTCTCCCGGAAAGCGTCAGCCCGGCTTTTTCCAGAAGGGCCTTTCTGGCGGCGACCGTCCTTATGTTGAGGAAGGGATGCCTGTAGGTTCTATAGGCGCCGCTGCTTTCTTCATCGACGATAATGGAACGGATCCTGCTGATGGGAGCGAAAACGGCACCGGGACCTCCCACAATGCCAAGAACACTTCCTTTGCGGGCGGCAATCCAGGCATCCTGAAGCTTTTTTCCTCCTGTGGCCGGCCAGAGGAGAGCGGACTTCTGCACCTGGGGAGGAAGAAGTTCAAAAAAAGAGGCAGCCAATGCCTGTTCCGGGAAAAGGGCAAGAAAGGAATCACCTTTTTCCAGCAATTCCGCAAGTTTTTTCCACCGGGAGGAGGTTTCGCATTCATAAAGGAAATTCTCTTCGTATTGTCCGGAAACCTGCGGGTTCCCCCCGGCGAGGGAGTCGAAATCATCAAGGGGGCCGGGAAAGGAGAGAATGGAGGAAGGCACGGAAACTTTCAGGACTTCCCCGGAGCCGCAAAGGAAAGTATTCCCGGTCCATTTAATGAGATCGACCGTGTTTTCCGTAAGCAAAGGGCTCTTGTCCGAAAGGGGTTCCGCCTGGCGGATGCTGAAGGTCCCCTTTTCAGGAAGAGCGGAAAAAAAAGAATCAACTATTCCGAACCGCGTTCCCTTGCCGACAGGGATCTTCAACCGGCTTCCCCGGAGAAGGGGGGGGTGCAGCTCGTAGGTCAGGGGGTTCCACCATGGTCCCGGTACGATGACGTTGCAGAAGCGGGGAGGCCCCACTCTATTCACAGAAGCCAGTCCTCTTCGAGGATGCTGCTCCACACTTTTTCCGCCACATCCTCTTTTGTACCGGAGAATTCTTCAGCGGTCCCGGTCCTGGAAAGGAGCTTGACTGTGTTTGTGTCGGTCCCGAAACCCGAGTCAGAGGCGGTAATGTCGTTGGCAACGATAAAATCGAGATTTTTTCTCTTCATTTTTTCGGAGGCGTTGGCCAGCAGATCGTGGCTTTCAGCTGCGAAGCCCACAAGGACCTGGCCGGGCGCTTTCCGCTCTCCGAGGGAGGCAGCGATATCTGTGTTCTGAACCAGGTCTATCGTGACGGTGTCGGCATTTGCCCGCTTGATCTTTCTGTCGCTGAAGGAGGCAGCCCTGAAATCACCGACTGCGGCTGCCTTGACGATGAAGTTCATCTCTTCTGAAAGGGCAAGGACGGTCCGCTTCATCTCCTCGGCTGATACGACGGATTTGACGTCAAATCCGCTGAGGTTCGAAAAGGAAGCGGGGCCGTGGACAAAGGTAACTGACGCTCCTCTGTACCAGGCCGCTCTCGCCATGGCATACCCCATCTTGCCCGTGCTTGGATTGCTGAGGAAACGGACGGGGTCGAGAAATTCCCACGTAGGTCCTGCGGTGACGAGCACATTTTTTCCCTCGAGCTTTTTGGAAGGACACAGGGCCTTCCACATTTCCTCCAGGATGACCTCCACGGCGGGGAGCCTTCCCTTGCCTTCGTAGCCGCAGGCAAGGCTTCCCGTTTCCGGGTCGGCGATGATGACCCCGGTTTCCTTCAGTATCTCCATGTTTCTGGCCGTGGCGGGATGGTTGAGCATATTCACGTTCATGGCGGGGAATACCACTACGGGTGCTCCGGTGGCAAGCAGCATGGCACAGAGCAGCTCTTTCCCAGCCCCCCGGGCCATGTTCGACAGTGTTTCCGCGGTGCATGGAGCGACTATGATCACCTCGGCCCAGTCCGCAAGCATAATATGGGGTATTTTCCACCCCGTGTCATCGGAAAGGAAATCCGACTGTCTCCAGACCCGTTTCCCGGCCAGGGTGGACAGAACCATAGGGCTTACGAACCGCTCTCCGTCGGTGGTCAGCACGATTTCAACTTCACATCCGGCCTTCACCAGGGCCCGGACGATTTCCGGGGTCTTGTAGGCGGAAATGCCTCCCGTTATTCCCAGGACGACTTTTTTCTTCTGTTTCCAATCAGACATGGCCTGATTCGGATTCAGCTCCGTTCTCCGGGGCGGATTCCCGCTCCGGGGAAAGCCGGACTGCGCCGAGATCAAATTCCTGAAGAGCGGTTGAGATGAATTTTTCGTTGTCTTCGTCGAGGGTCCGCCCTTTTTGTTCGCTGAGGGCCCGGGCACGGGCAGCCACGGCGGCGGTGAGAAGGTACTTGTTGTTTATGCCCTGTTTTTCAGCCAGAGAATCCATATCGTAGAAAATCATTTCCGTTCCTCCCTGAATGGTCTGAACCCGGTTATTATGGACTTCAGTTCAACTGAAGCCCGTTCGGCGTCATCGTTCACGATAACGTAATCATAATCCCCGGATTTCATCATCTCAAGCCGCGCATTCTGCAGCCTGATTCTGAGATCCTCACCGCTTTCCGTTCCTCTTTCCCTGAGCCGGCGCTCCAGTTCTTCCAGAGAAGGAGGAGAGACGAACACAAGGATGCTCTCAGGCATTTTTTCCCTTATCTGGAAAGCTCCCTGCACATCGATTTCGAGCACCATATCAAGGCCGCTTAAAAGGGCCTGCTCCACGTCATCCCTGAGGGTCCCATAGTAATGGCCATGCACTTCCGCGTGTTCGAGAAACTTGTCTTCCCTCAAAAGGGAAAGAAAAGCCTCTTCGGAAATAAACCGGTAGTCAACGCCGTCCTTCTCCCCCTGCCGGGGAGGCCTCGTGGTGCATGAGATCGAAAACCGGATGTCCTGCACCGTTTCGAAAACTTTTTTCCGCAGCGTTCCCTTTCCGGCGCCACTCGGGCCGGAAAGAACGAAGAGCTTACCCCTGCACGAGCGATTCATCCTCGATATCTTCCTCGAATCTGTTCACGATAGTTTCGGGCTGAATGGCTGACAGCACCACGTGGTTGCTGTCGGTTATCAGAATAGCCCTCGTTTTGCGTCCCTGGGTGGCGTCGATGAGCCTCCCGTCTTCCTTCGCCTCTTCCTTGAGACGCTTGATGGGAGCTGATGTCGGATGAATGATGGCCACGATCCTCTCCCCCACGATCATATTGCCGAAACCGATATGAACAAGTTTTGCGGTCATCTTCCTCACTCCACGTTCTGAACCTGTTCCCGGATTTTTTCCAGGAGAGTCTTTGCCTCCACTACCATCCAGCGCAGCTCGGCGTCCGTAATTTTTGAGCCCATGGTATTGACCTCCCGGTTCATTTCCTGAATCAGGAAATCGAGTTTTCTTCCCTCGGAAGAAGGTCCTTTCAGAATGGCGCGGAATTGCCTGCAATGACTCCTGGAACGGACGAACTCCTCGGATATATCCCATTTGTCCCCCATGAGGGCGAGTTCCTGGGCTACCCGTCCCTGGTCCGCCTCTGTCGTCACTCCTTCAAGGAGGAGTGTAACCCGTTTCCGGAGTTCGTCAAAAAGCTCTCCTTTTTTCCCGTTCCAATATTTTTCAATGGAATCGATGAGGGACTCAAAGGTGTCCAGATACTCCTCGATTGCCCGCCGCAGGTTAACGCCTTCCTTTTCCCGCATTCCGGCCAGGTTCTGTATTCCGGCCCCCACGATCTCTTCTAGGGCCCCGCCCGCTTGCCCCTCCACCATGGAGAGAACGGCGGGCGAGTCGAGAACCCCCGGAAGGGAGAGAAGGGATTGAAGCCCCGGTCTCTGCCCGGTACCGAGTTCCTCGGAGAGGGAAAGAATCTGGGTATAATAATTCCTGAGGACGTCCCCGTCAATGGCGAGGGCCCTGTATCTCGGAGCCCAGCTGATTTCGGCGAAGAACCTGACCTTTCCCCTCCCCAGGCCTGAACGGAGAAGGGCTCCGATTGCCGATTCGAAGGAAGCCAGTTCCCTCGGCAGGCGGATAGAAAGCTCCTGGTACCTGTGGTTCACCGACGAAATCTCCACAGTGAGGGTTCCCCACTCGAAGTTTCTGCTTTCCCGGGTAAAACCGGTCATGCTGCGTATCATCAGTCTCCATTCCCTTCTCTGGAAATCGTCTCTGTTTTTTCAAGAAAGGAGTCAAGGGCCGCAAGCAGCTCAGGCAACCCGGCTCCGGAAAGGGCGCTGATCGAAACAGCCGCTTCCCCTGCCTCCCGGAACTTCTCCTCCACAGCCCGTCTTTTCTCCGGGGAAAGAAGATCGCATTTGTTCAGGGCAAATAAACGGGGAATATCCCCTCCGCCGATCTCCTGAACCGTTTTCTCGACCACTTCTCTGACCTCCTGGTAATCCGGCGCAGCTACATCCAGGAGAAAAACGAGAAAAGCGGACGACACGATTTCTTCCAGTGTTGTCCTGAAAGCCGCCACGAGGCCGGGAGGAAGGTCCCTGATGAAGCCCACCGTATCCGAAAGCAGAATCTCCCTTCCCGATGGAAGTCTCACTTTTCTCATGAAGGTATCCAGGGTTGAAAAAAGCCTGTTCTCCGCCACAAGGGACTCGTCGCCGCTCAGGGCCCGGAGGAGGGAGGATTTTCCGCTGTTTGTATATCCTGCCAGCGAAACAACGGGAAGATTCATTTTCTTCCTCCGGTCGCGCTGCAGCGTCCTTTTCCTTTTGAGCACACCGAGTTTTTTGCCGATGTCCCGGACGCGGCGTTCAAGCTTTCTCCTGTGCCGCTCGAATTCCGTTTCTCCGGGACCTCTGGTTCCAATTCCGCCCCCGAGGCGGGACATCTGGGCCCCGAGTCCCTTCAGGTGAGGAATTTCGTATTTGCAGAGCGCCATTTCCACCTGCATCTTCGCTTCGGAAGAACTCGCCCGGAGCTCGAAGATTTTCATTATGACAAAGGGCCGGTCCCAAACCTCCACCCCGGTGATCCTCTGGAGGTTGTTCTTCTGTCCCGGGGTCAGTGCTTCATTGCATACGAGAAGCGTGGCGCCCAGGCTTTTGCAGAAGAGAGCCAGTTCTTCCGCCTTGCCTTTCCCGAGAAGGAATGCCGGGTCGGGCCTGCTTCGCCGCTGGATGACCGAACCGGCGGATGCTATGCCGAGGTTCCTGAGGAGAAGTTCCAGCTCCTCCAGAAGGACCGAAGGAGAAAAGGGCTGATCCGGGAGCTCCAGTCCCGCGATCACCGCCTTCCGTTCCTGCATGGCCGTCAAAGAAGGGCACGGGCCTTTGGTTCAAGGGAAATCAGCTCTTCTTCAAGCTTTTTGAGCAGCAGATCTCTCCCCTCCCTGCCACGGCTTGTAAAATCTGTTGTATCGATGGTCTCGCCGACAACCACCGAAAGATGGAGCGGCTTGACAAATTTCGCGCCCGGAGGCATGGCTTCGAACGTTCCGGCGACAAAGACCGGAACGACCGGAGCCCCTGACTTCATGGCGATAAGGGCTGCTCCTCCTTCGAGGGGCTGGAGTTTCCCGTCCAGGGATCTTCCTCCCTCCGGAAAAAGCAGCACATTTTCTCCGTCATCGAGCAGCTTCAAAAAAGCCCTCAGTGCGGCTCCGGCGCTCTGGCTGTCCTGTTTCTGCACAGGAGTGGCGCCCAGGGCACGGACCATGCTCCCGAAAATAAAGGGCTCAAACAGCTCCGATTTGGCCAGGAAGCGCAGTCTTCCGGGAAAAATAGCCCCCATGACAACGGGGTCAAGGTTGCTGCAGTGATTTGCGATGACGATGTAATTCCGGCGGGGAAGCGGAGAGAGCCAGCGGATGGAAATCCTGTTGTACACCTTGAGGGAGATATAAAAAAACCATTTTACGAAAAAATAAAACAGTTTATTGGACAGCGTCATGGTGATTCTCCTTGCTGAGGTTTTCCCTTATCAGAGCGAGCACCCTGGCGGTCACTTCAGCGATAGTGAGCCCGTCGGTACACAGTTCCACCGCGTCATCGGCCTTTCTCAACGGAGCTGTGGAGCGGCTGCTGTCCGCTCTGTCCCTCTCCCGTATCTGTTCAAGCACATCGTCATAACCGGCGTTCTCCTTCCGTTCCCTGAGTTCGAGAAAACGGCGCCGAGCCCTTTCCTCGTCAGAGGCGGTAAGAAATATCTTGACCCTGGCGTCGGGGAATACGACAGTTGCCATGTCGCGGCCGTCAGCTACAAGCCCCTTTCTTTTTCCCTGTTCCCGCTGGAGGTCAAGGAGCCTGTTCCGGACCATGGGCAGCGATGCGTAGGCGGAAACGACGGCATCGATGCGGGGCGTGCGGATCTCGTCCCCGACATTTTTCCCCTCGAGCAGGATTTCTTTTTCGGTTATTTCCAGGGAGACCTCCTGAAGGGCGGAAAACAACGCATCATCTTCCACGGGCGGAATGCCCCTGCCGTCGAGAAAGAGGGCAAGAGCCCTGTACAATGCCCCGGTGTCAAGGTAGGGAACCCCCAGGGATCCGGCGACCAGTTTCGCAATGGTGCTTTTCCCGGCTCCGGCCGGACCGTCGATGGCCACAATGAGCGGTTGGGCCGTCATTGGAAAGCTTCCTCCATTTCCGACAGTTCCGCCTCTGCCTGGGCGACGAAATCCACCAGTTCGGACATGAGAATTTCGTAATCCGTGATGCCGAGCCTTTCAAGGGATTCGGGATAGAGGTAGCTCTGGAGACCGTCAGCGCCCAGTCCGACGCCGAGCATGAGGCAAAGGGAATTGGCGACATGGACCACGTCGACCAGGGGTTGGTATTTCGGTTCCTGAAGGGCGTTGGGAGTGTGGTGATGAGCCACCGCGAACCTGAAGGGGTCGGGGAGTCCCCATTTTTCCACCAGCAGGGTTCCCACGGCGGCGTGGTCGAAACCGAGGACCTGGACTTCCGCGTCAAGGAAGGGAATCTGCTGTTCCTCCACAAGTTTGACGATGATGCCGTATCCGAAACGGACGTAATCGTTCAGGACCACTTTTCCGATATCGTGAAGGAGGCCTCCGACATACGCTTCTTCGGGAAGGCCTTTCCTGGTCTTCTGGGAAATGTAGCGGGCAGCGTAGGCAGCGGTGAGGGAATGGCGCCAGAGGGCTCCCCTGTCAAGGGCATATCCCGTGAGGGATTTGTCCATGACGGAGTAAACGGAGGCCGAGAGAACGATGTTGCTGATGTTCTTGTACCCCAGGAGAGCGATGGCCTCAGCGACGCTGGAAATCTCCCTGGAAATCCCATAGGCTGCGGAATTGGCCAGCTTGAGGGTCCGGATAACGAGCCCTTCATCCCGGGAAAGGCTGGCAGCCACATCCTGGGCGCTGCTGTCCGGGTCATTCAGTTTGCGCATCGTTTCTACGACGAACTGCGGAAAAGACTTGATTTCCTTTATTTTGTTGAGGATGCGTGTTTTAATGAGTTCCCGTGAGCGCTCGTCAATACCGTCCATCTTCCGCCCTCCTTGAATGACCTAAACGCTGCCTCTCGACCGGATCGCATTCCAGAGTTCTCCCCGGGACATTTCGACGAACTTTCCTGCAGGGAGTTCCTTCAGCTCCATTTTACCAATTCTTTTCCGAACTAGCACTTCAACCTCAAAGCCGAGGCTTTGGGCCATCCGGCGCACCTCCCGCTTGACCCCCTCCGCAATCACAACGGAGACCCACCGTCCCGACGGTTCCCGGTCAAGGATGCGAACGCTCGACGGCTTCAGCAGGCGTCCGTCGAGTTCGATGCCGGAAAGCCAATTTTTAACAGCTTTTCCGTTGATTTCCCTGTCGAGGAGGGCGTGGTATTCCCGGAGTATATTCCGGGAGGGGTGAAGCACCTCCTGGGCGAAGGCACCGTCATTGGTAAGGATAAGAAGACCTTCCGTTTCCCTGTCGAGCCGTCCCACCGGAAACAGGCGGACGGAACGGAACTTCTCCGGAAGGAGGTCGGTGATGACGGGGTCGAAGGGGTCGCTGACGGAACAGACCCAGCCGGCAGGCTTGTTCATGACGACGTACACCTTGCTTTCAGGCTGAACTGGGCTGCCGTCGACGGAAACTTCATTCTCTTCGTCCACGCGGTAGGCCGGCATGAGAACCACTTTCCCGTCCACCTTCACACGACCGGAAGCGATTATTTCCTCCACTTTTCTTCTCGCTCCCAGCCCGCACATGGCAAGGTAGCGGTTCAGCCTGATCCCTTCATTCACCGCGGGTTGTCCCCCTCTCCGCCTGCATCGGATCCTTCCCCATGACCTGCCGTTTCCATCCGGATTTTTTCTTCGGGCGGAGGTGCAAGTTCCTGAAGCTCCTCGAGGGTGGGAAGTTCCGAAATGGAGGTCAGCCCGAACGTCTCCAGGAAGAGGTCCGTGGTCCGGTAGAGCAGAGGCGAGCCGGTGCCTTTTTTCCTTCCGGCGATCCTGATCATCCCGTGGGAAAGGAGGGTTTCTATCACCCGTTCGCATCTAACACCGCGGATGTCTTCCACTTCACTCCTGGTCACCGGCTGATTGTAGGCAATCACTGCCAGGCTTTCGACCGCCGCCCTGCTCAGGCGGATTTTCTGCGTCTGGGCTGTATCGCGAAACAGGGAGACCGCATCGGCCGCGTCATCTGCCGTCATCATCCGCCATCCTCCCGCCGACTCCTGGAGGAGAACGCCCGATCCGGTCCGCCTGAGGAATTCTTCAAGGCGGTTTATTTCTCTGGATGTGACAGAAAGAGGCAGCGACAGGACTTCAGCGAGCTCTGCAGACGGGACGGAAGAGCCGGCGACGAAGAGGATCGCCTGGATCTTCCGGCCTGTGTCGGAAATGCCTTCAGATGCTGTATATGAGCACATCCCTGAACAGCTCCTCCTGTACGATGCGGATCCTCCCCATTCTGCTCATTTCGAGAAGGGAAAGAAGCGTCACGACAAAAACACTCACGCTCCTGCTGTTTCCGAGAAGCTTCGAAAAGGGGACCGCAGGGGATTTTTTGAGAATTCCCAGTATCTCCGAAATTTTGAGATCGATCTGTTCCTCGTCCGGAAGAGGAACGGGCATCCCTTCCCAGTCATCTTCCCTGCCCATCCGGGAGGGCTTTCCCGAAGAACCGGAAGCCCGTTTTTCCTCCAGGATGTCCCACCAGAGGGTGCACAGGCCATAGAGGTCGCCAAGGTCCCAGGTTTGCCCTTCATCACCGGAGGCAGGTCGGGAAAAAAACAGGTCCTGCTTTTCTTTTTTATTCCACAGAAACAGGGCAGCCTTCCTGTAGGGCCTGTACCGGGAAAGCTTTTCCTCCACATCGAACTCTCCCGGAGATTCCTCCGCGCAGGAGAAATCATGTTCCTGCTCTCCGGTCTTTCCCGGGAGAAGGGACCTGATCTTGTTCAGCACCAGAGAAGCAGCCAAGGTCAAAAACTCGGAGACCACGGCGACGGAGACCCGCCTCGTGTTGGCCAGGTACGCCCCGTAGATCCTGACGGCCTGGCCGACGGAAATCCCTGCCACATCGAGCTGCCTGTTTTCCACCAAGTAGCACAGGAGATCGAACGGGCCGGAAAAACCGCTTACCTCCGCCTGAAAACCGCTCAGGTCGTGGTTTTGAACCACCTCATCGACCTACCCTCTCCGGACGAATCCTATGGAGTTCACAACCTCCTCCATGGTTTTCCGGGCCACAGCCCCGGCCTTTACTGCTCCCTCCCTGAGGATGTCGCCGAGAAGGTCGGGATTCTTTTCATAATACGCCCTTTTCTCCCGTATGGGGTTCATGACCCGCTCCACATGAACCTTCAGTTTCTTCTTGCAGTCCACACAGCCGATACCTGCGGTTTTGCAGCCCTCCGCAATCTCGGCTTTTTCGCTCTCGCTGTTGTTGAAGACCTTGTGGATATCCCAGACGGGGCATTTATCCGGATCGCCGGGGTCGGTGCGCTTTTCCCGGGCCGGGTCGGTCACCATGGTCCGCAGCTTGTTCCATACATCTTCCGGGCTGTCGGCAAGGTTGATCGAGTTTCCGTAGGATTTGCTCATCTTCTTTCCGTCAGTCCCGGGCACTTTCGGTGTGGGGGTCAGCATGATCTGGGGTTCGACCAGGACTTCACCGAAAAAGCCGTTGAATCTCCGCACCATTTCCCTTGCGATTTCCAGGTGGGCGCTCTGGTCCTCCCCCACGGGCACGATTCCCGCCTTGTACAGAAGAATGTCCGCGGCCATGAGGACGGGGTACCCGAGAAATGCGTAATTGCTTAGGTCCTTGTTCTGAATGTTGATGATCTGTTCCTTGTACGTGGGACATCTCTGGAGCCAGCCGAGAGGGGTGACCATGGAAAGGGCGAGGTGCAGCTCCGCGTGCTGGGGGACGTGGGACTGAACGAAGATGACGCACTTTTCAGGGTCCAGGCCGGAAGAAAGCCAGTCGATAAGAACCTCCCTGCAGTTCGATTCTATTCTGGAGCTGTCGGCATAGTCCGACATGAGGGCATGCCAGTCAACTATGCTGTAGAAACACTCATATCCATCCTGGAGCTTGAGCCAATTCGTCAGGGCTCCCGCAAGATGCCCCAGGTGGAGCTGTCCTGTGGGTCTCATTCCGCTGAAAACACGCTGGTTCATTTCTGACCACCTCGAATGGAAAATGTCCGGAAAAATCCGTCAAAAAACATGAGATATCATATCATTTGAACTGTAATCATCATAGGCGGAATAATGTCAGCCAATGACGACAGGAGGCCCCGGCATGCTTCTGAAAATACACGCCTGGAAGCCGGAAGCCTCGGAAACGACCCGGGCAAGGGCATCGAGAGAAAAAGACTCCACTTCGCCGTGGTCTCCTATGAGGAGGATGAGTCCTGCGGCAAGGGCTTCCATCCTTTCGTGGTATTTTACGTCAGATGTGAAGAAGACATCAGCGCCGGAAGCTATCGCTACGCTCCACAGGCTGCCGCCGGATCCCCCGCACAGGGCGAGACGGTTCGCCGGACGGTGAGGGTCACCGTAAAGGTCCAGGCGGGAGAGCTTCAGCGAAGAACGGATCGCCTGTCCCAGTTCCCTCCCTGTCATGACTGAAGGAAGCTTTCCCAGGGCTCCGAGCCCCCATGCACCAGAGAGGGAGGGGACAAGGGGACTGACGGATTCCAGTCCTATGGCCTCAGCAATGGCGGCGTTGACGCCTCTCGGGCTGGAGTCCCAGTTCGTATGCATGGAGATGACGGCAATGTCCTTTTTCAGCGCGAAGGCGACGGCTTTCCCCGTACCGGCGGAGACATCCAGCTTTTTCAACGGAGAAAAAATCAGCGGATGGTGGCTCACCAGGACGGAGCATCCGTTTCCGGCCGCAAAATCCACGGCTTCCGGACTCGGATCGAGGCATACTGTGACCCCTGTCACCGGAGACTCCGGGTCTCCCGCGAGAAAACCCGAATTGTCCCACTCCTCCGCCCAGCTGAAAGGAACCATGGCGTCAAGGTTCCCCAGAAGATCCTTCACCAGCATCGGCCTTCCTCCTCCCAAATAAAAAAACCGTTTCCCCGGAAGGAAACGGCGATTTTTGTGGTGGGCCTACCTGGACTCGAACCAGGAACCTTCCGGTTATGAGCCGGTGGCTCTAACCACTTGAGCTATAGGCCCGGAAAGAAGCGTTGCCCATTATACGCCCCAGCTCTGAAGAAATGCAAGGAGCATCCCTTATTTCTAAAAAATCCGCCGATTTACTCCTCTATAACTATGCACCCCACAGGGCAGCTCTCGGCTGCTTCCTGAGCGCACTCGCCGCCTTCCGGGCGAATCACCTTGGAAACCCCGGCATCTTCGTCCATGGAAAAGACCTCGGGGCACACCTGAGCGCATACACCACAGCCGATACATTCTTCCTGATTAATAGATACACGCATGAAAGATGTGGTCACCTCCTTCCGTCAGAGGGATTGTATATCAGTCGGGTGCTACCGTCAAACCTGCCTCGCCTGATCCTCAGGATTCACTCCCACAGGGCCACCTTGGGCTGCCTTTTTTCAACGCCGTCGAGCCGAAGCAAGGCCTTATAGGAGGAAACCGCCTTCACCTCCGGGTCTGAGGAAACCATGAAGATTCCTGTTCCGGTAACTTCGGCTCCGAATTCCTTGGCCACCAGGAGCATTCCGGCCGCCGTGCTTCCCCCGCGCATGAAATCGTCCACGATGAGAACCCTCTTCCCTTTCCCGAGCTGCTTGGTCCCCATGTACATGGCTTTCACATCGCCGTTCTTCGTGGGGTAATGGACGGTAACAGCTGATCCGTCGCTCGCCCTGTTCCGGAAACGGCAGACCGCCAGGGGAATGCCCATGGCATGGGCGGTAAAAATGGCGAGGGGAATTCCCTTGACTTCCGATGTCATGACCACGTCCGGCCTCGTCTCGCTGAAGAGGGACGCCATGGCATATCCGAGGCGCAGGGCGTAGTGGGGATTGAAGAGGATATCGCTGTAATAGACCAGCCCCCCCGGAAGAAATCGGTCTTCGCAGTTGAGGATGTCCATTATTTCCTTCAGGAGGGAATCCTTTACCGCCGCCGCCATTCTCGGAACAAAAGATGCGCCACCCGTTCTTCCCCTGTCGACGCTGATGCCTCCCATCCCTTCCCGGGAAAGGGCTTCGTCGATGATCGCCACATCGTCGCTGATGACCGTCTTCGAAACAAGGAAGTCCTCGGCGAGGGAAGTAAGTGAAAGCTGCTTCGATGGACAGGTTAAAAACCTGGCCGCGGTGCGGATAAGCCTTTCTGTTCGTTGTCCTTTCATTTCGTCATCACTCCAGGCAGAAAATTTTCCGTATCCAGTCGTATCTCGTCATATCTCGTAAAAACCCGCCGAGGCCGCTTTTTTCGTAGAAGAGCCCGAAACATCCGCTCCCGCTCCCCGTGATGCCCCAACCTGTCGCCCCGAAGTCGCCGAAAGCGCTGAAAAGATCCGAATAGCGGGGGTGGAAATGTAGAAGCACCGGCAGAAAGTCGTTCGGCAGCAGACCGACGGGCCGTTGTGCCCGCAACGCGTCAAGAAGATCCTCCCTTTCCCTCTCCGCCTCGTCCGCGTTCAGAGGAAACCGTCCTCCACAAGCTTCGTCGAGCAGGGAAAAAGCCCTTTGCGTGGACATCTCCCATGTCGGCACCGCGACAAGGACAGCAGGAGTTTCCGGGGGAGAGTCAACCGGCGTTACGATTTCTCCTCTTCCGCCCACCGAAGCCCATTCGGCATCGCTGAAAAGGAAGGGGACGTCGGAGCCGAATTCCCCGGGCCCCGGATCACTTTTCCCGCTTATGCGGTGCAACCAGGACAGTAGGGCCGCAGCGTTTCCGCTCCCTCCGCCCAGTCCGCTTCCCGGCGGGATATTCTTCGCAAGGCTGATGTGAAGGGGCGGAACGTTCATAGTCCGCCCGGCACGGGCCAGCACTTCCTCAAGTATGTTCTTTCCCGGAACCGCCTCTCCGTGAATGGACAGGTTGTTCCGGACATTATGATCATATTGGGTGGTAATTGTCAATGATTCTACCGCTGAAAGTCGCAAAAAAACCGATCTGAGTTCGTGGTATCCGTCAGGCCGTTTGCCGGTGACCCGCAACGAGATATTGATTTTTGCGTCCGATTGGACAAAAAAGGACATAGTGTACTCCTCCTGTGAAAGCAAAAAAGATGCCCCGGCACACACAGGTGTCGGGGCGTCTTTTTTTGACGTTCGGAAGGGATCAGTTCCTGCTTCCGGAAAGAAGCTCCAGTTCGACCTCCCGGGTCAGAAGCTCCGCATAGCTGAAAGATACCTTGCTATCCTGAGATTCGACGTAAAGAGTAAAGAGGTTCGGATAGGTTTCCAGGATGACTCCCTGGCGTTCTTCAACTTTGCGGCGACCCTTGGCCGTCCGGTACCGGACTTTCAATCCCTTGTACAACGCAACCTGTTCACGGATCGAAGTAATTGTCGCCATTCGTGTCACTCCCAGCACTGCAGACATTGCATGAATCTTATCATAAATATGAAAAAATATCAAATGTCAGGGAGGCTCATGCCACCCTGGTGCCCGGGACCCGGTATTTCAGGGACCGGCAATCTCCCGGGGAAGCTTTGAGGCGAGAAGGACCCTTTTTTCTCCTGCCCTCCTGGTGTACCCCTTCGCATCGAGGTATTCGAGCAGGGGCAGTATGAATTTTCTCGAACTGCCCGTGATGTCCCGGACCCTGGCCAGGGTGATGCCGTCTTTCTCCCGGAGAAGGATGCGGAGGAGTTCATTCTCCACCTCCGATGAAAGAATAAACTCCCCGGATACAATGGAAACCAAGCCTGTTTTGCGCATGCCGTTGAGCAGCGTTGAAAAGGCATCCTCGGCGAGGGCGAGCCTCTCTCTCGCCTCGGAAATGACGGGAGGCTGGAATCCTCTTTCCCTGCACAGGGAAAGGATCTCGGCGGACCGCCTTTCAAAAGCCTCGTCGTCCCTCGGCTCAAAATCCTTCATGCGAAGGAGCCCCTCCCCGGTAACAACAACGGAACCGCCGGACACGAGGACTTCGAGAAAAGCCTTTGCCGTTCTCGGGTCGAAGGACTTGAGGGCTGAAAGGACCGTAACATCAGGAGGAACCCCCTTCTGGGACGGATGGGAAGCGTGGTAGGATCGAAGAAAGGATTCCACGTCCTCCGCCAGCCGAAGAAAGCTTTCCCTGGAAAGAAGCAGCTTTTTCTCTCCCTGGAGAAATACGGTGTCTTCCCTCTTTTTGAGCTTCTCCGCCAGGCGGGCCGTCTCTCCGGGGTTTTCCTGTATATAGAGGGCTCCATCGGAAAGCTCCAGCATGGAAAAAGACCTGACCAGCGCAAGGAGCCGTTCTTCCGGATCGTGAACTGCGGAAAGGTCCCGCACCCTTGCGATGCAGGAGGTCCTTGCTTTCCTGCCCTTCGGCTTGGCGGCATAGGGAAACAGGACCCTTCCTCCGGCGATGGTCTCGAGGGGGCTGTATCTCCGCAGGACGAAGCGCTGGTCCACGAGGCAGATGATATCCTCCTCGGCGACGATCTGGGCTGGAGCCGTTTCTCCAGGCTGGAGCAGAGGATTTTCGAGAAGGGCGATCCGGGCCACTACATCGGAGGTGCCTATGTGCAGCCGGACCCTCTGCCAGTGACGAACAGGCTCTCCCGCGCTTTCAAGCAGCCGAAGCTCGCACTCGAAACACCGCGTGTTCCTGTAGACTCCCTTCGCACAGAGGACGTCTCCCCTTGACAGTTCTTCCGATGAAATGCCCGCGACGCTCACGGCGACCCTCTGGCCTGCCCATGCGGTCTGAACCCCAGCCCCGTGCACCTGGACGCTGCGGATCCTGCCTTCACCGCCTGACGGGAGAGCTGCGGCTTCCATGCCGACGGATATTTCTCCCCTGTAGGCCGTCCCTGTGACTACGGCGCCGAAGCCGGCAACGGGGAATGTCCTGTCAATGGGAAGGAAGAACGGACCTTTTCGTGGGCGAGGACGTATTCTGTCCACAAGAGCCCCAAGCTCTTCCCTGAGAAGAGCGAGGTTCTTTCCGGAAATTGCGGAAACGGGCAGTACCGGCTTCCCCTCCAGGAAGGAGCCGGTGAGAAAGGCTTTTACGTCTTCCAGAACGAGCTCAAGGAAATCGTCCTCGACTGAATCCGCTTTTGTTACGGCCACGAGCCCGTCCTTTACGCCGAGGAGTTTCAGGATCTCCAGGTGCTCCCTTGTCTGGGGCATAACTCCCTCGTCGGCAGCCACCACGAGAAGCACTCCGTCTATGCCCGAAGCTCCGGCCACCATCTGGCGGATAAAACGTTCATGGCCGGGGACGTCCACGATGCTGACGATCCTGCCGTCGTCGAGGACAAGGGGGGCGAATCCGAGTTCGATGGTTATCCCCCGCTTTTTTTCCTCGCCGAGACGGTCACAGTCAACACCCGTCAGGGCTTTTACGAGGGTCGTCTTCCCGTGGTCGATGTGTCCTGCGGTCCCGAGCACAAGGGAAATTTCACGGCGGTCCACTGCGTCACCTCCCCGGGGCGATGGCCCTGAAGGCATCGCAGATTCTCTCCTCATCGCCCGCAAGGAGAGTCCGGACGTGCAGAAGGACCATATTGTCCCTTGCTCCTGCTATAACGGGGGCGGGAAGGGATCTCAGAAGCGAGAGAACGGTACCGGCGCTCCCCAGGGATTCCAGGGCTATTGCTACAGCCCATCCCGGAAGCCGTTCAGCGGGAAAGGCTCCTCCGCCCACTGCGTCGTCGGCCTCGACCAGGGAGACGGTGCCGGCAGGGAGTATTTTTTTCAGCTTGTCCGAAAGTCTCCGGGCTTTCCTGTGCAGGGAATCACCTGTCTCCTTCAGCATGGAAAGAGTCGGAATTCTGAGATGCCTCCCGGAAAGATAGAGGCGGAGGGTTGCCTCGAAGGCGGCGAGGGTCATCTTATCCACTCTGAGCGCCCTGAGAAGGGGATAATTCCGCAGCCTGTCGACGACATCCTTCTTTCCTGCCAGGCCCCCGATCTGGGGCCCGCCGAGCATTTTGTCTCCCGAGAACGTCACCAGGTCCACTCCCTCTTCGAGGCACGAAGAGACCGTGGGCTCCCCCTTCAGGCCGAAGGGAGCCATGTCGATAAGAGTGCCGCTTCCGAGGTCTTCCAGAAAAAGAAGCCCCTTCTCTTTAGCAAGGCCGGCAAGCTCCTCCCTCGGAACCGAGGAGGTAAAACCCTCCATCCGGAAATTCGACGGGTGGACCTTCAGAAGAGCTGCCGTGTTTTCCGTCACCGCGTTCCCGTAATCCCTCAGGTGGGTCCTGTTCGTGGATCCCACCTCCACGAGGCGGGCGCCAGAAAAGGCCATTATGTCGGGAATGCGGAAGGACCCTCCGATTTCCACGAGTTCCCCCCTGGAGACGATCACTTCTTTTCCGGCGCACAGTCCGGCCAGCATGAGCAAAACCGCGCCGGCGTTATTGTTCACCACGAATCCGGCCTCCGCACCGGTAATTTCCTTCAGGAGCCATTCAACGTGGTCGCTCCTGTGCCCCCGTTTGCCTTCGGAAAGATCGTATTCGAGGGTGCTGTACCTGTCAGCCACGGCCAGAACCGCATCTCTGGCCTCGGAGGCCAGGCACGATCTGCCGAGATTTGTGTGGATCACTACGCCCGTGGCATTCACGACCGGCCTGAGACTTCCTCCGGCCCTTGCGGCAAGTACGGGAAGCGCCAGTTTCATTACGGATTCCGCTGAAGGCTCCGCATCTTCGCCTTCGAGTATTTTTTTTCGAAGGGAATCGAGGGCTTCACCGAGGACCGTCTTTACCGCCTCTCTGCCCATGCTTTCCAGAAAGGGCTCCATATCGGGCATGCCAAGGAGGCAGTCCATGGCGGGGAGCGATCGGAGACTGTTTTTATCTTTCGTTTGAGCCTTCATGGAACCAACATCACCTTTCCTCGGAAAAATCGCGGATCGGAAAACACGGCACCGCATTCGAAGATGAAAAGAGGCCGCAGAGACAGCGGAGAACTTTGCTTCAGCCCATATTCTACCCTACTCGCCTTTAGCATAGGACGGAAGCCTGCTATTGCTGGGTTTCTAACACTCTCACATTTTAAGGTTCGAGGTATTTGTACGATCAACTTGTATTACTTCTGACTTTTTGACCAATGTCTTTTCGAAATAAAAAGGGTCGCTGAATGGCACCAGAATACCACGAAGTGGAAAAAAGACAGATAAGGATATTAAACTGACCCCGGTTACAGGTTTAACTTCAGATACGCCTCGTCCATTTCATCCTGTTCGATGCCGATATAGCGCAGGGTCTCCCCGCTTGACCGATGGTTAAGAAGCTTCTGCACCAAACCAAGGTTATTGGTTCTCATGTAGACATGATACCCGAAAGTCTTCCGGAGTGTATGAGTACCGATGTGCTCCAATCCCACTTCATCAGCGGCTTTAGACAGTATTTCCCAAGCCTGTACCCTTGAAATGGCCTTGCTTCCTTTTCGGGAAGGGAACAGGGGCTTTTCCCTCTCTGGCTTCGCTTCTTCGAGATACTCCCTTATGGCTTTCTTCGCTGAGTCATTTAGCGGAA
>Ga0209510_1000861_pt1 | contig 38028 bp, 24 predicted proteins | sample BiotimSIPDNA_FD_185749 | JGI IMG/M metagenome (GOLD analysis project Ga0209510, IMG submission 185749) | Anaerobic biogas reactor microbial communites from Washington, USA - Biogas_R1 time_0 SIP DNA (SPAdes) (version 2) | ecosystem: Engineered > Bioreactor > Anaerobic > Unclassified | place...
TTGTCTCTTGCCACTTTCCGGATTTAAACATAGTATTTGATTTAGAAGTTTTGCTAAGTTTGGTAGACACTATCTTACAAATTGCGTCAATTCACTTTATCATTATTTGTGCTATTTTGTAATCTCTAGATTACAATTGCAAAATAAAGACATATTTCTTTATATACCAAATTGGAAGGTGATTTTTTATGCATTTTGTGCATAAAGCTGACAATTACTGCATTACAAGACGTAATAACCAGAATTTGAAAAAGGATTGAGAAAAATTAAAGAATTTACCCTATGGGTCAAATAGTCGAAATAAAGACCTGATAAAAGTATCCTGACGAGGGGAGGTGGTCAGGACAATCCGGATTCCCGGATTTTTGCGACGACCGGGAGGAGGTCGTCTTTAGGATAGCAGCCCTCCGGTAAATGGTCCGGACAGCACGGCTTGTCTAGTATGCCCAGCGAATCAACATAGAGCCCCAGGTAAACCCGGCACCAAAAGCAGCCAAGATGATGTTGTCACCCTTCTTAAGCTTACTTTCCCATTCCCACAAACACAGCGGAAGTGTGGCAGCGGTAGTATTACCGTAACGCTCGATATTGATCATCACCTTGCTCTTGTCAAGCCCCATACGCTCGGCAGTTGCTTCAATAATCCGCATATTTGCCTGATGGGGAACCAACCATGCAAGGTCCTCGCCCGACAGATTGTGTTTCTTCATCATCTCGACGGAAACATCTGCCATATTAGAAACGGCATACTTGAACACATGGCGACCGTCCTGAAAGATATAGTGTTGACGGGCATCGATGGTTGCATGAGATGGTGGGTTAACAGATCCACCTGCTTCCATCTTTAAATACTTGCGACCAACACCGTCAGATCTCAGAATGCTGTCGATTACTCCGTATTCACCTTCACCCGGTTCCAACAACACTGCTCCTGCTGCATCACCAAAGAGCACACAGGTCGTGCGGTCGGTATAGTCCACTATGCTGCTCATCTTGTCGGCTCCAACAACCAATACCTTCTTCTTGGCACCGGCCTCAACAAATTTGGATGCAGTGTCAAGCGCATAGAGGAATCCGGAACAGCCTGCATTAAGGTCGAAACCATGGGCGTTCCTGATACCGAGCTTGTCACATAAAATGTTGGCAGAAGCGGGGAAAACGTGATCGGGAGTGACTGTTGCGAAAATTACAAGATCTATCTCATCGGGTTGGGTTCCGGTTTTACGAAAGATCTCTTCGACAGCCTTAACCGCCATATCTGAGCTGCCCTTACCCTCTCCTTTTAAGATATGACGTTCTTTGATTCCAACGCGGGTCATAATCCACTCGTCGGAGGTGTCAACGATCCTGCTCAATTCATGATTGTCAAGAATGTAGTCAGGCGCGTAACCTCCAACTGCAGTGATTACAGCTCTGATCTTTTTCATTGAATATGATTTTAGCAGACAAGGGGCAAACCCTAAGGAAAGCCCCTTGCCTGCTCTAATTTACGAGCAAAAGTGCATTATGCAGTAACTTCTTTCTCTACAGCTAACTTTCCTCTGTAGTGACCGCATTCATCGCATACAGTGTGCAACCTGATAGATGAACCACAGTTGGAGCAAACACCAAGTGCAGGCATTACTGCCTTATAATGTGTCCTTCTCTTGTCTCTCCTGGTCTTCGAATGTTTGTGTTTCGGATGTGCCATTTTTCAACCTCTTTAACTTAGTTTTTTACCAATTATTTCCTTTAATCCATCCCATCTGGGATCTTGCTTCACTTCACCGTCATCATCAGAACCCTTGTTAACAACATACTGCTCAAGCTTCCTTAGCATCTCAGGGTCGCAGGTGCTGTTGCCGTCTGCATCAGGCTGATGAACATGACGTATACTCACAGAAGTGACTATTACATCATACAGTACTTTCGCCAAATTTATCTCATGCTCCTCATGAGGTAGTACTAAAACATCATCGCTTGGCTCGTCATACTCCGAACCAAACTTGACAAAAAGCTTGTATTCTGCGTTGACGGGAACATCAATCGGCTCAAGGCAGTTATCACATAATGTTACCAATGTACCACGAGCCTTTATGTCAAAGACCATTAGCTGCATGCTTTTGGTCATGTCAACCAGAACATCTAAATTACCATCCTCATAAAGGGAATCTTCAAGAAGCCCGAAAAACTCAGCATCAACCTTGTAGTCAAACAGGTGATTACCCTCTTTAAGGCCCTTAAAACTAATACTATAGTCTTTCAAACTTCTCACAACACCCCTTATAAAAGCCCTGCAAAGTTATAAAAATATAATACGCAGAAAAAAATAATCTATCTTTTTTATGCTTTGTCCCTGACAGGTAGTGAAATCCTGAAGGTAGTTCCCTTACCTGGCGCTGAATGCAACACAGTTATCTCTCCCTGATGATACTGTTCAATAATCCTCTTACTCAGGGAAAGACCCAATCCCCATCCTCTCGATTTTGTACTAAATCCCGGACGGAAAATATTCCTTTGAACTGCCCGGGTCATCCCCTTGCCTGTATCTGATACATCCAGCACCACCCTGTCCCGACTGCGGGACAGGGTAAGACTAATCTCACCCGCTCCTTCCATTGCATCAATTGCATTTTTGCACAGATTCTCAAGCACCCACTCAAAAAGCGGACGACTCAATGGAATAGTCAGACTCTCCACCAGTTCATCTTTTACATCGAATCTCACCAACGATGAACTTCTTTTTCGAAGATACCCAATCATTCCGGTTACCACCTCTCCAATATCCTCAGGCAACAGATCAGGCCTTGACCCAATCTTCGAGAATCGTGAAGCTACTGTCTGTAGTCGCCCTATATCATGCCTCATCTCCTTCAGCAGATTCTCATCTACATTCTTCATCTTGAGAAGATCCAGCCATGCCAGTAGTGAACTTGTAGGGGTACCCAACTGGTGCGCAGTCTCCCTGGCCATTCCTACCCAGACCTGATCCTCCTCCCTCCTACGTGTTGCACTGAAAGCTATATAGGCTATCACCATGAAAACAAAGACTACCAACAGCTGTACTATTGGAAACCAACGCAAACGGGTAAGGAGATTCGAGCTCTGATAATACAGATACTGATACTCACCATCACCCAGATCCACCTCAAGCGGTGGACCAAACTTCTTCATCTTCTCAAGCGCATGTTTGAGGTATTCACCCTGATCATTTCGCGGGAGCTTGATATTCCTGTGGGATAATATATTCCCTCTGTTGTCTGTAAGTATAACGGGAACGGTATTGTTGTCACGAATAATCTCAAAGATAAGTGAGACCATTGCCTCGTCGGGATCACTCTCTACAACAAGCAGCCGATTGGCCTCAGCCCACAACGCTACTTTATTCTGCTCCTCCTCCCTTAGCTCCCTGACAAGGTTGTTTGTATAATACAACGACACAACGCTGATGACTACCGCACCTGCGATTACAAGAAACTTCCACCTTCGATTTGTGCTGTAAATCTGCATGAGACCCTGCCGCTGCAATCAACGGTATTTTTCGTCTTTGTTGAAATATATACTCAGATAACTGTTGTAACGTGATTCCGATATCTCTCCCTCTTCTACAGCAGCTTTGACCGCACAATCCGGTTCGTGGATATGGGTGCAGTTGTGAAACTGACATCCTTCAGAGGCCGCAAATATCTCGCGGAAATAATGATAGAGCTCTTCCTTGCCTGTGTCTACAAGCCCAAAACCCCGAATCCCTGGGGTGTCAATTATATATCCACCAAAGGAAAAGGGGTGCATCTCAGCAAAAGTCGTGGTGTGTATCCCGGTCTTATGTGCCGACGATATCTCGGCAGTCTTCAGATTAACTGACGGCTCAAGACTGTTGACCAGAGTGCTTTTGCCAACTCCAGAATGCCCCGCTACCAACGACACCTTGTCCTTTACAATTGACTTCAGTTTCTCGATATCTGCATCATTCAAAGCTGAGATTGCCTCACATCTGTAACCAATCTTAGTATAGATTTCCATCAGCTCACTTAATAGCTCGAGATCACCCTTCTTATATCGGTCCACCTTATTAAAGACTATCACTACGGGTATACTGTATGCCTCTGCTGAAACCAGAAATCTGTCTATAAATACGGTTGAAGTCACAGGATAGTTGATGGTAGCAAGCAAAATTGCCTGATCCATATTAGCCGCCAGCACATGACTCTGTTTAGAAAGGTTTGTTGACTTTCTCACAATATGATTTTTCCTCGGTAGCACCTCGGCAATTACTCCGGTCTCAGCATCAGCCTCATACTCAAACAGCACATTATCTCCTACCACTACAGGACTGGTACTCTTCTGATCCTCCAGGCGCATCTTTCCTTTAAGGCGACATGGTATCAGCTCTTTTTCACTTGTCCTGACAGTGTAAACACTGCCTGTTGCCTTTACTACAACTCCTTCCTTCATCGTGACGATTCAATCTTTAGTTCACAAGCGCAAGTTACCTGATTTTCAGCAATACTTAAATCCTTAGACTCCATTTTTGCCAATAAGTAAAAAACATACTTTAATATCACTTTTCTGAACGATAGTCAAAATAAGAAATATCCATTTACTAAATAAGATATCTTTGCCCCATAGTTTCACTAAAATACACCAAAACAGACAAATAGGGCACGGATGAGAGAGAGAGAGTCAAACAACCTGATCAATGAGCTGTATGAAGAAAATAAACGCCTAAAACGTTCACTGGCTACACAAAACCTACTTTTTAATATTGCATCAATCCTTCATGGCTCAAACACAATCGAAGTTACCTTCTTCTCAATTGCGGAAAAGATTGTTGAGATTGAAGGAGTGGAAGGTTTTGCCCTATATTATAAGACAGAAGAGGAACAAAGAGCTTTCGAACTGGCTGCTTATTCAATAGCAGAAAGTGCTATAGGAGTTAGTTTCCCAAAAACAGTAACCTGCAATTCAGGTTTCCCATTTCAAACTATACCGGACCCAAGGGCATTGGAAATTGCTAATAAAACCGACCAAATCGCTGCCAGAATATCTGCCGGATTCGACACCAGAAATTGTATAGTAGCAGGAACAAAAACTACAGGTAATCCTAACGGAATTATAGCTCTTAAATGGAGTAATTCTCTCAATGAACCTCCAATTGACAACCAGGTTTTAGATTCTATCAGCATCCTGGTAGCCAAACACCTCGACTTCAGAAATGCTGAAATCAGAAATAAACTTAATCACAACAAGATTATTGAAATCAACAGAGAACTGGAGGATAAGGAGCACTTTCTGAATAATATCATCAATACAGCCCCGATAGGCATCCTGCTGGTTAAAGACAGAGTGATACACTTTGTCAATGACAAGACTGTAGAGTCCGCAACATACACAAAAGAAGAGCTAGTGGGTGTTCACTTCTCCAAATTATACCCTCCGGGCGAAGAGGATACGGATAAGATTAATCGCTTCTACAAGGAAATAGACGATAATGGCCTTGCAAAGATGGAAATAAAACTCATGAGAAAGACCGGTGAGCCTGTATACTATGAGGTAACCGGAACACATGGGCCCAACTTCGAATCAGAGAAATACTACCTGCTTATAGGCCATGATATTACAAAGATAAAGCTTTTTAAAAACGAACTAAAAGAGAGTGAACAAAGAAACCGGATGATCATTGAGTCAAGTGCAGATGGCATCTTTATCCTCAGCATACCTGGCGAGCTTAAATATGTTAACTGGGCAGGTCTGAATCTCCTTGGTTATTCTATGGAAGAACTGAAGAGGATGAAACCTCGTGACCTATTTGGAGGATACGACAAGGTTAAAAAGTACGTGCAACTAATTAATGACCTCAGAAAAGGAATAACATTCAAAGGTGACGTCCAGCTAACTACCAAAGATGGCAGGATCCTGCAGGTGGAGGTCAATACTTCAGTTATCTCACTCAATGGAACTGACAATTTCCTTTTCAACATACACGATATTACGAGGCGCAAGCACAATGAACAGGAACTTGTAAAGGCCAAGGAAAAGGCTGAGGCTGCTGATAGACTGAAGTCATCCTTCCTAGCTAACATGAGTCATGAGATTCGTACTCCACTAAATGCAATTGTTGGATTCTCCAACCTGCTCGGTCAGACAGACCCTGATAGCAACCTCAGGGATGAGTTCGTCTCACTGATTATTTCCAACTCGGAAATATTACTGAATATCATCAATGACGTTATCGAACTGTCCAAAATCGAAAGCGGATTGCTGGAACTTCAATTTGCTCCTGTTTGCGTTGACAATATCCTGATAGATGTTTGCAGACAATACCAAAGCAAGCTTCTTAAAGATGGTAAGACCAACGTGTCCTTCAGGATAGAGCTACCTAGAACCGGTATTACACCGGCCTATGTTATAGCAGATCGCATCAAACTGCAGAAAGTACTTCAAAACCTTATTGACAATGCCGTCAAGTTCATTAACAGTGGAATAATTACTGTGGGTTATGAATTCAGGGCCGATAAGGTGATACTCTTTGTGCGCGACACCGGTATTGGAATATCTCCCGACAAACTACAGGTTATCTTTGAAGCATTCAGACAAGAAGATGAGTCTCATTCCAAGCGTTTTGGCGGAACAGGCCTTGGCCTGGCCCTGTGTAAAAAACTTGTCGAGGCTATGGGTGGACGAATTGGTGTGAAATCACAAAAAGATGTCGGTTCGGAATTCTATTTCTATCTCGAAAGAACTGCTGTAACAGAGGATGAATTAAAGCGGGAAGAAATGTTTTATCAAGCCGGGGAACCCGAACTCAAGTACAATAAGTTTGTTTAGTACTGGTTTTACTTCAAAAGCTCAGAAATATTTCTTCGGAGTGCCTCCATATCCAGACCTACTTCTTTGTACAACTCCGCCTGCGTACCATGTTCGACAAACCTGTCTGGTATGCCCATACGCTTTAGTTGACAATTGTATCCATGCTCATTCATGAATTCAAGGACAGCCGTACCAAGCCCTCCTGCGACTACCCCATCCTCAACTGTGATTACTGAGTGATAACTGCTAAATACCTCATGCAGCAACTCTTCATCCAGCGGTTTTACAAACCTCATATCATAGTGGCCCAACTCTGTTCCTGAGGCAGCAAACTCATCGCATACACGAGCAGCCTTGACACCCAGTGGTCCAAGGGTAAGCAGGGCAACTCCCTTCCCTTTTCTCAGGCACCTTCCCTTACCAACCTCTATCTCTGCAAAAGGCTTACGCCAGTCTTCATTGGAGCCAATACCTCTGGGATAGCGTATCACAAAGGGACCCTTATCAGGTAGCTGTGCTGTGTACATAAGGTTACGAAGCTCTACCTCATCCATCGGAGAGGAGATGGTCAGATTGGGTATTGGTCTGAAATAAGCCAGATCAAAAGCCCCGTGGTGGGTAGCACCATCTGCTCCAACAAGTCCTCCTCTATCCAGACACATCACTACATTTAAATTCTGAAGTGCAACATCGTGAATCACCTGATCAAAAGCCCGTTGCATAAAGGTGGAGTAAATATTACAGAAAGGTATCATGCCTGAGATGGCCAATCCTGCAGCAAAGGTAACTGCATGCTGTTCCGCAATACCTACATCAAAGGCCCTGGCAGGCATGACCTCCATCATAATATTCAGGCTGCAGCCCGAAGGCATGGCAGGAGTAATACCTACTATCTTGTCGTTTTGCTTGGCAAGTTCAACTAAAGTATGACCAAATACATCCTGAAACTTTGGGGGTCTTGGCCTGGAGGTGCTTTCTTCTATTATCTCACCGGTATGCTTATCAAACTTGCCGCTTGGTGCGTGCCAGGCTGTCTGGTTCTCTTCAGCATACTTAAAACCCTTCCCCTTCTTGGTTATAACATGCAGCACCTTGGGACCGGGAATATGCTTCATATCCCTGAGAACACCGGCCAATCTAAGTACGTCATGACCATCCACCGGTCCAAAATACCTTATGTTCAGCCCTTCAAAAATATTGGTCTGACGTGTAAGCAGATTCTTGACACTATTATTGATCTTGACGATCATCTCCTTGGATCTGGGCCCCACAATATTGAGGCGACCCATACCCTTAATGACCTCACGGCGTACCTTGTTGTAAGTACGACTGGTGGCTATGTCAACCAAATAATCACTAAAGCCCCCGATATTAGGGTCTATGGCCATGTTGTTGTCATTGAGAATGACAAGTACATTGGCCTGCAAAGATGCAAGATTGTTCAGCCCCTCAAAAGCCTGTCCTGCCGTCATGGCGCCGTCGCCTATGACGGCAACTACCTGACGATCGGTTATGCCCTGCTCCTTATATGCCACTGCCATTCCCAAAGCTGCTGATATACTGGTAGAGGAATGTCCTACCCCAAAGGAGTCATATTCGCTTTCGGCAACTGAGGGAAAGCCGCTTATTCCTTTGTATTTCCTATTGGTGTGGAATACGTCCCTGCGACCGGTGAGTATCTTGTGTCCATAGGCCTGATGACCTACATCCCAGATTAGCTTGTCAACAGGAGTGTTTAACACGTAATGCAAGGCAACAGTGAGCTCTACAACCCCCAGGCTGGCTCCGAAGTGAGCCGGGTTGCATGATACCGCATCAATGATGAACTCACGCAACTCGCTACATACCTGTAACAACTTCTCTTCAGGGAGTTTTCGCAGATCAGCAGGTGAATTTATCAAACTAAGCAGGGGATATCCGGCTTCTTCCATTCCAGTTGTTCTTCACATTTTTGCTAATTTTGCAAATATAACACTTTGAACACAGATATATCATCGCTGGTTATATGTTTTATACCTGCTGTATCGGTGTCAGACAAACCCCTGAATCCGTGTGCGGTAAAACTAATACTATGTCCTATGTGGCTTTCCAAGACTAATATGGCCAGGTTTGCCCTCAGGGCTACAAAATATATCACAATCCGCAGAGCCCGCAACCTCCTGCTCCTCGTCCTCAGCTTCTATATTTCACGAATTACTAAGAAGCCCCACATCCAGGGAAGACCCTGGGCCATGTCTGTAGAGCCCTCGGGACTCTGCAATCTTCAATGTCCGGAATGCCCCGTCGGTGCAGGTGTCCTTACCCGCAAAGGTGGAATGCTGGAGCCTGGACTACTTAGCAAAATGCTCGATGAGGCAGGGCCGGAACTGATGACGCTCAACCTATACTTCCAGGGTGAACCAATGCTTAACCGCAAAATCAACAAACTGATAACCGCAGCCTCCGAAAGGAATATCTTTAGCTCGATGAGTACAAACGGGCATTTCCTTAGTCCGGAAAACTGCGATAAACTGATAGAAGCAGGACTTAGCGAACTGATTATTTCTTTGGACGGAATTAGCCGTCAAAGTTATTCCCGGTACCGCAAAGGGGGAAACCTTGATAAGGTGCTTCAGGGTATAGAATCCATGGTCAAGCGTCGCAAAGAGCTCAACAAACACAAGCCGCTTATCACTGTGCAGTTTATTGTCTTTGAGCATAATGAACAAGAAATCCCGGAACTAATAAAGCTGTGCAGACGACTAGGTGTAGACCGCCTGCAGCTTAAGTCTGCCCAGATTTATGACTTTGGTAATAATGAAGTAAAACCACCTAAGAATCCCCGCTATTCAAGGTATATAGAGAAAGAAGGAAGGCCTGTTCTCGAGGGCAAGTCATACAACCACTGCTTTAAGCAGTGGGGCTCGGCAGTAATGTCATGGGACGGACGTGTAGCACCCTGCTGCTATGACAAGGATCTGGATTTCTCACCCGGTAACGTAAGTGAAACTCCTCTTGGAGAAATCTGGAAAAACCAGTCCCTAATGCAATTCCGCGGAAAAATATTAAGGGACAAAGCGGCCATCGCAATGTGCCGCAATTGTCCCCAAGGTCGTAAATTTCTTATCTGATACCAGCCTAAACCAGCTTCTTGAAAAGCGCGGTCATGCTTACCTTCTCACCGATAATATCCTTAAGTGCAGAAATGCTTACCCTCTCCTGCTCCATAGTATCACGGTAACGGATAGTGACCTTCTGGTCTTCCAAAGAGTCGTGGTCTATTGTTACACAGAAAGGTGTACCGATAGCATCCTGCCTGCGGTAACGCTTACCGATTGAGTCCTTCTCGTCGTACTGGCAGTTGAAGTGGAACTTCAGATCATCTACTATCTTACGTGCCAGCTCAGGCAAACCGTCCTTCTTAACAAGTGGTAGTACAGCCAGTTTGACAGGCGCAAGTACCGGTGGTAGTTTCAGGACTACACGAGACTCAACACTTCCGTCTTTACCGGGAACCTCTTCCTCGCAATAGCTTCCAGCCATTATGCTCAGGAACATACGGTCAACACCGATTGATGTCTCGATAACATATGGCACGTAGCTTTCGTTGCGCTCAGAATCGAAATAGGTGATCTTCTTGCCTGAATATTGTTGATGTTGTGATAAGTCAAAGTCAGTACGTGAGTGGATACCTTCTACTTCCTTGAACCCAAAGGGCATCTCAAACTCAATATCTGTTGCTGCGTTGGCATAGTGAGCCAGCTTATCATGATCGTGGTAACGATACTTGTGATCGCCCATACCTAGTGACTTATGCCACTTCATACGTACTTCCTTCCACTTTTCAAACCATGCCAGCTCTTCACCTGGAGCAACAAAGAATTGCATTTCCATCTGCTCAAACTCACGCATACGGAAAATAAACTGACGGGCTACGATCTCGTTACGGAAAGCCTTACCAATCTGGGCTATACCAAAGGGGATCTTCATACGTCCAGTCTTCTGAACATTCAGGAAGTTTACAAAGATACCCTGAGCTGTCTCCGGACGTAGGTAAATCTTCATTGCACCATCGGCTGTAGAACCCATTTCTGTTGAGAACATAAGGTTGAACTGACGCACTTCTGTCCAGTTCTTTGTTCCTGAGATTGGGCAAACTACTTCGTTGTCGATTATTATCTGACGCAGCTCGTTAAGGTCATTTTCATTCAATGCCTTTACAAAGCGTTGGTGTATCTCTTCCCTCTTCTGCGCGTGTTCAAGCACACGGGGGTTGGTTTCACGGAACATCTTCTCGTCGAAGCTGTCACCAAAACGCTTAGCTGCCTTTTCTACTTCCTTGTCAATCTTTGCATCATACTTTGCAAGCAGTTCCTCGATCAAAACGTCTGCACGATAACGCTTCTTGCTGTCCTTATTGTCGATCAGGGGGTCATTAAATGCATCAACGTGACCTGATGCCTTCCATACAGTGGGGTGCATAAATATGGCTGAGTCAATACCCACCACATTCTCGTGAAGCAGAACCATTGAATCCCACCAGTATTTCTTTATGTTGTTCTTCAGTTCAACTCCATATTGTCCGTAGTCATAAACGGCTCCCAAACCGTCATAGATCTCACTGCTTTGAAATACAAACCCATACTCCTTGCAATGGGCGACCAACTTTTTGAAAACATCTTCCTGAGCCATAACAATAAGTCTTTTATCTATTATATTTCTTCTATACTTTGTTTCTGACTGATTATCTGTACGAATTGACAGAAGCGCAAAAATAAGGCAAAATTTCAGTTTTACAGTATATTATGCCGTTAATTTAATGCAGAAGAGGGGTAACCTCGCGGTTACCCCTCTTGCAAACAAACCATTAAAACTAAGTATTACTCTTCACGTGCTTTAAGCAGCAGAGTAAGTATATCTACAGCAGCCTGAGCCACTGATGATCCGGGTCCAAAGATACCGACTACACCGGCATCATACAGGTATTGATAATCCTGAGCAGGTATAACACCACCGGCTATTACCATGATATCCTCACGGCCAAGCTTCTTAAGCTCTTCAATAACCTGGGGAACAAGAGTCTTGTGACCTGCTGCCAGAGATGAAACGCCCAATACGTGAACGTCATTTTCTACAGCTTGCTTAGCAGCTTCGGCAGGAGTCTGGAACAAGGGTCCCATATCCACATCAAAGCCAATATCGGCATAACCTGTAGCTACAACCTTGGCGCCGCGGTCATGACCGTCCTGACCCATCTTGGCTACCATGATACGGGGTTGACGACCTTCCACTTCGGCAAACCTACGTGCCAGAGCGCGTGCCTTTTCAAACACTTCGTCACCACCGACTTCTGATGAATATACTCCGCTCACTGATCTGATAACTGCTTTATAACGTCCTACAACTGATTCGCATGCAAAAGATATCTCACCAAGAGAAGCACGTTTCTTGGCTGCATCTACTGCCAGTTCAAGTAGATTACCCTTGCCGGTCTTAACACACTCAGTAATAGCTTCCAATGCGGCCTTAACTTCAGCTTCGTTACGGTTTGCCCTCAGAGCCCTCAGACGCTCGATCTGAGCCTTACGTACAGCAGTGTTGTCAATATCAAGGATGTCAATCGGATCTTCCTTTTCAAGACGATAACGGTTAACACCAACGATAACCTGCTTGTTGCTGTCTATCTTGGCCTGAGTACGGGCTGCTGCTTCTTCTATACGCATCTTTGGCAAGCCGGTTTCAATAGCCTTGGCCATACCACCCATCTCTTCAATCTCCTGAATGTGGGCCCATGCCTTATCAGCTATTTCCTTAGTCAGGGCCTCAACATAGTAAGATCCTGCCCATGGGTCAATAGCCTTACAGATCTGAGTCTCTTCCTGGATATAAATCTGAGTATTACGGGCAATACGAGCAGAGAAGTCAGTTGGCAATGCGATAGCTTCATCAAGTGCATTGGTGTGCAAGCTCTGTGTGTGACCAAGTGCTGCGGCCATTGCTTCGATACATGTACGACCAACGTTGTTGAAGGGATCCTGTTCGGTAAGTGACCATCCTGACGTTTGTGAGTGAGTACGCAGAGCCAGAGACTTTGGATTCCTGGGATTAAACTGCTTAACGAGTTTTGCCCACAACATACGGGCTGCACGCATCTTTGCTATCTCCATAAAGTGATTCATACCGATAGCCCAGAAGAATGACAACCTGGGAGCAAAACTGTCAATATCAAGACCGGCATTTACTCCGGTACGCAGATATTCGAGACCGTCTGCAAGTGTATAGGCTAGCTCAATATCAGCAGTTGCACCGGCTTCCTGCATGTGGTAACCGGAGATAGAGATGCTGTTGAACTTAGGCATGTACCTGGAAGTGTACTCGAAGATATCAGCGATAATCTTCATTGAGAATTCCGGTGGATAGATGTAGGTGTTACGAACCATAAACTCCTTGAGGATATCATTCTGGATGGTACCAGCCATATCTTCAAGTTTACAGCCCTGCTCAAGACCTGCTACGATATAGAATGCCATAACAGGAAGAACAGCTCCGTTCATAGTCATTGATACAGACATCTTATCCAGTGGTATGCCGTCAAACAGTATCTTCATATCGAGGATGGAGTCAATAGCAACACCGGCCTTACCTACGTCACCAACTACACGCTCGTGATCTGAGTCGTATCCGCGGTGAGTAGCAAGGTCGAAGGCTACTGAAAGACCCTTCTGACCGGAAGCCAGATTCCTGCGGTAAAATGCATTTGACTCTTCAGCTGTGGAGAACCCGGCATACTGCCTGATGGTCCATGGACGAGTCGCATACATCGCTGAGTAGGGACCACGTAAAAATGGTGCAACACCGGCTGCATAATTCAGATGCTCCATACCTTCCAGGTCTTCCCTGGTATATACTGACTTTACCGGTATTTGCTCAGGTGTAATCCAGTCTTTCCGGATACCTTGAGCCTTGGCCCATGCCTGTGCATCTACAGCTGAGCCTTCCTTGGTTATATTTATCTTAGAAAAATCAGGTTTCATAACAATGTGTTTTAGATTCCAAGTGCCTTGTTAAACTTCTGCAACTCTTCAAGGACATTACTGCGAATGTTGATAAAATTCTCAATGCCCTGAGCCTTCAGATCATCCATGCAGGCAGGAGCTCCTGCTACTACAAAGATTGCTCTGCCATTCAGTGCCTTGAAGGCAGCGGGAGCTGCCTCGGCATACTCCTCATCAGAAGAACAAAGCACTACTATATCTGCACCTGCTTTTACTGCAGCTTCAACTCCCTCTTCAACAGTATTGAATCCAAGGTTGTCAACGATCTCGTAACCGGCACATCCGAAGAAGTTACCTGAAAACTGAGACCTGGCAAGACGCATAGCAAGGTTACCATAAGTCAGCATAAAGGTCTTTGGTCTTTTTGCTGCCTTTTCAGTAGCAAGGCGAAGTGCTTCAAACTCAGCTGCAGCTCTGAAAGGAACTATGGTTTCAATCTCTGCTCCCTCAGAACAAGAGGTTCCGCAACATGCTTTGGCTGTTTCTTCGATAGCATCCTTCATTGTTTCAGTAACATTTGGATACTGGTTGGTTCCCAAAAGTACTTCTTTGCGACTTGCAACAGCTTTTAGTTTTTGAGCACCTGATTCCTTAACCAGCTTTTGTATAAAGCCTTCCTTAACAGCACTGAAATAACCGCCCTTGCTTTCAACTTCTACAAATAGCTTCCATGCTTCATTGGCTATGCTTTCAGTGAGGTTCTCTATATAATAGCTACCGGCACCCGGGTCTGCTACCTTGCCGAAATATGATTCTTCCTTGAGTAGTAACTGTTGGTTGCGAGCTATACGTTCGCTGAATTCTCCGGCTTTGCGGAAGGGCTTGTCAAAGGGTTGAACAAGCAGTGAGTGGCATCCGCCCAGTGTGGCCGACATAGCTTCTGTCTGAGTGCGTAGCAGGTTTACATAGGGGTCGAATACTGTCATATTGAACTCTGAAGTCTCGCAGTGGACGTTCATCCTGGCTGCTGCTGTGCTGGCAGGTTTGTAAGCACTTACTATATTGCTCCAAAGCATGCGACCGGCACGAAGCTTCGCGATTTCCATAAAGTAAACCGGACCAATGCTCAGTGTGAAACGAATGCTGCCTGCAACCTCATCAACAGTAAAACCTCTTTCAGTGAGTTTAGCCAGATATTCATTTGCAGCAGAAAGTGCAAAAGCAAGCTCCTGAACTATCGAAGAGCCTGAATTTCCATAGATCTTACCGTTAACATTGATCCACTGAAATGAAGGAAGTTCCTTACCATTCCTAACAATCTCGGCAGCTCTGTCCATGATTTCATCAATGGTCTTGCAGGTCTTGTCCTTTAGAATCAGTTTGCCGGCCGGATCAAAATCTATTGAACCCTTGACCTTCTTCGGATCAACACCCATCTGCTTTACTGCTTCAAGAATTGAAGCAGCCAGAGACGTCATGCACTTATTTGTTGAGAAGTTGATCTCTGTTGCTGTAATGTCAATACCTGCAAGCAGGGCCTTGATGTTATCGGCACTTGCTTCAACAGTTTCGTCAAAAACGAAACCTAAAGATTCAACACCTTTTTTCAGAATTGCCTTAGCCTTTGCGTTGGCTGAAGAAATATCTGTTACTACTATATCCTGGCGTACAAGCCAATTATTGTCTGTACTGTTACCGCGAACAAACGGGAATTCGCCGGGAAGCGAATTCAGATGTTTTAATGCGCCAAGATCCTCTTCACGGTAAAAAGGACGAACGCTGAAACCTTCACTGGTTTTCCAGACGAGCTTCTTTTCAAAATCAGCCCCCTTTAAGTCCGCTGTAATCTTGTCCATCCATTCCTGTGTGGATACGGGTGGAAACTCGCTAAACAACGGTTGTTTTGATTTATCTGTCATAATGAAACTGTTTTAGATACAATTTTCAGGCTGCAAAATTAGTCCTTTTGATCTACAATGAACTAATCTTACAAGGTGTTTAATAGCAGATTACCAGAAAAATTTCTCTATTTGTTTTGAGACCAAATTACGATGAATACAACTAACTAGCAGCATAATATCTATTATTTACTTACAGACTGTAAGGATTCAGAACCCTTGTTAATCCTAATCGGTGAACCTGCAATGACTAAATTTCCTACACAAACCAGGTTGGCTATAATCCTGGCAAATGTTACGTTTTATGTTTCTCAGCAGCTTTCTTTCCCAAAAAGAGTGTAACTTTAATAAGAATTCCATCCATATTTTTATATTTGGGTAATATTTACTTTTATTAAGTATCAAACTCTCGTTTTATCATGAAAAGAATAACGGCATTACTATTAACTACCTTAACTGCCTTTAACCTATTTTCCCAGCAGCTACCCGACTGGGAAGATCCAGGAATCTTCGCAATCAATAAGGAAGAGACCAGGGCGACCTCCATACCTTACCCCTCTGAGGCTCTAGCATTGAAGGATGATTACAGCGCCTCCCCCTACTACATGCTTCTTGACGGAAAATGGAAGTTCAACTGGGTTCCCCGTATCGCTGAAGTTCCTGAAGGCTTCTACAAGGAAGATTTTGATATAAGTGGCTGGGACGAGATTCCTGTTCCAGGCAACTGGGAATTTAATGGTTACGGAACACCATTCTATGTCAACCTGGGTTTTGGATTCTGGGCAAAGCGACCCTTTATTGACAAGAATTTTAGTCCCACAGGAGCCTACAGACACACATTCGACATCCCGGAATCATGGGACGGACGCAGGGTTTTCATTCACTTTGACGGTGGTACCAACTCAATGTATGTTTGGGTTAACGGACAAAAAGTGGGCTATACCGAGAATTCCAAGAGTCCTGCTGAGTTTGATATTACTCCTTACATCAGACCGGGTAAGAACACGCTTGCATGTGAGGTCCATAAGTTCAGCGACGGTTCCTACCTCGAAGACCAGGATATGTGGAGACTTGCCGGTATCAACCGCAGTGTCTATCTCTATAGTACTGCCGACACCCGTATCTTTGACTTCTTTGCTCATCCCGACCTGGATGCTCAGTACAAGAATGGACTATTTAGCGTTGATGTAGTTCTCAAAAACTACAGTAGCAATACCTCAGCAAGCACTGTAGAGGTTGCACTTAGCGACAAGAGCGGCAAAAAGATTTTCACAAGCAGCAAGAAGACTGATGTTCCTGCCAAAGGAAAGGCTGAGCTAACACTTGAGGGTATTGTGAAGAATCCTCTTAAGTGGACTGCTGAGACACCCAATCTCTACACAATGGTTATCACCCTAAAGGATGCCGCTGGCAATACTATTGAAGCTACTTCACACAAGATTGGTTTCCGCAAGATTGAGATCAAAGACGGGCAGCTCTTTGTAAATGGCAAGAAAGTCTATTTCAAGGGTGTCAACCTGCATGAGTTCAATACCAACGACGGAAATGTTGTTACACGTGAGGTTATGATGCGCAACCTTCAATTGATGAAGGAACTCAATATTAACGCAGTTCGTACCTCTCACTACCCACAGCCTCCGCTATGGTACAAGCTGTGTGACGAATATGGAATCTATCTTGTAGATGAAGCCAATCTTGAATCACACGGTTTGATATACGGTCCTGATATTATTGCAGATGTACCTGAATGGAATGCTGCACACCTTGACAGGGTCAAGAGACTTATTGAAAGGGATAAGAATCATGCTTCAGTTATTTTCTGGTCACTTGGAAACGAAGCAGGTAATGGCAAGAACTTTTTTGACGCATACGAATGGGCCAAAGCTCGAGACAAGAGCCGTCCGGTTCAATACGAACAGGCATATCAGCATGACTACAATACTGATATAATCTGCCATATGTACCCCTCATGGTACGACATGATGCGTGATGCAAATAAAGACCTGGGTCGTCCTTATATTATGTGCGAATATGCACACGCAATGGGCAACAGCATGGGTAATATGCAGGACTACTGGGATTTGATGCGTTCAAGCAAGAATATGCAGGGAGGCTTTATCTGGGAATGGTACAACCACGGCTACAAAGCATGGGACGAACAGGGAAGATTCTACTGGGCCTATGGTGGTGATCTGGGTGGCTATAATATGGCTAATGACGGAAACTTCTGTATGGATGGTATCATCAGTCCTGACCAGAACTATATACCCCATACTCATATTGTAAAAAAGGTATATCAAAACATTCTGTTTAAGGCTAAAGACCTGAACAAGGGCATTATCACCATTGTAAATGACTTTAAGTTTGTTCCTGTTACCCCCAAAGACCACAACTTCAAATGGGTACTGCTGAAGAACGGACAACAGTTTGCTGAAGGCAAGTTCACAGCTACCGTTGAGGCTGACGCTCAAAAGGATGTACAACTAAAACTGCCCGCTATCAAGGCAGAGCCGGGTGTTGAATACTTCCTGCAAGTCTTTGCATACACAGTGAATGCTACTGAGCTTATCCCTGCCGGTTTTGAAGTTGCAAAGGAAGAATTTGCCTTCGCTTCAAACAACTATTTCGTAGCTGCTGCTGATCATGATGGCAGCATAAGTGTAGAGAAGGAAAACCACAGGTATAATGTAAATGCCGGAGATCTCAGGTATGAGTTCTGGACAGTTGCAGGCCGCGGCCTCACAAACATGAGGTACAAAGAACGTAATATCCTCAACCAGGCTCCAAGAATCAACTTCTGGCGTGCACCAACCGACAATGATTTCGGTGAGAATATGCAAAACTGGGGTCGTATCTGGGATGCTGCAAGTCATACTGCTGAATACAAATTCATAAACGCAGAAGAAAAGGATGGTAAATTTGCTATCAACTACGAAGTAGCTTTTAAAGGTATTCAGATTAAGGTTGACCTGACCTACGTTGTCAATGGTGACGGAAGCCTCACCACTACAGCCCATTATCAGGCATTGAGCGAAGACCTGCCTGAGATGGTACGCTTCGGTATGTTGATGACCCTCCCACGTGAGTTTGGCGACTTTACATGGTATGGTCGTGGTCCTCACGAAAATTATGTTGACCGTAATGGAGACACCTTCATGGGTATATGGAACGGACGTGTAGAAGATCAGGCCTTCCACTATTACCGTCCACAGGAAACAGGCAACAAGACCGACGTTCGTTGGCTGGAGCTTAAAAACCACAACGGAGTAACAATCAGGGTTGAAGGAGCCCAACCTCTGTCAGTGAGTGCTACCAACAACCTGCCTGAAGATCTTGACCCGGGCAAGACTAAAAAGCAACAACACTGGTCGGATATAATCCCACGCAATGATGTTGTGCTATGTGTTGACCTATTCCAACGTGGTGTAGCCGGTCTGCAGTCCTGGGGTGCAAAACCTCTGGATCAATATCGCTTTATGGAAAAGGAATATACTTATACATACACTATCAAAGTCAGCGAGTAGTAGTCTGACAATCTAAGTTTTGAGACTTTCAGTGAAGGCGTCCCGGGGTAACGGGGCGCCTTTTCTATATTGGCTCTCCCTTTAGAGCATTTCAACACCCGGCATTGGGACATATTTTCCTTCAAAAGGGTCTCACAACGACCCGTTGAGGCATGCTCGCTCTGCAATGATCAGGGTATCCTCTTTTGAATAGTTATCTGTCTTCAAATAATCACTATTTTAGCAGCGCATAAATCAGACACTATGGCAGCAGAAAAACAGGATATGACCTTTCTTGAGCACCTTGAGGAGCTCAGATGGCATATTTTCCGCTCTCTTATCGCAGTGTTTGTTTTGGCGATACCTGCTTTTATTTTTAAGCATGTGGTCTTTGATATTATCTTGCTAGGCCCCGGAAAGCCTGATTTCTATACAAACCAACTGCTTTGCAGGATTGCAGAAATGGCAGGGACGCCATCTCTGTGTATTAATCAGGAGCCACTGAAACTGCAAAATATAAGCATGTCAGGCCAGTTTACTATGCACCTGGGGATTTCGTTTATGGCAGGCATAATTCTGGCAATACCTTATATTTTTTACGAATTGTGGACCTTTATAAAACCTGCCCTATATGAGAATGAACTCAGGCAAAGTCGCCGCTGCTTTGGAGCAGCGGGAATCCTGTTTATGGCAGGGGTTCTCTTTGCATATTATCTGATAGTCCCGCTTTCTATTTATTTTTTAGCTACCTATCAGGTAAGTGAAAGTGTGGAAAATATCATAAATTTCAGTTCCTATGTGTCGACAGTGGCATCCATAGTACTTACAACCGGTTTGGTGTTTGAACTGCCGGTGCTGATTTGGCTGCTCAGTAGTATTGGTGTTGTTAGCAGTGCCCTTCTGCGCAAATACAGGAGACATGCCATAGTGTTGGTTGTAGCAGTTGCAGCTATCATTACACCACCAGATGTGATTAGCCAGATAATGGTTAGTATACCGCTACTCTTTCTATATGAGGCTGGTATAATTATTGCGGAAAGGGTTGAGAAGAAGAAACTTTTAAGAAATAACTGACATAATGAGTGATAATTCAGAGTTGGTGCTTCATACCAAGGATCTGGTAAAGCGATATAAGAACCGCACTGTGGTAAAAGGGGTCTCGGTAGAGGTAAGACAGGGTGAGATCGTGGGTTTGCTTGGACCAAATGGTGCCGGCAAGACCACTACGTTTTACATGATAGTAGGTCTTATCCAGCCAAATGAGGGTGAAATATATCTAAATGAGGACCTTATCACCCGCGAACCTGTGTACAAGAGGGCTCAAAAAGGTATCGGCTATCTGGCTCAGGAAGCCAGCGTATTCCGCAACCTCAGTGTTGAGGACAATATCAAGGCTGTACTTGAAATGACCGACTTCCCCAAGGACTACCAGAAGCAAAGGTGCGAGGAATTGCTTGAGGAGTTCAGCCTTACTCATATACGCAAGAGCAAGGGGATACAGCTTTCGGGAGGAGAACGTCGCCGTACTGAGATCGCCAGAGCACTTGCTATCAACCCTAAGTTTATCCTGCTCGACGAACCCTTTGCTGGTGTTGACCCCATTGCTGTTCGCGATATACAGGAGATAGTTGCCAAACTGAAGTACAAGAATATTGGCATTCTTATTACCGACCACAACGTGCATGAAACCCTCTCAATTACTGACCGGGCCTATCTCTTGTTTGAAGGGAAAATCCTTAAGGCAGGCAGTGCCGAGGAGCTGGCTGATGACCCGGATGTAAGAAGGGTTTACCTGGGCGATGACTTTATACTCCGCAGAAGAACCTTTGAGGTTTCATAATATAAAGATTGTTTCCATAGTGCTAAGTGAAAAGGGTGCCCACCACGAAGTGGACACCCTTTTTGTATTTGTCAGGGCTAATGACCGGAGAATTAACCAATCTCTCAAAACACAGTTCCCGGTCAGACAATTGGTCCGGTATTAATTCCGATATGCCCTGAATCAGATCTTTTCCCTTTCTGTAAAGGCTCCCAGTTTGACATACTTTTCGTAGATCTCAGCATAAGCCTTAACATTAGCAGGATTTGGAGTGTATTCTTTTTCAAAACCCTTAGCCATTGCCTTCTGAGCTTCCTCTACATTGCTGTGTACTCCTGCTGCAACAGTAGCAAACATAGCAGCACCAACAGCACAGGTTTCAACTGTGCGGGCAACCTTGATAGGCATGTTAAGAACATCAGCAAGAGTCTGCATAACAAAAGGAGACTTCTTGGCAACACCACCCAGACCTATTACTCCGTCTATCCTTACACCTTCACGGGCGAAACGGTCAACTATGGCCTTGGATCCGAATGCAGTCGCTTCAACCAATGCACGGAAGATGCGGGGTGCATCACTGCCAAGCTTCAGGCCGGCTATAGAACCGGTAACTTCCTGGCTTGCATCAGGTGTACGACGTCCGTTCATCCAGTCTACTGCTATTACTGTTGACTCCTCAACAGGAATTTTCATTGCAGCTTCAGATAGTTTCGGGATTATCTTATCCTCGGTTTCCTCAATCAACTTAGCTCTTGTCTCAGCATCAACAATTGTGGTATCAGCAAGGATGTTTTCAAGAGGCCATGAGATAACTCTCTTAAACCATGCATAGATATCACCGAAACCTGACTGACCAGCTTCAAGTCCGACGTAGCCGGGGATTACCGAACCGTCAACCTGACCGCAAATACCAGCAATCAGCTTGTCACCTATCTGATCATAAGGAGCGATCATAATGTCACAGGTGGATGTACCGATGGCACGTGCAAGCACGTTGGGAGTAACTCCTCCACCAACGGCACCCATGTGACAGTCAAAGGCTCCAACACCAACGGCAACCCTGGTAGTAAGGCCAAGTCTTTCAGCCCATTCGGGTGTAAGGTTGCCAACCCTTACATCAGCGGTATAGGTGTCCTTATACAGACGATCACGATATCCTGCAAGAAGAGGATCGAGAGCTGTCAGAAATTCTTCTTCAGGCAAACCACCCCAGCTTTCATGCCACATAGCCTTGTGACCGGCTGAGCAACGGCTGCGTATTACTTCACCTGGTTTAACCCTTCCTGTGATAAGAGCAGGCATCCAGTCACAGTGTTCAATCCATGAATAGGCGGCCTTGCGAACTTTCTCGTCGCTACGCAGTACATGAAGTACCTTGGCCCAAACCCACTCTGATGAATATATGCCACCCTCATATTTTGTATAATCAATCTTCCACTTACGTGCAAGTTCGTTAATCTCTGCAGCCTCCTTAACGGCTGTGTGATCCTTCCAGAGAACGAACATAGCATTGGGATTCTCGGCAAACTCAGGCAGCAGTGCCAGAGGAGTACCTTCCTCGTTGACGAACACCGGAGTACTTCCGGTTGTATCGAAAGAGATACCCACTACCTTTTCAGCAAAGCCTGGACCTGCCTTCTTAAGCGTGTCCTTAACGATATATTCCATCACCTCTATATAGTCGAGGGGATGTTGGCGGTACTGATCCCTTGCAGGATCACAATACTTACCTTCGATCCAGCGTGGATAGTGCTTTACGGAAGTTGCTATCTCATCTCCCGTTGCAGCATCAACCAATACGGCTCTGGCAGAGTCAGAACCATAATCCAATCCTAGTACATATTTCTTATCTGACATATCTTACTTTTTATTTCTGTCCGTAATAGGCATTCTTGCCGTGCTTGCGTTCATAATGCTTCGTAACCAGAGCCTTATTCATGGTCAACTTGGGATTGATTGAAAACGCCAGCTGGGCCATTCTAGCAACTTCCTCCATCACAACGGCATTATACACCGCATCATACGGGGTCTTACCCCAGGAGAAAGGACCGTGATTCTTGACAAGAACACCGGGAACTTCAAGAGGTTTGATACCTTTGAACCTCTCGATTATTGCAGTTCCTGTAGTCTTTTCATATTCCCCCATCACCCATTCCTCAGGCATATCGGGAGTGCAGGGTATGTCCTGTGAAAAATAGTCGGCATGTGTTGTACCGATAACAGGAATATCCTTTCCGGCCTGAGCCCAGGCTGTTGCGTATGTGGAATGAGTGTGAACTATACCTCCCACTTCGGGAAAAGCTTTATATAGTTCGATATGTGTGGGAGTATCTGATGAGGGACGAAGGGTACCCTCGACGACCTTACCGTCAAGATCCACAACGACCATGTCCTCAGCTTTCATCACATCGTAATCAACCCCACTGGGTTTGATTACTATAAGTCCCTTGCTGCGGTCAATTCCGCTTACATTTCCCCAGGTAAATAAAACAAGTCCATGTTTTACAAGATCCAGATTCGCTTTAAATACCTTCTCTTTTAACTCCTCAAGCATGGCTGTAAATTTTACAATTATGAATTTTAGTAAGCAAAAGCACGACCTAAGGAAGCAGTAACAAACCCCTCAAAGCCGTGCTTTCGTTAAATCAGGCACTTATGCCAATCCTATTACCAGAATATGGTATAAAGGAATGCAAGTATCGCAATAATACCCAGTGAACCAAGTCCAAATCCGATATCAGTTCTGAACAGGTTAAGGTCAACAGCAACTCTCTTAGGATCTTCAACAGTATCCTTGGCATTAGATCTCAGGAATACAGCTATAAAGATCATAAATCCTGTGAAGCAAAGGAATGCACTTGGGAATCCTAGGTTGTTCAGGTATTCGAATGTAGGTGTTGAATCACCGCCAAACAGAACAACAAAAGAAGCTATCAGGGTAATTACACCTACAATGGCTGCAATATTTGACCATTTCAGCATAACCTTAATATCCTTTTCAGAAGGAAGAGCAGTTGCACGAGCCTTCTTGTCAGTATAGGTCAGAGCAATAAACATACCCAGCAGTACCAAGAATACAAAGCCCATACGGAACTGGAACGGCATGTCGGGGAAAGCGACTTTGAAGAATACACCTGCAGGAATTGTTGCTATAGAAGTCCATACCGCTGCACTTCCGGATGCCCTCTTCCACAACAGACCCAAACCAAATACTACAAGGATACCAGGATAAATAAATCCTGAGTATTCCTGGATGTATTGGAAAGCCTGGTCGAGACCACCAAGCAGAGGTCTTACTGCTATAAGTGCAATAACCAGTGAGATAAATGCTACCCAACGACCAATGTGTACCAGCTTCTTATCAGCAGCATCCTTATTAATGTGCTGCTTGTAAATATCCATTGTGAAGATAGTAGCAGTTGAGTTAAACATAGAAGCAAGAGATGATACAATTGCAGCAAGTAGTGCAGCAAAGGTAAGCCCCTTGATACCAATTGGAGTGAAGTTACGTATCAGCCATGGATAAGCCTGGTCGGCAATAAAGCTGGATGAATCCGGTAGGTGCAGGTTACCTTCCATTAAACCAGGGATGGCCTCAGGATGATTGATAATAACATAAGCACAGATACCTGGGATAACAACTACAAATGGAATCAGAATCTTTAGGAAGGCTGCAAAGACAAGACCTTTCTTAGCTTCATTGATGCTCTTGGCTGCAAGACCCTTCTGGATAATATACTGGTTGAAGCCCCAGTAACCAAGATTGGTAAGCCACATACCACCAACAAGTACTGCAAGACCCGGAAGGTCCATATATGAATCAGGACTAACTGAACGGTCAACAACAAGGTTGAAGTGGCTGTCAGCCGGAAGTTCCTTGAGTGTGTCGTAGAGAACCATAAAGCCTCTTCCTACGCCACCGTCGCTTCCTGATACGAAGTCAAGGGCAAAGAAAGCAGTAACAAGACCACCTCCTACAAGGAAGAATACCTGAAGTACATCAGTCCATGCAACTGAAGCCAGACCTCCATAAATTGAATATACACCGGCAATAACGAAGAGAATCAGTACAATCAGCATTCTTACAGAAACGTCAATACCGACAATTGAAACTGACATACCAGTAAGACCTAAGATCTCTTCCAGAGCCAAAGCTCCAAGCCAGGATACAGAAGTAAGGTTGACAAATACGTACAGGAACAACCAGAAAATAGAGAAGGCAAGACCAACACCACCATTGTATCGTTCACGCAGGAACTGAGGAATGGTGTAGATCTTACGGTCAATCATAATTGGCAGAAGGAACTTGGCCACAATAATCAAAGCTGCAGCTGCCATAAGCTCGTATGCGGCAATACTAAGTCCGATCCTATAACCGGATCCGGACATACCGATAAACTGCTCAGCAGAAATGTTTGCAGCAATGAGGGAGGCACCTACAGCCCACCATGTTAATGTATTTCCGGCCAGGAAGTAGTCGTTGGCCGTTTTTTCCTGCCCTTTCTTTGTGCGGGACAGGAATAGTCCCAAAAAGATCAGAACAACAATGTAAAAGACAACAATGACGTAGTCAATCGTTGCAAAGCCTGATATGTTCATAAACCAGTAGTTGAAGTGTTTATACTTACTATTAGTGACTTCTGGCCCCCCGGCCAGAAGTCGCAATAATAATCAATAATTATTAAAGTTTGTAATATACTTCGTTAAAACGTAATTCCTTACGGAAATCCCTGATATTGGTGTTCTCATCGATCACCACCAGTTCTATACCTGCTATTTCAGCAAAGTCCTCCATATACTCAACAGTCAGGTCATATGAAAAGCTGGTGTGGTGAGTACCACCTGCAAGAATCCATGCTGCTGCACCAACTTCAAAGTTGGGTCTAGGTATCCAGAGTGAACTTGCTACCGGAAGCTTTGGAAGCGGCTTAGACTCAATACAGTCAACAACATTTACAATCATACGGAAGCGGTTGCCCATGTCAACGATAGTGGCTGCAACACCTTCACCTGGCTTGCTTGTGAATACAAGGCGGGCAGGATCATTCTTACCACCGATACCCAGTGGGTGAACTTCAAGACGAGGCTTTTGAGCTGCAATCATAGGACATACTTCAAGCATGTGAGCCTGCAGAATTGCGCTGTTTTCACCGTCAAAGTTCAGTGTATAGTCTTCCAGGAATGAACATCCCTTAGGCATACCATAGCTCATTACATACATGGTGCGGTACAGGGCTGCAGTCTTCCAGTCACCTTCTGCACCAAAACCATAGCCTTCAGCCATAAGCCTTTGGGCTGCAATACCAGGAATCTGGTCTACACCTGCAAGGTCATCAAAGTTGGTAGTAAAGGCCTTTGCACCCTTCTCCTTCAAGAACTTACGCAATGCCAGTTCGATACGTGCTGCATGGACTACCTGTCCCCTCTTCTTTCCTCCTTCTTTGCAGTCAGCTGCTACTTCATATTCTTTTTCGTATGTATTAAGCAATTCAGCTACCTCAGCATCAGTTATGGTGTTCTGAACAGCTACCAGTTCTGCAATAGGACAGTAGTCAACGTGGTAACCAAACTTGATTTCAGCGTCAACCTTGTCACCATCAGTTACTGCTACATTGTTCATCTGATCACCAAAGCGAACGATGCGCATATCCTGTGCATCAGCCCAGGCAGCAGATACTCTCATCCAGATAGCAAGCTTATCTTGTACCTTGGGATCCTGCCAGTGACCTACTACAACCTTACGTGGCTTACGCAGACGGGCTGTGATATGACCAAATTCACGGTCACCGTGAGCACTCTGGTTCAGGTTCATAAAGTCCATATCCATTGTATCCCAGGGTATCTCCTTGTTAAACTGGGTATGGAAGTGAAGTAAAGGTTTGCGCAACTCCTGCAGACCATGAATCCACATCTTGGATGGTGAGAAGGTGTGCATCCATGTGATAACACCTATACACTTGTCATCATAATTGGCTGCCTTAAGTGTTGCTGTTACTTCCTTTGCAGAGTTAACAGTACCTTTATATACCACCTTTACGGGCAATTTACCTGAAGCATTCAGCCCATTAACCATTTCATTTGAGTGACCATCTACTGCTATTACGGCATCACCGCCATACAACAGCTGAGCTCCTGTCACAAACCAAACCTCAAAATCTTTATACATAACTATCAAGTTTAATTTTTCTATAAATCTTTATTCCTTCCGACCTCGTATTCTACTCAGTCATTGTTTACTAATCCACATTACAGGGCCGGACTACCCAAGTAAAATCCGGCTTAAAAGTATCCATTACATTTATTAAAAACAAAAAAATTAAGTGAAAATCAATGCAGCTTATATATCACCCCTGCATGACCGGGCTCTACAGGTTGACACTATTAAAGATGGATTAATGAATTTTAGTATAAATATCATCATTCTATAAATAAGTTGCCCTGATTTGAAGCGATTTAACATTTTTAAACAATGGTCTTATAAAAAGAACCTACCTCAGGTGTAACTCAGTGAAACAAGCAGAGCATTCAGGGCCTAATGCCCTGAATGCCTGCAATCAACAGGCTTTGTTGAAAAACAAATTTCGATTGGTTTGGGCTTTTAATTATATTTGGATGCTTTTTGGGTTAGAGTGTATAATTAGCCGGTAAAGACAAATAAGGATGCAGGAAATGATTGATAACTATTCGGAAGAGTCCATTCAGACCCTTGATTGGAAGGAACACATACGTCGTCGCCCGGGTATGTATATCGGGAAGCTGGGAGACGGATCTTACAGTGATGACGGTATTTATGTGCTTCTCAAGGAGGTGATGGACAACTCCATTGATGAGTTTATGATGGGATACGGCAAGAAGATAGAGGTCAACATCGTGGACGGGAAGGTCTCGGTGCGAGACTTCGGACGCGGTATTCCCCTGGGCAAGCTTGTTGAGGTAGTATCCAAGATGAACACCGGAGCCAAGTACGACAGCAAGGCATTCAAGAAATCAGTTGGATTGAACGGTGTCGGTGTGAAGGCCGTAAATGCCCTCTCGTCTGAGTTTGCTGTCAAGGCATTCAGAGATGGAGAGGTTAGAAAGGCAGACTTCGTGCGGGGAGAACTTATTAACGACGTTCCGGTCGAGAAGACTAATGAGTCCAACGGCACCTATGTGGAATTTATTCCTGATGGCAATATCTTCGGTAACTATGGATTTAAGGATGAGTTTGTAGAGAATCTGCTTAAGAACTATACCTTCCTAAACTCGGGACTGACAATAGTATATAACGGAACTCCCATAGTTTCCAAGAATGGATTGCTCGATCTTCTTGAAGAAAAGATGACAGAACCAGGCATCTATGCCCCCATCCATCTCAAGGGTGAAGACCTGGAGATTGCGATGACTCATGCAGAACAATATGGAGAGGAGTACTATACCTTCGTAAATGGCCAGCACACCACTCAGGGTGGAACCCACCTGATAGCATTCAGAGAGGCTGTTGTCAAGACCATCAGGGAATTTTACAACAAAAACTTTGACGTGGCTGATATACGTCAAGGTATGGTTGCTGCAGTCAGTATCAAGATAGAAGAGCCGGTATTCGAATCCCAGACAAAGACAAAACTGGGATCCAAGGATATGTCGCCCGACGGAGTATCTGTGCGTAACTTCGTACACGACTTCATAAAAAAACATCTTGACAACTACCTGCACAAGCATCCTGAAGTGGCAGAAATCATGCTACGCAAGATCCAGGATTCTGAAAAGGAAAGAAAGGCAATATCAGGAATTCAGAAGCTGGCCCGTGAACGCGCCAAAAAGGTAAGCCTACATAATAAAAAACTGCGCGACTGCCGTATTCACTACAATTCAAATGCAGAGCGCAAATTGGAATCAGCAATCTTTATCACTGAGGGTGACTCTGCGAGTGGATCTATTACCAAAGCCCGCGATGTTGTCACTCAGGCGGTGTTTTCCCTCAAGGGAAAACCCCTTAACTCCTATGGGCTAAGCCGGAAGGTCGTGTATGAGAACGAAGAGTTCAACCTCCTACAGGCTGCGCTTAACATTGAAGAGGGTATGGAATCATTGCGTTACAATTATGTAATCATAGCAACTGATGCCGACGTGGATGGTATGCACATACGCCTGCTGCTTATTACCTTCTTCCTCCAGTTCTTCCCAGAGCTTATCAAGAACGGTCACTTATACATACTACAGACCCCTCTTTTCAGGGTAAGAAATAAGAAGGAGACCAGGTATTGCTATACCGATGAGGAAAAGCAAAGGGCTATCAAGGAACTGGGACCCAATCCTGAGATTACCCGATTCAAAGGTCTTGGTGAGATCTCTCCTGATGAGTTCAAGTATTTTATAGGCAAGGATATGCGCCTCGAAAGAGTTCGCATGAAGAAGGAGGACTCATCAAAGGATCTGCTTGAATTCTATATGGGTAAGAACACTATGAGCAGGCAAAACTTTATCATCGAGAACCTCATTGTTGATGAGGAAATGTTATAATCAGGCCTTAGGGCAAATAGAGGTTAGAAAAAAATACGATGGACAAGGATAATACATATTACGATAACGACGAGTCTGATTACAGGGAAGAAGGCAGCAATGGAGAGGGGAACTTTGACGAACCTGTAAACGGGGACGGTGTGACAGAACATCCCGGTGGTATACCTGTCATTACCCCTATGCAGGGTATGTACCGTGACTGGTTCCTGGACTATGCCTCTTATGTTATCCTGGAACGTGCTGTACCCCACATTAATGACGGACTTAAGCCGGTACAGAGACGTATTCTGCATTCAATGAAACGCCTCGATGACGGTCGCTTCAACAAAGTGGCCAACATCATAGGTCATACCATGCAGTTCCACCCCCACGGTGACGCATCAATTGGTGATGCCCTGGTTCAGCTGGGTCAGAAAGACCTTCTTATAGACACTCAGGGTAACTGGGGGAACATATATACAGGCGACAGGGCTGCTGCTCCTCGTTACATCGAGGCTCGCCTTACAAAGTTTGCCAACGAGGTTGTTTTCAATCCCAAAGTCACTGAATGGAAACCGTCGTACGATGGACGTAACAAAGAACCCATTACCCTTCCGGTTAAATTCCCGCTCCTGCTTGCACAGGGAGTGGAAGGTATTGCAGTGGGACTTGCATCCAAGATTCTTCCTCACAACTTTGGTGAACTTATAGATGCTTCTATAGCATATCTTGAGGGCAGGGATTTTGAACTATATCCCGACTTCCCAACAGGTGGAATGCTAGATGTGTCAAGATATAACGACGGATTGAGGGGAGGCCAGATCAAGGTACGTGCACGTATCAGCAAACTGGACTCTAAGACCCTTGTAATCACAGAAATTCCGTTTGGAAAGAATACATCGACTCTTATCGACTCTATACTTAAATCAGTTGACAAGGGCCAGATCAAGGTCAGAAAGATTGACGACAATACTGCCGAAAACGTTGAGATCCTCGTTCACCTTGCTCCGGGAGCCTCACCCGACAAGACCATAGATGCCCTTTATGCATTTACCGACTGTGAACTTGCAATCTCTCCGAATGCCTGTGTAATCAAGGACAACAAACCGGCATTCCTCGGAGTATCCGAAATACTCAAAGCAAACACAGACCATACTGTTCACCTGCTTACAAGGGAACTTGAGATACAGAAAGGGGAACTGGAACAGGAATGGCACAATACTTCGCTTGAGAAAATCTTTATTGAAAACAAGATTTACCAACGAATCGAGGACTGTGAAACCTTTGAAGCAATCATCCAGACCATTGATCATGGACTGGAACCTTTTAAGCATAAGCTTAAAAGGGAAGTTGTTCGTGAGGATATTATTCGCCTGACAGAAATCAAGATCAAACGCATCTCACGTTACGATTCTAAAAGGGCTGATGATTACCTTTTGTCGATAGAGGAAGAACTTGAGACTGTAGAGTACAACCTTAGGAACATTATCCCATTTTCAATTGAGTATTTCAAGAGACTCAAGAAGAACTATGCTGCTAAGTACCCCCGCAAGACAGAGCTTAGAAGCTTTGAAAACATTGAAGCGACCAAGGTTATCGTTAACAACGAAAAGCTCTACATCAACCGTGAGGAAGGCTTTATCGGTACCGGCCTTAAGAGGGATGAGTATATCTGCGACTGTTCCGACATTGACGATATAATCCTGTTTTACGACGACGGCCGTTATATAATAACCAAGGTACAGGAGAAGGCCTTTGTGGGCAAGGGAGTAATCTATGCCGGTGTATTCAAGCGTGGTGATACACGGACCATTTACAATGTGGTGTACCGTGACGGCAAGCATGGCACTACCTATGCCAAGCGCTTTGCAGTTACAAGTATTACCCGTGACAAAGAATATAATCTTACTAGGGGAACAGAAGGATCCAAGGTGCTGTATTTCAGCGCCAACCCCAATGGAGAGGCTGAGATACTCAAGGTCACTCTCAAACCACGTGCACGTATCAGAAACCTCATCTTCGACTATGACATGGGAGAGCTTATTATTAAGGGAAGAAGCGCCATGGGTAACATAGTCTCAAAAAACGAAGTTCACAAAATCGTACTGAAACAAAAGGGAGCTTCTACCCTTGGTGGACTTAAGATCTGGTTTGAACCGGAAACCCTGCGTCTGAATGACGACGGAAGGGGTAAGTATCTTGGCGAGTTTAAGGGTGAAGATCAAATCCTTGTTGTTACAAAGGACGGCCAGTTTTATCAGACCGGTTTTGATCTCAACACACACTTCGAGGATAATATTCTTGAAATAGAAAAGTATAATCCCGATACTGTCTGGTCGGCTGTTTACTTTGATGCCGAGCAGAACTATTTCTACATCAAACGCTTCCAGATTGAAAGCACAAGACAGATGCAGCGCTTTATTGGCGAGCATCCCGGATCTTATCTGGTCAGAATGACCAAGGTGGACTACCCACGCCTGGAGATAAAATTCGGTGGCGACGACCAAAAGCGTGATCCAGAAATCGTCGAAGTTTCAGACTTTATCGGTGTCAAGAGCTATAAGGCAAAGGGAAGAAGGTTGACTACCTATCAGGTAGAACTAATCAATGAACTTGAACCTCTGATTGTCCCTGAACAGGACAATGATGAAGCCGACGACTCTGATGATATTGAAGATGGAGATGATGCTACCCCAGATGGTCAAATGTCAATATTTGACAACTAAGTCATGGCAGCAAAGAGGATATATCTGACTGGCTTTATGGGCTGTGGCAAAAGTACAGTAGGACGTATGCTGGCACCAGCCCTGAAATGGCGCTTTATAGACCTGGACAAGTATATCGAGGATAAAGAGGGACGTACCATACCAGAGATATTTGCCGCTGAAGGTGAGTCCTTCTTCAGGCAACTGGAAAACGAGGCTCTGCAAGATATCGTCTCTATGGAGGATGTGGTGGTTGCAACCGGTGGAGGTGCTCCCTGTTTCCTTAACAATATGCAGTTGATGAATGAAAGTGGACTTACTGTATATCTTAAGGTTGCTCCTGAGGAATTATTCCTAAGGCTAGGTCCTGGAAAAACGGAAAGACCCCTTCTTGCAGGAAAGAGCGATGAAGAGCTTCTTGCATTTATAAGGGAAAAACTGGGAGAAAGGGAACCATGGTACCTACAGGCAAAGGAAACAGCAGATGCCGGTCTTTGGGGTATGGATCACTATCTTAGAATAGTTGAAAAGTATCTCTAGTTCTCTATTATTTTAATACATATAATAACAAAACGGGGCGGTCCTTCCTGACCACCCCGTTGCTTTTATATAAACTGCCTATCAAAACCCTATTGACACATTGAATGAGAGGTGAGGATTGGGAGGTGCCGGCACCATCACATAGCCCACTTCCAATGGTAGATAAATATATCCATTATAATAGGCATAGGGCATATCATTGATAATCCTGATCTCACATCTGGGAGGTAAGACCCTTACTTTTGGGAAGGGAGGATCAAATATTACATATCCGCGTCCGGGATGGTATGCATAAAAGTGCTTGCCAGCATGGAAATAATGGTGTCCATTGTGATAGATCCTGTCTACATGCTTAACAGGAAGATGCCTGTGATACACATGTTTGTGATGAGCAGGAGCTGGTTTTGGGGCTGGCTTGTGATAAGCATGCTTGTGAGCCGGTGCATGCTGCGGTGCCTTATAGCGTTCAGGAGTTGCCTGAGCCCTGGGCTTTGCAGTATTTTGAGGCTGACGACGCTCTTCCCTATACTGATATGTATTCTTTTTCTCCTGTTCCCTGCCTGATCTTTCAACTCTATTTTGAGTGCTTCTCTTTTGCTCACTCCTTGCTTTGTTGGCTTCAGAACCGTTGTTACGGGCACTGCTGCGGGGACCTGGCTGTGCTGATGCTGTTAATGCTATCATAGCTATAGCTGCTACAGCTGTAGTCTTTCTGAGGTTTATAATTGCTTTCATGGTTCCCGGTTTTTAAGTTAAACATCTGTTTGGGTTCCTTTATTGGTATAAAAGCAAATGCTATGCCAATATTCATAATTGCACATGACAAGCTGAACCTAACAGACTTAAATCATTATTAGTGAATGAGTAATATAAAATCATGAATAGATACTTTTTAAGTAAAAGATTCATTATTTTTAACCAGATAAACTCAGAAACCAAGATGAAGGGAGAAGAACAAAGCAACTTAGGTGATGCCGCAAGAGCCGCTGCCCTTGAAAAGGAGTTGATGCGCCTCAAAAGTATTAACCGTAAGCAGTCCGTTAAATACAACCGCCTGAAGAAGATCTTCTTTTTTACCAATATATTCATCATCATCCTGTTTGTAATGATGTTCTCGTACAGGATGATACACTGGCCGGAAAGCAATACTGAAAGTAAAGCTATGGTAAGTGCTGTGCAGTTACCTGAACAGATTGAAAACACACAGAATGACACGGATAGCATTGTAGTTACATCCCTACAGCCGGAGGTTGCAACTGAAGATATGATTAGCTTTTATGTTCCGGCCGACGGTATATTATTCAGTGTACAGATTGGAGCCTATACAGGGGTGGATATGAGTCCCTATTCACTCAACCTGCTCTCAATAAAGCAATATTCATATCAGGACATTAACCAGCTAAGCGTAGGAATATTCCAGGATTACAATAAGGCTGTCAGCTTTAGGGACCTTATGCTACAGATTGGCTTTAATGATTCTTTTATTATTGCCACCCTAAACGGTAAACGAATCCCTGTTCAGGAAGCACTTGCAATTAAGAGCACTGCATCAACAGGACAAACATTTCCAACTTCTGATGCAGGGCATGCCGATCCCGGGGCTTCAGGATTCTGAACACATCAAACCATCCAAACCTGTTTAAGAATATATAAAAAACCTTTGTTTTTAAGGCAAAACTTTAGATATTCGCCAAGTTGTTGTTCAAATCAGTCTTAGTTAAGACATTTTGATCTATGAAGGGAGCTATTATCGGAGATATCATTGGTTCTGCGTTTATCGACAGTGATCTGTCGTCTGTTGACTTTCAACTGTTCAAACCTGCATCAGAATTTACCGACGATACAGTTTTGACTCTTGCTACCGCAGAATCCGTACTCACCGGTAAGCCTTATAAACAAACCCTGATAGATTGGACCCTCAAATATCCCGACCAGGGATACCGGAATCATTTCCTCGTATGGGCTCAAAAGGGAGGAGAAAGCGATTATGTGAGCGAAGGAGACGGAGCTGCCAGGCGTATCTCTCCCATCGGTTTTGCTGCCACCTCTATAGAGGAAGCCATGAGGGAAGCTAAAGCATCCACTATTATTACCCACAATGTTCCCCACAGAATAGAAGCAGCCCAGGCCTCAGCTGTAGCCATCCACATGGCCAGGAACGGCGCAACCCGCAAAGAAATCAAGGCTTTTGTATCTGTCCATTTTGGATATGACCTTGACATCAAGGTTGCTGACTGGAAAAACAAGATCGCATTGGGCGAGGCTCTGATGACACCTGTTCCACCTGCTATTGCTGCTTTCCTTGAAGCATCCGACTTCGAAGAAGCTATACGCCTTGCAATCTTTATCGGTGGCCCGTCAAACACTATCGCATCTATAGCCGGCGCTCTTGCACAGGCTTATTTCAAACACATTCCAAAGGCCTTTATTAAAAGGGCTCTTGGCAGACTTACTCCCGACATGGAGGCTCTGATGAATGAGTTTGAAACAAAATACGACATTCCAGTAGAAGCCAACGCATAAAAAACAGCGTAGCCTCGGGACTACGCTGCCTATTGAGTCTTCCAAATTCATAAGCAAGACGCCTGATATACAGGAAACACATTACTTACTCCAGTGCCAGTTTCAGCACCTCCATTATATTGGTTACATAGTGGAAGGTAAGCCCTTCGAGATAAACCTCCTTGATCTCTTCTATATCCTTGCGGTTGTCTCTGGGCAGAATTATATCCTGAATACCTGCACGCTTTGCAGCAAGTATCTTTTCCTTGATGCCTCCAACCGGCAGCACCTTACCTCTCAAAGTGATCTCTCCGGTCATTGCCAGACGTGGCTTCACCTTGCGACCCAGCAACACCGACGCAATGGAGGTAACCATTGTGATACCTGCTGATGGGCCATCCTTGGGAATAGCACCTTCAGGAACGTGAACGTGCACATTGTTATTCTCAAAAACAGAAGCATCAATGTTCAGTTCTCCGGCCTGTGACTTGAGGTACTCGAGAGCCAGGATAGCCGATTCCTTCATCACGTCTCCAAGATTACCCGTTAGGGTGAGGTTGCCCTTACCCTTGCTCAGACTGCTTTCAACAAAAAGGATCTCTCCTCCAACTGCTGTCCAGGCCAGACCGGTAACAACTCCAGTTGTTGCATCCTTTTCCCATTTCTCCTTGGTGTAGCGCTCTACACCAAGCAATTGCCTTACATCCGCAATCTTCATATTCTTGTGGAAGGTTTCACCTGAAGCAATCTTCAGGGCCATCTTCCTGAACAGTTTTGCCAATGCTTTGTCAAGCTTTCGGACGCCCGACTCACGGGTATAGCTCTCGATAATGTAGGTCAGAACGGCCTTTGACAGAGTAACGCTACCTTTAGGAATGCCATGAGCCTCCATCTGTTTTGGCACCAGGTGCATACGGGCAATCTCTACCTTTTCATCCACCGAGTAACCGTTGACCTCTATCAGTTCCATACGGTCAAGCAAAGGATCTGAAACAGAGCTGAGCGAGTTGGCTGTTGCTACAAACAAGACCTTGGATAGATCAAAATCTACATCCAGATAGTTGTCGTGGAAGGTATTATTCTGCTCCGGATCCAGCACTTCCAGCAATGCTGAAGCCGGATCACCATGGAAACTCTTGCCCAGTTTGTCAATCTCATCTAGGATAAATACCGGGTTGGCAGAACCGGCCTTCTTAAGGCTCTGAACGATACGACCGGGCATTGCACCTATATAAGTCTTTCTGTGTCCCCTTATCTCAGCTTCATCATGAAGACCACCAAGTGACATTCTGACATATTTACGACCAAGGGCCTCGGCTACTGATTTTCCAAGAGAAGTCTTACCAACCCCGGGAGGACCATAGAGGCAAAGTATCGGAGACTTAAGGTCTCCCTTGAGCTTGAGCACCGCGAGGTGCTCAAGGATACGCTCCTTGACGTTGTCCAGCCCATAGTGATCCCTGTCCAGAATCTTTCTGGCCCTGCTCAGGTCGAAGTTGTCATCAGTATACTCATTCCATGGCAGATCTAGCATAGTCTGCAGGTAGTTGTACTGCACAGAGTACTCGCCCGAAGCCATGTTGAGCTTCCTTAGTTTGTCAAGTTCCCTGTTAAATACATTGCTGACCTCCTCGCTCCACAGCTTCTTCTTTGCAGCTTCCTGCATGGCTCTGATTTCCTGCTCGATTGGATTGCCTCCCAGCTCATCCTGAATGGTCTTAATCTGCTGGTTGAGGAAGTACTCCCTCTGCTGCTGATCAATGTCCATCTTGACCTTCATCTGAATGTCATTTTTTAGCTCAATCAGCTGAAGCTGTTGCACAAGATGCTCGGTAAGTGCAAGTCCCCTGCCCTTCAGATCTTCTATCTCGAGGATCTTCTGCTTCTGTGCTACATCCATCTCAGCATTGGAGGCTATATAGTTGATCAGAAACACGGGATTTCTGGTGTTCTTAAGGGCAAAGGACGCCTCAGCAGGAACACCGGGATTGCTCTTGAGAATTCTGAGGGCAAGATCTTTTATCGAACTGACAATTGCCTCAAACTCACGCTTGGAGTCATCTGCCGGTACTATATCCTCTACTACCTCGTAGGTAACCTTCAGATATGGTTCGTCGCTGACAAGCTCCTTACACCTGAACTTCATCCTTCCCTGCACTATCACGGTAGTAGAACCGTCAGGCATTTCAAGTATCTTCAGTACACGGGCAATTGTTCCTATAGTATAAAGATCCTTCAGTTCAGGATCATCAAGTTCCTGTTCAATCTGAGCAACAGCTCCCAGAAAACCCTTGGTTCTGTGCACATCCCTTATCAGTTTCAGAGACTTGTCCCTCCCCACCATTATCGGAAGAATCACACCCGGAAACAGCACTGTGTTGCGCAGCGGCATCAAAGGCAGATGCTCAGGAAGACTGTCCTCATTCTGCTTGAGGTTGAAGTCATCATCTTCCATAATTGGGATAAACTCCGAGTCCGAACCCAATAGCTCACTCATCCCTATAGCAATTTTGTATTTCTCCATATTCAATTTACTCCTCCTGTCAAAATGGCACGCATAATGCGATTTTTATCCCATTTCGACAGCTTTTTGCTAAAATTATACGTCCAGACAATAAAGACAATAGCCGTGCCAGCTATAAGGAAAATCGGAAATGGGCATAAAAAAAGGCATCCCTGCAGGGATGCCTTTTAGCTCTTTGACAACAAAAGAATTACTTCTTCTTGTTATCGTAATGCTTTTGGTATCTGCTCATGAACTTATCAACCCTACCGGCAGTGTCAACAAGTTTCATCTTACCGGTATAGAAGGGGTGA